>OGUO01002171.1_pt1 | contig 12157 bp, 9 predicted proteins | sample 1553641 | NCBI WGS metagenome assembly OGUO01 (sample SAMEA2579980, study PRJEB22360) | human gut metagenome | biome: human gut; feature: human-associated habitat; material: faeces | place: Denmark | collected 2008/2010 | reverse complement strand
ATTAGATTTAAGGTTAACAAAAGATTGGCTGTCTGGGAAGATAGCCTTTTTTATTCCCACTAAATAGCAGCAAAAGAGCCATAAACCGAGTTACGAGGGAGTTTGAATTTTTTCATTGCATCCTTGACGGTGTAATATTCAGCCTTGCTTTCCTGTTCCAATGTTTTGGACAGATCGAAATGGAGTTTGGAATAAAAATCTGTCCGCGTTCTTTCCTGGATGGGATATTGTTCCAATACACCTACAAACGGATGGCGACACGCGCCATGCCCGTACATCTCTTGAATTTCTTCCGGTGTGTAATTCGGTCAGGTCAAAGTCTTTTTTCTCAACCTGTCGCTCGTAAGATTTGCTTTTGAGCATTAATTCAATATCGGCACACCTCACCAAAGTCATTCTTCCACTGATTTGGAGTGCTCTTAGTTTATCCTCTTTGATTAATTTACAAATAATTATAGTTGGTGATGGCTGTTTCCAAGCCATCACTTTCCGATGCAGCATACATAGCTGCCTGAATGATAGATTGTTGCAATTTAATCGGTAGAAAAGTTGTTTTGAAGCCTCTGGGATTTGTTGTAGAGGCTGTTTTTACACTCTTTTCTCAATGAATCAGAACTATGAGGAAATATTGTATCCTCGATGAAGTTCACCTGTTTCCTATCCGGTTACAAAGGTACAAAATTCTGGGATGTTTTCGCCGATAATGTCAGCTAAATGCAAGATATTTTCACGGATATTGTATGCTGATCAAAAGAGAAATATTCAGTTGAAGCCTTTTTTCTTTTCTTCCCCTCTGTTTGACTTGACTTTATTGCCCGTGTATATAATGACGGTCATTAAAGTCAAGTTGAGAGGTAGAGTTATATCTTTTTCTTTTGGGCAAGCAAAATAGTTCTTTGATATGATGAGTGTATGATGAACAATTTGCATCGTTTGTAACGAATAACATATTGTTTGTTGATTGGTGTATATGGTGCTTACAAACAACATTATAGCATTTAGTTTTTGCTCAAAATAGATTATGTATATGGTTAATTATGCCAAGACGTGCATTTTTCTACGTGTAATACATCATTAAATAAATAAAAAGTATTACTTTTGCATATTATATGATATGTTGATTATAGCAAAGTCATCGATATAGTCGCTTTGCACCTTAAATAAGAAAATATGGCGAAGAATACGATGGGAACCAAGCTTCCTCGAAAATTGGAGCAGAAGATGCAAATTGTAGGTGAGCAGATTAAGTTGGCTCGATTGCGCAGAAATCTGAGTGTGGCTCAGGTGGCTGAACGCGCCACCTGTTCACCGCTTACTGTGTTCAGAATAGAAAAAGGGATTCCTACTGTTGCAATAGGGATTTATCTACGTGTTTTGTACGCATTGCAACTTGATGATGATATTCTATTGCTTGCCAAAGAAGATAAAATGGGAAAAACTTTGCAAGATTTGAGTTTGAAAACAAGAGAACGTGCATCCAAGAAAGAATAATCTATGAAAAAGTTGTATGTATATGCCGATTTCGATTGGCTCAAAGAAGTGGAACTCATTGGCGAATTAGGCTTTGAGTCTCTTCGTGGTGCGGACAGCTATAGTTTTACATTCAATAATGAGTGGTTGAAAAAGCACAGCGATCTGTTTTTGAGTGACGACCTGAATAATTACCCGGGACAACAATATACACAACCGGACAAGGATATATTTGGATGCTTTTCTGATGCTTTGCCAGATCGTTGGGGACGTACTTTGTTGTTGCATCGTGAGCAAATTGCAACTGCGGAAGAAAAACGACCAGTACGGAGATTGTCATCCTTCGATTTCTTGACTGGTATCGATGATTTCTCCCGAATGGGTGGATTCCGTTTTAAGGAAGACTTCGATGGCGAATTTATCAATGTGAGTGAATCATTGAAAATTCCACCTTTGACGGATATTCGAGAACTGATTGCAGCCAGTGTCGAGATAGAGAAATGTGAAGAAAACAATATGCTCCCTGATAGGAAATGGATTGCACAACTTGTGCAACCGGGAACGTCATTAGGAGGTGCAAGGCCTAAAGCTAATGTTGTAGATACAGATAAAGTTCTTTATGTGGCCAAGTTTCCATCGCACAAGGATGACTATGATGTTGGACTTTGGGAGCATTTCAGTCATTTGCTTGCCACAAAAGCAGGGATAAACGCTGCAAAAACAAAAGTGTTGGCAACTGGAGAGAAATATCATACATTGCTGTCACAACGTTTCGATAGAACAAACGATAGCAAACGTATTCATTTTGCATCTGCCATGACCTTGTTGGGGTTGGGTGATGGAGATAATGCAACTACTGGACATGGCTATCTGGATATAGTTGACTTTATCCTCCAAAATTGTACAGATGTAGAACGCAATTTGCAGGAACTCTATCGTCGTGTAGCGTTCAATATCTGCATAGGCAACAGTGACGACCATTTCCGCAATCACGGTTTTCTTTTGACTGCAAAAGGGTGGACATTGTCACCGGCATACGATATGAATCCTACTTTGAATGAGTATCAAAGTCTGCTCATCTCCGCTGATTCCAACAACGCGAATTTGAATGTTTTGCTTGGTGCTTGCGAGGATTATATGCTCAATCGAAAAAATGCTGAAAAGATTGTCTCGGAGGTAATTGATGCAGTGAAAAATTGGCGAGAATTAGCAATCCGATTGGGGCTATCCAAAAGAGAAATGGAGATGTTTGCAGGAGTGTTTGAGAGAAGAACTAAAAGAGATGAATAAAAGATATTGTTGAACCTTATGAGATGGATAACTAATTAAATTTTGTGATTTGATTTTTATTTACAGTAAAGTGGCAATATCTATTAGTTTAGATATAATCAAAATGGCAAAGGAAAAACAACATATTCCACCATTTACCTTTATTGACCTATTTGCAGGTTTGGGAGGTTTTCATCAGGCACTTAGTGCGCTTGGTGGCAGGTGCTTGTTTGCTTCTGAATTGAAAGAAGACTTGCAACACCTTTATAGCCTTAACTTTCCTAATGTGGTGATAAAAGGTGATATAACAAAGGTTGACATAGAGAAAGACATTCCGCACCATGATGTGTTGTGTGGTGGTTTTCCATGTCAGCCATTCAGCAAAGCAGGTAATCAAGAAGGCTTCAATGATGCACAAGGACGAGGCAATATGTTTGATTACATCATGAAGATTGTTCACCATCATCGTCCAAAGTTTGTTTTCTTGGAGAATGTGGCCAATCTCAAAACCCATGACGAAGGCAATACATGGAAAGTTATCGAGAAAAAATTAAAGGATGCAGAGTACCTTGTTTACGAAAGCATTCTGTCACCTCATGAGTTTGGATATCCGCAGCATCGTAAGCGTATCTACATTGTAGCCATACGTGAAGACCTTCGTATGCCTGAATACAAATTCCCAGAACCAAATAATGCAGTATGTGACATCCATACTGTCATTGACGAGGCGGATACCAACGTACAGATGATTAAGCAGGAAACCCGTCATCAACTTGATATTTGGGAAGAGTTCCTGCATCACGTTACAGAAAGTGGACATACTGTTGGTGGCTTTCCTATCTGGACAATGGAATTTGGCGCAACTTACAATTTCGAGGGTAAAAAGCCCAAGCTACAGTCGGTTGCAGAGTTGAATGGCAAGCGAGGAAAGTTTGGACAAATCATAAAAGGCTTAACCATAGAAGAGTGTCTTGCTCAACTTCCCGTCTATGCCCAACCAAACAAACGTGAGAAGGAAGGTGAAACTGAATTTCCTGATTGGAAAAAGAAATACATACGCCTGAATAGACAATTCTACGAAGATAACAAGACGTGGCTCAAACCATGGATGAATAAAATCAAGGATTGGCAAAACAGCCACATCAAGTTTGAGTGGAATTGTGGCAAGGCTGTGGAGTTTACTCTTGAAGACAAACTCATCCAATTCCGTGCTTCTGGCATTCGTGTTAAGTTGGCAACATTCGCACCTGCCTTAAATTTGGTTGGTACTCAGATTCCTATTCTTCCATGGATAGAGGGCACACCGAGAAAGGGGTCAAAGGATGCAAGCCGAGGAAGATACCTGAGTGTCAAGGAAGCAGCCGCATTGCAAGGTATGGATAGTATCCGCTTTGGTTCGGATGAATTCCAACTTTCCAACACTCGTATTTATGAGGCATTAGGTAATGCCGTGAATGTACAAATCGTAAGATTAATCGCAGAAAAATTCCTGAGTCATGAGTGAACATAAGAAATACACCAGCATCAAACTGAATGCGAGGGTTTATAACACATACAAAACTCGTCCAAATACTATTCCTCATGCATTAGGCGAGTTTATAGACAATGCTATTGGCTCGTATCAGCAGAACAAGGAACGTCTTATTGAAAACGAACCAAATTATAAACTGCACATTGATATCAACATTGAATGGGTGGACAAAAAGACGACTAAAATCACCATTCATGACAATGCTGCAGGTATTTCCGAGCACGCGTATCAGACTGCTTTCGAACCTGCTCACAAGCCCGAAGACGATAAAGGCTTGAATGAGTTTGGTATGGGTATGAAGGATGCTGCTCTGTGGCTTGGTGACACTTGGCGCGTAGTATCTTCAGCATTGGGTGAACCGATAATGCGTGATCTCACATTTGACCTAAAGAAGGTTGCAGATCAGAATCTCACCTCATTGCCATACGATGAAACGGAGGAAGAGACATGGAAGCATGGTACCACGATTGAAATCACCAACCCTACACATAACGCACCTGTTCAAACCAAACTTCAGAAAATACAGGAAGACATCAGCGGTATCTACCGAGAATTCTTGCGTAATAACGAAATCGAAATCCGTATCAATGACGACATCCTTGAATTCGAAGAGTACGAAGTGCTTAATGCTCCGTACTATACAACGCCAAAAGGAGAATCTCAGGAGTGGAAAGTAGAATTTGATACAGGTCTCATCATGGGCAGATACCGTATTCATGGTTTTGTTGGCCTTCTCGAACAGATGAGCAAACGCCAGCGCGGTATTGTGCTGTTACGTAGAGGACGTGTTATCCGAGGCGAAGATGAAAACAGTTGTTATGAGCCAAAGGAAATCGTGAGTGCAACGGCAAGTAGCCCTCGTGCTAAACGAATCTTTGGTGAGATGTTCTTGGAAGGCTTTGAGGTCTCTCATGACAAAAGCGAGATTATGGATATGGACGCTCTTGACTCTATCATGCCGGAGGTGCGCAAGATGTTGAAGATCGGCGAATACGACTTACTTGCTCAAGGTGATAACTACAGAAAAAAGGACATCGCAAAAGAAGTTAAGTCACTTGTAGGCAAGCATAAGGAAAACAAAAAACCTATCAGTATTGATGTTACTGAAAAACCAGTCAAGCAACCAGAGGTTGAGCCGCAGTCAATCGTAGAAGAAATCATTAAGGAGGCTTATGCCATCAAGGATGAACTTTATACGCTTGAAGTACACTTTGTGAATGAGGGAGAAGACCTCTTCTGGCTTGACACCTCAGAGGAAGAGGAAAAGGTTCTCAAATGTATGGTCAACTGCAACCATAAGTTCTTTGAGACCTACCCAGTCAAAAAGTCAGGTCAAAGTTCTGTTCGCTTGCTGATGGCTCTTGCTGTTGCTAAATATTGTCACCAATGCGATGATGTTGATGACATGGTAGAACGCTTTAATGAAATCCTTGGAAAAATCTAGCATATGAGTACCACTATAATAAAATTGAAATCCAAACATAAGCCGTTGCAGGTTATCAATCCAGCAGGTGATTTGTTTGAGTCGTTTGCAGCATATAAGGGTATGGAAGGTGAAAGTCTTTCTAATCTCAGAAATGAAACCGCTCACATCCTTAGTTTCTGCAATAAGCATGACGATACTAAAGCGAAATCCGTAACGCATCTAGCATTCGGATACGTACAGAGCGGTAAGACAATGTCATTTACCGCCCTTACCGCTATGGCTCGCGATAATGGATATAGGTTGATTGTTTACCTTGCTGGTTCTGCCAAGAATCTATGTGATCAAACCTACGATAGACTTAGAACAGACTTATTTGACCGTGACTCTCACCATTACCGCATGGTTAAGGAAGACAAACAGATGGCTGACAGCATCCGAAAAGGTATGTTGCTTAGCAAGAAGCCTATTCTGTTAATTCCTATTCTGAAGCATTATACGCACATTGATGCTCTTACTAAAGTTTGCAAAACAGAAGTATTCAAGAATGCTCTGAAGGGTGAAACGGTGATTATTATTGACGATGAGGCAGATCAGGCTTCATTGAATAATTATGGCTATCAGAATAGCAAGACTGGCGAGTTCAAAATGTCGAGGACGTACGAGTCAATCCTTAAACTTCGCTTGGCTTTGCTCGGTCATTCATACGTCCAGTACACAGCCACACCACAAGCTCAGATACTTATAAGTATTGACGATATTCTTTCGCCAAAGTCTCATACAGTTCTTTCTCCTGGTGCTGCTTATACTGGTGGAAAACTCTTTTTCAAGAATGAACCTGCAAACATTGTAGGAGGATCTTTAATCAAAAAGATACCCAACGATGAGGCTTACCACGTTCGTAATAATGATTTAGACAAGATGCCGCCAAGCCTTCACGAAGCACTATGGTTTCATGTGATGACAACGGCCATTCTTGTACACTTACAGGAGAAAATCCAATACTTGTCAATGATGGTTCATCCTGATAATCCAGTCAAGTCGAGTGCCAAGTTCAGAGATTGGGTTAAGGATGAACTTGAGAGGTATTCAAAATATCTGCTCAAGCCAGAAGGTCATGACAGCAGGCGCAGAATTATTACTGAACTCAAGGATAAGATTTATCCTGAGGTGATAAAGTACATGGATAAGGATGAAATACCTCCTTTTGATGATGTATTACCATTTCTTAGTGATGCTATCAATGACTGCCAACTCCATTTCGTTAACAGCAAGAAGGATGGCGAAAAGGAAATTGATTGGAGCCTTGGCTCAATGCACATTCTATTCGGAGCTCAGTTGCTGAACCGTGGATTCACTATCAACAATCTTTCCACGACCTACATGCCTCGTCATACTGTTGGAGTTGCAACTGCTGACACCATTGAGCAGAGATGCAGGTTCTTTGGTTACAAGATGAAATACATAAAGTCTTGTCGCGTCTATTTACCCGAACTGTCAATAACCAACTATGTTGATTACGTTGACAATGAGGAAGAACTACGTACCATTCTAAAAAACTCAGATACTCTGAAAGAAGCAGGTCACGCTCTCATGTCATCGCCAAATCTTCAGCAATGCCGAAAGAATGTACTGCCATCTGACCTTGTTAAGACAACAATGGACGGAAACTGTAAGATGGAGGCGTTTGACAATCCGGATGTTATTCAACACAACAATTCAGTCGCTGCTGCATTTGTCAAGAAACTTGAAAAAGAGAAGAATATATCCCACACACTTTACAAGAGTACGACTAAACAGCGTGAGCATCGAGTCTGGAATTTAACCATCGACGAGGCTGTAGATTTCTTGCTTGATTTCCAGTTTGCAAGTGTAGCTGAGGCGGTTCGCAGAGATAATACAGTCAGATACATCAAGTACCTTGCAGCTTGGCCAGGCTGTAAAATTGATCATGTTGAGTTCATGCAAATGGCATATGATGGTAAGCCGATGCGACGTTCGTTCAATCCAGATAAGGCAAAAATAAAATCGACATTCTACACTGGTGCAGACAAGGATTCATCGATTTATCCTGGTGATCAGAATGTACACATGTCAGAAGACACCATCACCATTCAGTTGTATAACTTTGAGTTGACACCATGTTTTCCAAACAGACCTACAGCTCATACATTGTCTATCAACTACCCAAAGAAATTGAGTACGGCATATTGTACGAATAACCAAGAAATTAAGGATATCGATACACTGTTCAAAGAAATCGAAGAAGAATATGAAAGTAACGCCTGAAGAATTGTATAAGCAGTTTTCTGCACTTGCTCTACCTGTAAACGATGCTACCAATGTTGTTTCAATAGATGGTACTTGTCATAAATTGGGCAAAACGAAGGATGGTTATCCTGAGTTCTACATTTGCTCGGATGGCAAAGAGGGGCATCCGAAAAGTACACCATTGGAGAACCTTGATGTCTACTACGATTCGCCATGTTCAATTTGTGAGGATGGTGTAACCAAGCAGCAATGCTTTAGTGTGCTTTCCTTAAGGCGCACCGGAGATTCTTTGTATTTGTACTTCATTACTATAGTATTGCGTATCATAGAAACTCTGCCATCTGTACCTACGAGCCGAAAACTCGCAGTAGAGTTTGATTCTCTGATTAGCATTTTCTCGCCTTCTCACAAATATGATGAGAATAAAGCTAAAGGGTTGTGGGGCGAACTGCTGGTTATTGAACAAAGCCAGATGCCAGAGATGCTGATTGACGCTTGGCATAGAAATGCAAACGATAAGTTTGATTTCACGATGGGCAAAGACAAAATTGAGGTAAAGAGTACAGCAAGCGAAGAACGCAAGCATGCTTTCTCGATTGGTCAATTAAATCCGTCCAAGAACTCGAATCTTGTGATTGCCTCCATCATGGTGCGTCCATCTGCTTTGTCGGATACAGGTCTTAGCATAAAGGATCTTTATGACAAGTTGCAGGCAAAGATTCATTCTACTCAGACGAAGTTGAAACTGTTGAAAGGCATTGCGAGTATCATAGGCATAGAGTCAAACGCTTTCTACTCGTTGGCATTTGACTATGCTACAGCTTGTGATACTCTGCAGTTCTACGAGGCGAGTACTATCCCTCACATAGATTCAGATTCTGTGCCAGTTGGCGTAAGTGAGGTATCTTTTGCATCTGACCTTAAAGGCATAGAATGTTTGAACTGCGAATCTCAAATAGTTAAAGAAAGTTCATTGTATAAATCACTTTTCTAAATGCCAAGATTAGGAAGAAAGAAAATAAAGGCACTTCTCGAAGAGCACTTGAATAATTCTTCATGCCAATATGGTATAGGAGGAGAGAATCCTATGCTTTTGGTTATAGAAGATCGTGTTTTCACCATCTTCCTAAAACCTATTGGGGATGTGTGTTACGAGAATGAAAATGAGTCAACAAGAGTTCAACTACCTAAACGTGACTATTTCAACAAGATGAAGGTTTCAAAGCGACCATTCTTGTTGATGGGTTTTGACTTGGAGAATAGCGTCTTTGTTGTTTGGAATCCCTCCAACACAAAGGAACGTCTTAACACAAAGAAGAATCTTTCATTCTACTGCCGACTCAGCGCTCAACGAGAAGCCAAGAAGAAGCAACTACCTGTGCGATGCAACCTTACCAATGGTGAGTTTGTCTGGGTAGTACCAATGACATTCATTGCCGAGTTTCTCATGTACATAGAGGATTATTTTGTTCTCCCTGATGCGTGCGACTATAAAATAACAGAAGGTGAAGTTTATTCTATTGTGGATGAATGTCAGGAGCTATTCAGCGTTGACGTGAATGATGTCATCGATGAGAGCGGAAAGGTAGTAGCCATTAAGAATCCAGCCATACTGAAGGAACTTAAGGTGGCACGTTCAAGCGGTAAACCATTTGCAGAGTATGATGTATTGTACAAATACTACGAAGACAAGAAATCAATAATGAGGCTTTCTGAATGGGCGCAGTTGTTGAATGCAATAAATATCAACGAAGAAAATGAGAACTAAAGAAAAGTTGTACATCTCATAAAGATATGTTAGAATCTGAAATAATTTGGCGATATGAATAAGGAAAGATTTTGGGAAATAGATAAAACTATAACCTCCTCAATGAGGATGAAACTTAACCAAATAAGGACCTTCCTTGATTTAAGAAAGGCATCTGTGATGGTTGGTGCTGGTTTTAGCAAAAATGCAGAGATGGGCGAAGATGTACATATGAAAGATTGGGGCGAATTATGTGAAGATTTTTATACTGCTTTATATGATTCCAAGCCGAGTGATCGAGATTTCCGCCTAAAGTCAGCTCTTCGTTTAGCACAACAGATCGAAAGTACAATGGGACGAACTGCACTTGATGAAATAATCAAGAACTCTCTTCCCAACTCTTCTATTTCTCCTGGATACTTGCATGAACTATTAGTAAGTCTTAATTGGCGCGATATATTTACTACAAATTATGACTCGTTACTGGAAGAAGCAGCGATAAAGGCGTATCGCCACTACAATGTAGTTACCTCCAAAGATTCTCTTATTTATCAGCCACATCCAAGAATTGTAAAACTTCATGGTTCATTTCCAGATAATCGACCTTTTATTATTACGGAAGAAGACTATCGAACCTATCCGGAACGTTTCCCGGAATTTGTAAATACAATTCGTCAAGCTCTTATAGAAACCCAATTCTGTTTAATTGGTTTTTCTGGTGATGATCCGAATTTTCTAAGTTGGCTTGGATGGTTCAGAGATATTATGGGAAATCAGATGCTCCCTATTTACATGATATATGTCGGTTCTCGCCCTCATGACTCGGAAATAAAATTACTCAGTTATAGGAAAGTTGAGCCGATTATAACAAAAGACATTTCAGAAGACCCAGTAGAAGCTATGGATTTCATTCTTTCGTATGTGGGCAATAAATTCAAGAAGGACGAGAAATGGAGCGGTAAAATAAGAATATCTCACTCAAATGCGGATAAACTTAAAGAATCTATCATTGAAATGCGAAAGATTCGAGAATCGTATCCTAATTGGATAATTCTTCCGGCAGACAAAATAGAAACTGAGTTTGATGATTGTCGTTCGGAATTTCCTTTTATAGGAAAGGCATTCCAAGAATTGGAGGAAAAGGATAAATTGAATTTTCTTTATGAATATACTTGGCGTCTTCAAACATCGTTTATGCCATCGTGGTTGAATACAGAATGGTATATAACTGCTCTTCAAGAAATAATGAACCGTTACAATTCGATTGATACAGAAGATAAAAAGAAGGCAGATTATCTATCCGTAGCTCTTTTGCAAATATATCGTATTACTAACGATGATAGATTTAAGATAGAACTACAAGTTTTTCGTGAACGGATTTCTTCTAATAACACTTCGTTACATCGTAAGTTAAATTATGAAGAGACTCTTTGGTTGTTATCCTCTTGTGATTTCATTAATTTGGAAAAGGTTTTGGATTCATGGCGAGTAACTCCAGGTGATTATCGAGGTACATTATGGAAATCCAAAATTCTGATAGAAATTGATAAAAGTGATGAAGCATCAAAAATTTTAGAGGAGGCATTAGGAAATGCACGCCGAAAATTGATGTCAAACAGCAAGTCTGAATATCAGATAAGTGCAATAACATTGATTTCCAATTCTCTCACATGTATTCCGTTTAATAATAGGCAAAATCGGGAGTTGGATGAAAAATTTCAATTTAAGAAGTATTATGACTTGTGTCTAAAAGAAATCAAAAAAGAAGAAAAGGCCGGAATGCTACACACTCATGGTTTCAATATTGGCAGTCACGGTACATCTTGGAATGCAGGTTCACACGGATATATTGAAAAATATGTTGGAGCAGGTCGCTACTATCTTTTAACCGAAACATATGGATATCCAATAGGATCAAAATCAATTTCTTACAACTCCAATGTAAATCAACTCGCACTTCCTCTCATTGCAGAAGTAAGACTTGACGTTGCCTTATCGTATCTTGTGGAGTCAAATGATAAAAATGCACTTAAAACATCCATTTCACGACAGGAAATATTGGACATTTCTGAAGAAAATGCGATGGGATTGTTTGACTCATGGATAAAGGTTTTGGAACCATATGTGGAGTCTGGAATAAGGCTTCCTTGGAATGGGAGGGAAGCTAATGTTGTTTTGCCTATACTTGTCCGACTTTGCGTGTGGCTTGATTTTGACAGAGTCTTCAAAATCATAGAGTATATATGGACTATATATGATTCTTATCACGATAATATTTCAGAAATGCTTACGACCTGTTATAATTCTCTTCCGCTTAACAAAATGGTTGAATTATGGTGGAAAGTGATGGAGATGCCAATCGTTTTAGATGATAGGGAACATGATATTATAAAGCCTATGGTATCTATTAAAGAATGGATGGGTAATGATTCAATAGTGGATATTA
>OGUO01002170.1_pt1 | contig 12160 bp, 16 predicted proteins | sample 1553641 | NCBI WGS metagenome assembly OGUO01 (sample SAMEA2579980, study PRJEB22360) | human gut metagenome | biome: human gut; feature: human-associated habitat; material: faeces | place: Denmark | collected 2008/2010 | reverse complement strand
ACGGCGTGCTGTATTCCATGCCGGTGTCGGATATTCTGACCTTTATCATCTCGGCGATCATCATCATGAAAACCTATCCGTAATACGAAGCGCTTCCACGTTCGGCTCTGGCAGGCGGTGTCCGGCTGTGAGGGCTATGTCGTGCTCTCGTACAACGACTGCCCCTTCATCCGAAAGCTTTATCAGGACTTTTACATTCTGTCCTTTCGCCGCAATAACCCGATGGCGCAGAAAAAAGGCTCGTCCTTTGGTGAGCTTATCATCACCAACTATGATCCCGAGCCATACATGGCGCGTCAGACGACGCTAGCGGGGATCGATAGCGATAGACCGATATGGGATTAGACAACTTCGGCGAGACAAGTATGCTCGTCAGGGGCTACAGTTTGTCCCGCGAGACTTTGACGCAGCGTGGATCAAGGAATCAGAAAACGGGGCATGGCCTGCGGAGTACAACAAATATTTCTTGAGACTTCAAATAAAGTGTGTTACAATGCGGAAACAGAGAACAAGTGGTGGCATATTCGGGAAAATGCGAGAGTGAAAAGAAATGAAACTGATCTGCATCGGCGACAGCCTGACCTTCGGGTATGGTGTGCGGCCGTCCCAGCGGTGGACAAGGCTGTGCGCACAGGAGACGGGCTGGGAGATCGTGAACGAAGGCATCAGCGGGGACACGACCGGCGGTATGCTGGTGCGGCTGCGCGCGCTGCTGGCGGATCGTGATATCTGCGTGCAGCGCCCTTTGGTGCTCCTGATGGGCGGTGCCAATGATATTTTCTTCTCGGGAACGGATACCGGCGCCCGGGCAAATATGGGAGCGATGCTGAATCAGCTGCTGAGCCTGGGTGTGCATACGATAATAGGGATACCGACGCCGGAGGGCCATCAGATCATGGCGCGGCGATTGTGCGCTCATCTGAAAAAGGATAACGACGATTAAGGAGACAACGATGAAGCTATCATATCTGGACCTGATGACGACGGACCCAAGCTACAATCTGGCAATGGAGCAGTATGTATTCGACTGCCTGCCGCGCGACCGGATGTACTTCATGCTCTGGCAGAACGACAATGCGATCATTGTCGGCAAATATCAGAATACCATTTCCGAGATCAATGAAGAAGCCGTGCGCGAGCGCGGCATCCGTGTGGTGCGCCGACTCTCCGGCGGCGGTGCGGTCTACCACGACATGGGCAACCTGAATTTCACCTTTATCACCGATGCCGGCGGGAGCAACCCGCTGGACTTGAACCTCTTCTGCGAACCGGTCGTGCGCACGCTGGCAGCGCTTGGCGTCAAGGCGGAGGTGAACGGACGCAACGACATCACGATCGACGGGAAGAAGTTTTCCGGCAACTCGCAGTACCTCCGGCAGGGCCGCGTGATGCATCATGGCACGATCATGTTCGATTCGGACCTTTCCGTTGTCGGCGAGGCGCTGCGTGTCGATCCGACGAAGATCCAGACCAAGGGAATCCGCTCGGTGCGCAGCCGTGTGACGAATGTCGCCGAGCATCTGCCCGAGCGGGTCACGCTGCCGGAGTTCCGCCGTATCCTGCTGGAAAACATCCTGTGTGAGAACCCGGGCGAGGAATATCCGCTGACGCCCGACGACCTTGCGGCGGTGGAGAAGCTGCGCGCGGAACGCTATGCCACCTGGGAGTGGAACTACGGAAAGTCTCCCGTCTGCACGATGCTGCGCCGCAGCCGCGTGGACGGCTGCGGGCTGATCGAGGCGTACATCACGGTCGAGCACGGCCTCGTCTCGGCGGTCACCTTTAAGGGGGATTTCTTCAGCGCGGAGGAGCCGGAGGCGCTGGCGGCGCGCTTTGTCGGCCACACGCCGGACCGCGCCGGCTACACGGCGGCGCTGGACGGCGTGGAGACAGCCCGCTACTTCGCGGGGCTGCAGGCAGACGAGCTGATCGATATTCTGTGCGAGGGATAAAATAGCAGAGCGTAGCAATCGCGAAGAGTTCCGATGGCATATATGTTACATTTAAGAATATAAAACGGAGCTGCCTCCTTATCGGATTCTTTCTTGTATTATAGCACAGCAGTTTCAAGAATGCAACGACCGTTTGAGTGTTTTTTGGTATTTTTTCTCTCCCGCTCTGCATTGACACCGACGGCGCGGCTATGTAAAATAGGATCAAACTTTTATGTAACGAGGTATTTCTATGTCTGTTTCCTTCCGCGGGACCGAAAACTACGTCGCCTCGCCCGAGCTGATGGGCGCGGTGGACATCGCTGTGGCGCTGCAAAAGCCGCTGCTCATCAAGGGCGAGCCCGGCACGGGCAAGACCATGCTGGCGCAGGCCGTCGCCGACGCGCTGGGCAAGAAGCTCATCATCTGGAACGTGAAATCCACCACCAAGGCGCAGGACGGTCTGTACGTCTACGACGTCGTCCAGCGTCTCTACGACAGCCAGTTCGGCTCCGCCGGCGTGGACGACATCGCAAAATACATCAAGCTCGGCAAGCTCGGCGAGGCATTCTCCTCCGACGAGCAGGTGGTGCTGCTCATCGACGAGGTGGACAAGGCCGACCTGGAATTTCCGAACGACCTCCTTTGGGAGCTGGACAAGATGGAGTTCTACATTCCCGAAACAAAGGAAACGGTCAAGGCAAAGCAGCGCCCCATCGTCATCATCACGTCCAACGCGGAAAAGGAGTTGCCCGACGCCTTCCTGCGCCGCTGCATCTTCCACTACATCGCCTTCCCCACGCAGGAGCAGATGGAGAAGATCATCCGCGTCCACTTTGACAAGCTCGACGAAACGCTGCTAACGCAGGCGATGCAGGCCTTCTATTGGCTGCGCTCGATCGACAGCATTGAGAAAAAGCCCTCCACGAGCGAGCTGGTGGACTGGCTCCGCGCGCTCCAGCTCGGCGGCGTCGATCCCGCGCGCATCACGCGCGAGATCCCCTTTGCCGGCGTGCTGCTCAAAAAGGACAAGGACATCACGGCGATGCAGCGCCGGATGCGGTAAGCCCATGTTTGTCGGATTTTTCTACCTTTTGCGCCAGCGCGGCTTCGGCATTTCACTCAACGAGTGGATGACGCTCATGGAGGGCCTGCTGCTCGGGCTGCACCGCTCAACGCTGACGGGCTTTTACGACCTCTGCCGCGCCGTGCTCGTCAAGAGCGAGTCGGACTACGACAAGTTTGACGCCGCGTTTTTGGAGTATTTCAAAGACGTGCCCTTCCCCGAGGAGCTGCTGCCGGACGATCCCCACGGCATTGTGCTGCCCGGCCAGCCACAGGACGCCACGGTGGAAACCATCCGCGCCGGGCTGCAGACCCTGCTGGATGATCCCGCCCGCGCCCATGCCTGTGCCGAGGCGGCGTACCGCAATGTGTACGCGCACTTTACATGGGATGCCGTATTTGATAAAATGATGGGGATCATAAACCAAAGCTGACATCTGCCCGGTGTTTGCCGGGCAAGTGGATAAGGAACATTTGTTATGTCAAAATTGCTGATTGTTATTCCTGCATATAATGAGGAAGCCAATATTGTCAAGGTCGTCAACGGCATTGTCAAGAACTACCCGCAGTATGACTATGTTGTAGTCAATGATGGCAGCCGTGATAAAACCGCGGCCATCTGCCGGGAACATGGGTTCCGCTTGATCGATCTGCCGGTCAACCTGGGGCTGGCAGGTGCATTCCAGACCGGGCTGCGCTATGCCGCCGAAAACGGGTATGACTGCGCCATGCAGCTGGATGCTGACGGCCAGCACCGACCGGAATATATCGCCGCCATGCTGGAAGAGCTGGAAAGCGGGGCCGACATCGTGATTGGCAGCCGCTTTTTGACGGTAAAAAAGCCCAAAAGCCTGCGCATGCTGGGCAGTTACATCATCAGCTGGTCCATCCGACTGACGACGGGCCGTGCCATCTGTGATCCGACCAGCGGCATGCGGATGTTCAACCGCGCCATGGTCGAGGAGTTTGCCCAGAACCTGAACTACGGCCCCGAGCCCGACACGATCAGCTACCTGATCAAAAACGGCGCGACGGTCAAGGAGGTGCAGGTCGAAATGGGCGAACGTCTGGCGGGCCAGAGCTACCTGACCTTCTGGCGCAGCGTGCAGTATATGGTCAAAATGTCCATCTCGATTCTGTTGATCCAGTGGTTCCGCAAGCGCGACACCGAGACGCCCTACCCCGAAAGGAGCTTGTGAAATGTTCGATCAAACGCTGATTCGTGTCTGCCTGATCCTGGGCAGCTTCATCACGGCGGGGTACATCCTGCGGCGCGTGCGGCACGCAAAGGTCCAGATCGAGGATACGATCTTCTGGCTGATGTTCAGTGCGGCGCTGCTGATCCTGGCCATCTTCCCCGGCATCGCCTATTGGGCCGCAAACCTGCTGGGCTTCATGAGTCCCATCAACTTTGTCTATGTTGTCATCATCTTTTTGCTGCTGGCCAAGCAGTTCTTTATGTCCATCAAATTGAGCCAGCTCGACAGCAAGGTCCGTATCCTGACCGAGCAGGTCGCCCTGAACGAGGAAAAGGCGGAGCGGGATAAGCTGGACCTGTGAAAAAGGCTTCCCCCTTGGGGGAAGCTGTCAGCGGCCCCGACCGCTGACTGATGAGGGACGAGTGCGCCATGGCAGGCCGCTCATGGGCAATTGCGGCAAGGCTGCCCCTCATCCGGCCCTATGGGCCACCTTCCCCCTTGGGGGAAGGCTTTGGGGGTGCGCAAAATTAAAATTTGTATTCCCCCAAAAACTATGCTATAATAAAGTATTGACTAAAGAGAAAGAAGGTTTCAGATATGGCTTATACCCCGAAACTGACCTATAAGGGCCGCCCGCTGGTGCGCTGCGGCAACGATATTTACTACGGCTCGATGAAGGACCCGTTCGTTGTCTACCTGCAGGTGCTCTCGACCAAGAAGGAAAACGGCGTCGACGTGGCCGACAAGGTCCACATCGTGCTGCTTTCCACCGACGAGAGCAAGCCCCTGCCCGAGCGCATTGCCCGCCAGGCCAACAAAGTCGGCCTGTACAACGCGCTGTCCTTCGGCGACATCATGCTGCAGGGCGCGCTGCGGAAGAAGTAAGCGTCTCCCCTGCCCCGCACAAAACACAAAGCCCCGCAGCCAAACGGCTGCGGGGCTTTTGCACTTGATGTCAAAACGGGGCGGGCGGATGACGGGCATCCGCCCCTACAGAACGGAGATGTACTGCTTAGTGGTCCTGCTTGTCGGTCTCCTCGGCAGAGTCGTCCTCGGTGCCTTCAAGCTCGATGTCGAAGGTCGCGCCGCAGTGCGGGCAGACCAGATCGCCCTCGGGATCCATCAGGGTCTCCTCGTCCAGCGTGGAGATCTGGCCGCAGTTCGGGCAGGTCACCTCATACATGGTGCTGTCGTCCTCGGCGTCCTCCTCGTCATCCTCGTCCTCATCGGCGTAGATGTCGCTGACGACGTCGTCCAGATCCTGGTCGAGGGTCTCCAACTCGTCGTACACCTGATCCAGGGCGTTGTCGTGCTCGGTGACCTGGGCGGCCATCTCCTCCAGCAGGTCCATCATGGCGGCAATGACCTTGCCGTTCTTGGAGTCTGCGTCAAAATCCATGCCGGTCATCAGGCCGCGGATGTAGGCGGCCTTTGCATTCAGATCCATAGCCATAGTCAAAATCCTCCCTAATGTTAAAAAATGCCGGGCGCGGCGGTACGGCCATGCCCGGCAAAGAGAACCTAATCAGTTCACGCGCTCCATATACTCGCCGGTGCGGGTATCAATGCGGATCTTGTCGCCCTCGTTGATGAACAGGGGGACGCGGATCTCGGCACCGGTCTCAACGGTGGCGGGCTTCAGGGTGTTGGTGGCGGTGTTGCCCTTGACACCCGGCTCGGTAGCGGTGACCTCCAGCTCAACGAAGTTGGGGATCTCAACGCTGAAAACCTTGCCCTTGTAGCTCAGCAGCTTGCAGGTGTCGTTCTCCTTGCAGAACTTGAAGTTATCGGGCACGTCAGCCGCGCCGACAGGAATGTCGTCGTAGGTCTCAACATCCATGAAGTGGTACAGATCGCCATCCTCGTAAGAGTAGGTGACCTCACGGCGCTCGATGAAAGCCTGCGGGAACTTGGCGGTCGGGTTGTAGCTGGTCTCAACAACAGAGCCGGTGATGACGTTCTTGGTCTTGGTACGGACGAAGGCAGCGCCCTTGCCCGGCTTGACGTGCTGGAACTCAACGACCTGAAGGACCTGGCCGTCCTGCTCGAAGGTGACACCGTTACGGAATTCGCCTGCAGAAATCATATAGAAATTCCTCCATAAATAAATTATACATACCTGTTTATATTTTACAGGATGAAAAGCAATTTTGCAAGTCCTGTTCGGACTTTTTTGCGGGAAAATTGATATTTTTTGTCCAATTTACAGCGCTGCGTACCCCTGGGCCAGCGCGGCGGCGTCCTCGGCCTGGGTCCCGGCGGATTCACAGATGATCGTCGGGGCCAAATGGCGCTCCTTGAGCAGCGCCAGCAGCGGTGCGTGGGGCGGGCCGAACGCTGTATCCGCAAAGGTCAGATGGCACTTCTCGCCGCCCTTGGTGTAGGCAATGCGGGAAAAATGCGCGTGGAAATGCACGGCGCGGTCATCCCCCAGCCGCGCGGCCAGCGTGTCCAGCAGGGCGGCGTAGTCCGCGGCGGCGGTGGCGTCGGCAAACTGCACGCCGCAGCTGCGGGCGTACAGATGCCCAAAGTCGATGCAGGGCGTAATGCGCGGATCGACCTCGCATAGAGCCAGCACCTCGTCCAGCGTGCCGAGCTGGTTGACCTTGCCCATCGTCTCGGGGCAGAGGATGCAGTCCGCAAACCCGGCCTCGTCGCAGGCTTTGACAGCGCGGGCCATCGTATCCAGCGCCTTTTCCAGCGCCTCCTCCCGGCTCTGCTTGCCGCAGGAGCCGGAATGGAAGATGACGCGCCGCCCGCCCAGCGCCTTGACGAGGGCGCAGCTTTGCAGCAGGTAGTCGATGCTGTGCAGCCGCTTGTCCTCCTCGAGGCTCGACATACTGATGTAGTACGGCGCGTGGACGGACAGGGCAATGTCCCGCTCGGCACAGGCGGCACCGAGCGCAGCGGCCTTGTCGTGGGCCAGCCGCACGCCGCGCCCGCACTGGTACTCAAATGCCGTCAAGCCAAAGCCCGCCGTGTAGGCGGCGATGGCGGCGGGGTCAAACTTTTTGACTGTGTAGCTGTCGGCCAGACCGGCTGTGCCGAAGCGCGGGGTATCATTCATACAGCTTGCCGCCCTTCTGATAGTATTTGTCGATCCAGTACGGCTCAAACTTGCGCTTTAACAGCACAAATTTGTTCTTGTCGTGGTTCGTGCGGGGCATCAGGTAGAGGCACGGGCAGCCGTACAGCCCGGCGGCCATCCGGTCCGCAAAGATCTGGTCGCCGACCATGGCCATTTCGCTCTTTTTGCAGCCCAGGCGGCGGCGCGCCACCCGCAGGCCGATGGTGAACGGCTTGCAGGCCAGCGGCAGCCAGTCCAGCCCGATGCGCTCGGCAAAGGGGCGCACGCGCTTGGCCGTATTGTTGGACACGATGGTCAGGCGTATGCCGGCTGCGCGCATCTCGTCCAGCCACGCCTGCACGGTGGGCTCCAGCACCTGACTGTTGTCAGCGGTCAGGGTGTTATCCACGTCGAGCACGAGGGCTTTGATGCCGTGTGCCGCGAGAAAATCCGGGTGGATGCACTCGATGGTTTTGAAGATGTATTCAGGGGTTAGAATCATGGTGGTGACCTTTATAAGGGTAATGAGTGGTTACGGCAGCGGCCAGCGGCGGCATGAGGGCATGCCGCCCTACGATGCACAATTCCGCAGGACGTAGGGCGGGGTGCCCTCACCCCGCCGCACCGACGCCTGCACGTAAAATAAAAGTGCAGGCCCGCGCGTAACGCGAACCTGCACAGTCGTTCGTTGTAAGATACCTTACTTAAACTTGCGCTTGCGGGCAGCCTCGGACTTCTTCTTGCGCTTAACGGAAGGCTTCTCATAAGCCTCGCGCTTGCGGACCTCAGCTAACACGCCGCTGCGAGCAGTGCTGCGCTTAAAACGGCGCAGAGCGCTCTCGAGGGACTCGCCCTCTTTGACACGGATCTCCGACATCTTCTTCCCTCCCTTGACCTGAGACAGGAGTTTGCCGGTCAAATACTATTAACCAGTAAAAAAGATTATACTATATTGACCCCCTGTCTGTCAACAACAATTTTCGCTAAAATGAAAATTTTTATATTGTTCATATTTAGGAACCTTTACCCCAGCACCGTGTGCCACACCCACAATGCACCGTAGATTACGGGCTGATGCAGCATGTAGACCAGCAGCGTATTGCGCCCGATGGCACACAGAGGACGCAGCGCGGCGGGCGGCTCTCCCCTGCCGGGGCGCCACAGCCGCGCCAGAAACACACCGCACCAGAACAGGAACACCCACGGAAGAATCGGGAAGTAATCCGCCGATGCGAACTGTGTCAGATCCGGGAGACCCAGCCAGAACCAGTTCGTCTTGTACAGCCCCGTAGGCACCGCACAGAGCCGCCAATTCTCGAAGCCTAAATACCCTTCGGGCAGCTGGTTCGTCAGCGCAAACAGCGCCGCAGACGCCGCCAGGCCCGCGCCCGCGGGCAGGCGCTGCAAAAGCGGATAGATCAGGCAGGTCAGCAGCACGGCGGCAGCGTTCAGGTGCAGAACGCCGAACCAGATCGCCTCCGACGGCATGAACACCGCGGTCACAAACGTCAGCACAGCCGCGCAGCCCGCCACGATCAGCCCGTTCTTTGCGGGCCGCTTTGCCAGCGGGAAGCTGAACCCCGACAGCAGAATAAAGCTCCAACAAATATATTGCTGCCACACATGGCAGCCGGGAGCCCAGATGTTGTACCAGCTGCTTTCGTGGCCGAACACATACACCCAGTCGTACATGGCATGGTAGGCCAGCATGTTCAGCAACGCCAGCCCGCGCAGGGCGTCGGGCAGCCACATACGGCTGGTTTTGGTGCGCAGTACGGGCATTTTACCGCCTCTTTCCCAAAGATTTACTGTAACACTATTCTAGCACACCCGCGCGCTGCTTGCAATCGCGCGGGTTTTGCGGTACAATAAACCAGATAAGGGAGTGTGAAGGTATGAAGGACATCCGCCTTGTGGCGTTGGACCTCGACGGGACAGTTTTCAACGATAAAAAAGAGATCACCCCGCGCACGCTGGCGGCTATCCGCGCAGCCTGTGCACGCGGCGTGGCGGTGCTGCCCGCCACCGGGCGTACAGCCAGCGGCATCCCCGCGGCGTTCACGTCCATCCCCGGCGTGCGGTACGCGCTGACCTCCAACGGAGCCAGCGTCGTTGACCTGACAACGGGTGAGCAGCTGGTGAACCAGCCGTTCGGGACCGAGCAGGCATTGAAAATTTACGATCTTCTTGAGCAGGGCGGCGGTATGATGAGCATTTTCATCGGCGGCAAAAGCTACACGACCCGCGCAAACGCCGAGAACCACATGGACGTGGTGCCCGAAAACCTGAAAAGCTACTTCCGCACGACCCGCATTGAGGTAGACGACATGCACGCGACGCTGCGCACCCACGCGCACGAGATCGAAAAGTACAGCATGATCTACCACGACGAGGCCGAGCGCGACGCCGCCTGGCGTGCCATCGAGGCCGCCTGCCCCGGCGTGGAGGTGACGTCCAGCCTGCCCCGCAACATGGAGGTCAACGCCCCCGGCGTGACGAAGGGCAGCGGTCTGCTGGCGCTGGCGGCACACCTGGGCCTGACCCGCGCGCAGACGATGGCCGTGGGCGACTCCGGCAATGACCGCGCAATGATCGAAGCGGCGGGTCTGGGGGTGGCCATGGGCAACGCCACCGACGACATCAGGAAAATTGCCGATGTCACGACGGATGACAACAATCATGACGGCGTGGCAGCGGCTATAGAAAAATACGTATTGTAAAATTACAATAAAATATACGAGAGGTAAATTTATGAAAAATGTTCTGGTTGGTCAGTCGGGCGGCCCGACTGCCGTCATCAACTCCAGTCTGGCGGGCGTCTATGAGACCGCCAAGGCTTGCGGCGCACCCCATGTCTACGGGATGCAGTACGGCATCGAGGGCGTGCTTGAGGGCAAGCTCATCGATCTGGACACCGTGCTGGGTGACAAGATGGACATTGAGTTGCTCAAGCGCACGCCGTCCAGCTTTCTGGGCAGCTGCCGCCACAAGCTGCCCGACCCCTCCGTTGACGAGAAGCCGTTTGTGCAGCTGTTTGAGCTGTTCCGGCAGAACGACATCGGCGCGGTGTTTTACATTGGCGGCAACGACTCGATGGACACGATCTCCAAGCTGAGCGCCTACGGCAAGACCGTCAACAGCGAGATCCGCTTTATCGGCGTGCCCAAGACCATTGACAATGACCTGATGCTGACCGACCACACCCCCGGCTACGGCAGCGCGGCGAAGTACATCGCCACGATCCTGAAGGAGGTCATCTGCGATTCCAGCGTCTACGACCTGCGCAGCGTGACGGTGGCCGAGATCATGGGCCGCCACGCCGGCTGGCTGACTCGTGCCGCTCCGGACTGCAACGGCCCAGACCTGATCCTACTGCCCGAGTGCCCCTTTGACGAGGAGGCGTTCCTCAAGCGCGTGGCCGAGCTGGAAAAAGAGCGCCACAATGTTATTATCGCGGTCAGCGAGGGCGTCAAGAACAAGGACGGCGTTTTCCTGTGTGATTTGGTATCCACAGCAGGCCAGCTGGATGCTTTTGGCCATAAAGCCATTTTGTCCGGCACCAGCCGCTACCTGGCGGATTTGATCCATGTGCGCCTGGGCTGCAAGACCCGCGCGATCGAGTTCTCTACCCTGCAGCGCTGTGCCTCCCATCTGGCAAGCCGCACCGACATTACCGAGGCATACCAAGTGGGCGGTGCTTCGGTGGAAGCTGCTTACCGCGGCGAAACCGGTAAGATGTGCGCCATCCGCCGCATTTCGGATATGCCGTACCGCACCGAAACCGAGATGGTAGATGTGCAGAAGGTTGCCAACCTGGAAAAGCGCGTGCCGGATGACTGGATCAGCCCGGACGGCATGCATGTGACCGAAGCATTCCATCACTATGCCCGCCCCCTCATCCAGGCCGAGCTGACCCCCATCTACATCGACGGCGTGCCCCGCCATCTGCATCTGCATTGATTTACGGGGGTTTTTGTTCCTTCTTTGAAAAGAAGGAAGCAGAAACTTTAATAACGGGCCGTGCCGGATATCTCACCCCATCACCCACCCGCAAGGCGACGGGCGCACAATATGCGCCCCTACGGGGGCGCCCTACTCCATAAACTCCTGCTTTTAACCGCCCCATTTTCCTTCTTTAAATCGCAAGCACCGCACAACAAAAGGTTGTATCTTGCAGTTTCCTATGCTATACTAAAGCTGAACCAAAACAGCCAAGTAAGAAAGGAACCTTGTGGGATGCAGCCTTTATTGATTATTCTTCTGTTGTTGTCGGTACTGACCAATGTGTTGCTGATTCTGCTTTTGCTGCGCAGCGGCCAGCAGAACACCGCCGAGGACCAGACCGATGAAATTGCCCGCATTGTGCGGGATGAAGTAGAGGCCGAAACCGAAGTGCTGGCCGACCAGCTGCGCGTGATGCAGGGCGAAGTGACCCGCACAACCTCCGCCAGCGCGCGGGACATGGGAACCCTGCTGGCCGAAAGCCAGCGCCAGAGCCAGGAGGCCGCCACCGCCCGGCTGGACGCCATCGACCGCGCCGGTTGGATGTTCGAGGGCTGGGCCACCTCGCTCGAGGACCACGAGAAGATGGTGAACGTCAACGTCATCAGCTTCCTGCGCATGTTCCATCACTTCATGGGCATCTTCGCCGCGCAGGACCGCGGCGCCGTCATCAACGTGTCGTCCATGACGGGAATCTCGAGCTCCCCATGGAACGCCGAGTACGGCGCGGGCAAGGCGTACATCCTGAAGCTCACCGAGGGCATGTACCGGAAGTACAGCCTGAAGCGGGTGTTCTACTCCGCCTATATCCCGGTAGCCGAGGACAGCCGCCTGCCTGCGCTGGACACAAAGCCGCCGCTGCTGCGGGAGGATAGGCTGTGTTCGGCGTCCAGCCC
>OGUO01002163.1_pt1 | contig 12181 bp, 9 predicted proteins | sample 1553641 | NCBI WGS metagenome assembly OGUO01 (sample SAMEA2579980, study PRJEB22360) | human gut metagenome | biome: human gut; feature: human-associated habitat; material: faeces | place: Denmark | collected 2008/2010 | reverse complement strand
CCAGCCGGTACAGCAAGCCAGACAAATGCAATGCCAAACCGGGGCGCAAAAATCAAAGCAACTGCCAAACGGATCGCAAGGTTTACCATATTGGCGATGAGAAACGGGCGCATGATTCCAAGTCCACGAAGTACTCCATCGGTTGCCATCTTGATACCCATGAAAATGAAAAAGTAACCGAGCCATCTCATGTAATCCCCTGACACCTGATATGCCAAGGCAGATCCATCTTTACCCAGGAATAACGAAGAAATCTGCGTATGCAGTGTTTCAATGACTACAAAAGCAAGGACTGCAAAACACAGATCTAACACCAGTGCCGCGTGATATCCCTTTTTGATACGATCCATTTTCTTTGCGCCAAGATTCTGGGAGACATACGGTGAGACTGCATTTCCGATAGATACAAATATCAAGGAAAAAACATTCTCTACTCTCATCGTTGCCGCATAACCTGCAAGTGCCTGTGTACCGAATGGATTTACAACTGCCTGTACGATCATCATACCGATTGACACTGTAGACTGCTGCAGAACCGAAGGTACAGCAATCCGCAGCATGGAATACAATTCATGCCTGTCAAACCAGTCAAAATGACTTTGATACCGGCGCATCCTGCTAAAGAAGATCAAAAGTGAAAACACTGCCGAAATCCCCTGTGCGATGAGCGTTGCAAGTGCTGCACCAAACACTCCCAAACCAAGTCCCGCCACCATCCAGAGATCCATAAAAATGTTCAAAACAGAAGAAAATATCAAAAGTCCCAATGGAATCTTGGATTCACCGATCGAAGTGAACATTGTTGAAAGGATGTTATACATAAACAGAAATGGAAATCCCACAAAATAAACACGGAGATACAGTACTGCTTCCTCCAGTATATCCGCAGGTGTCTGTAATAAACTCATCATCGAATGGGAAAAACAAAATCCAAAGACACCCAGAAGTATGCTTAGAATCAGGAAACTGATCAATGATGTTGACACAATTGTTTTCATTTTACTATAATCTCTGGCTCCAAAATAACGGCTCACAAGCACACCTGCACCTACACCGGCACCCAATGCTATACAAATGAAGACATTCGTAAGTGCAGCACAGGCACCGACTGCCGCAAGTGCAGATGAGCCAACAAACTGACCAACGATAATAGAATCAGCCATATTATATACTTGTTGAAAAAAGCTGCCTAAAATCATAGGCATTGCAAAAACAGTCAACGCTTTAAGAGGCGCATCTGTAATTAAATATTCATCTTTTGACATTCGCTAACTCCTCCACAAATTCGCTTATTTTCTTTCCGTAGACATTCATTTTATATCTTTTAAATGCAAAATGCAAATTTTCCAAATTCCTCCACAAGTCCCATATGTCTGAAAATGCAGTCAACAAAAAAACAGGCTTTTTTGACAAAAAATTACTTGCCGGCAGATAAATTTCTGCCGGCAAGCGATTTTTATTTTTTCAATTAAAAACCTGTCAATCTGAAAAACATTAATTCATTTGCTGATCCGTCGTCTCGTTCCTGTGTCAGCATAATTAACAGAGAGCCGTCATCTAAAAGCTGCATGTCTTCCAGCCATGGATAGCTGACACCGAATATGTCATCTGTAGAAATTGCACCTATGTGTGTTCCATCTTTTGCCCAAAATTGTATTTCACGCATATTTCCATCTGTAGCCACAAAACCATTTTCTGTTTCTGCCATGCCCGTAATGGAACCGAGCTTGTCCTTAGAACTGATGTCTTCTCCGCCTAGTTTCAAAAGCTGATTGCCTTCATAATCATAGACAATAATTTTTGTACCTTCATCTTCTGCAGCCATGGAGCCGGCAACCATGATATGACTATTCGTAATCTGTACGTCATCTAACATGGAAAATGGTCCCTTGCGTTCTTCATCATTGTTTAATCCGGTCAGTATCCACGGCTCAGCCGTCAGGTTACCATCTTGATTTGCAATCTTCTGAGTATCACTGTTCACCCAGAAACTGATTCCCCATTCTCCGGATGGATGCATATTCAAATGTCCATCTACGGTTGTCTGCATTGCCTTTTTTCCATCTTTTACGCCAATTACATCTCCGATTCCCGGCGAAAGATATAACATTCCACTGTTGTCTCCGGACAAATATTCACAATCATCGTCTAGTTCCATCGAAGAAACGAATTTGAGTCCGCTTTCTGAATATTCATACGTATCCAGTTTGTTCTCCAGCAAATGGAATACATGATTGCCCTGTTTTACAAACTGATGTTCCATGATCTGCATGACACCCTGTGCTTCTTTAAATGGAATATATTCCGGAACGATTGTATAAGAACCTACCATCTGCTTTGCCAATACAGGTTCAAGAGGCTCTCCCTCCCATGGCCATGGTGCGTCTTTATTTCCTTCATCCTTTAATTTCAGCACAATTCCTTCCAGCAGTTCTTTGTCAGAATCATCTATTTCCTGTCCCTTTACTCTGATATCATAGGATGTACCAGACTTTTCATGGCGATACATATACGTTTTCTCTACGGAATTACTTTCCGGCATTGCTGTATATTCTGCATTTCCTATTGTTACAGTGTCCATTTTCCCTTTTGCATATGTCTCTAAATCCACGCCGAAGTCAACTAAACTTTTTCGATATTTATAGGAATCCTCCTTTGTTGCTTCTATATAAATGACATTCTCGGATTTATCTGCTGTATCTCCATCAAAAAATCTAACGCGAGCGTAGTCTTTATCTTTCTTCATATTTTCTTTATCATAGTTCCATGCTTTCGGATAATACACTGTAAATAAATTTAATTTAAGATTTTCCCTGTCCTTAAATTTTGTTTCTGTCTGCTCTGTTTTTTTCTTCTCCGGAGCCTTTTTTTGTCCACATGCCGCTATCATCATCATGCATGTCATGATACACAGCACACACCACAATTTCTTTTTCATGGTATCTTCCCTCCCTTCACGCTTTCCACATCCGTTTCAGCTATTCACCGTCACTTTTCACACAATGAAATGTGTAGTAGTCTTCGTCATTACTGTAATCTACTTTCAACGTACCATCATCATTTATCGCCACTGAGAGAGATGGGTTATCTGATTCAATCGCACAATACCCCAGTGCAACTGACCATGGGAATGTCCCTATCTCTTCTCCTTTATAAATAACTGTTACATTACGGTCATTTTTGAAATCAAGACGCAGTGCATCATTGATGTTGTCTACTCCTTCCATAGAAGTCTGCGGTCCGTCTCCTAAAAGTTCTTCTACGCTTTCAGAAGCCCACTTACCTATGACTGCACTTTCCTCCTCTGTCAGATAAAGCGAAGGATCCATTGCATCGGTTCCATCCTTTGCAAAAATCACCTTTACTCCCATCTCCAGCATGTCGTCAAAAGAAATGATATCTTTTCCGATGGTTCCCACCATTTTTTCTCCTTCGATGCTCAAGGTAAACTGATCATCTTCGACAGACCATTTTCCATTTCCGGTAGTGTCTCCGACTGAAAAGGATACTTTTCCTCCATTTTTCACTTCAAATTCAAAATCACCACCGAAAGTTTCATCTACACTGACGGATATTCCCATCATTTGAGCGGAGACCGCTACCCATTTTCCTTCATATGGATTCTTCTCTCCTGCTTTTCCGGAGCCTCCACACCCGGTCAGTGCTGCCATACTGATGATAAACACTAATCCTAATAACAAATTCAACTTTTTTCTCATAAGCCTCTTCCCTTTCAACTACTTCTTATCTGCAAAAAACGGAGTCAGCAATTCTGCCACCTTGCTGATTGGCATCGTCTGTAAGATCACCTTTCCCGGTCCTTTAACAACAGTATTAAAAATGCCCTCTCCTCCGATCAGCATATTTTTTACTCCTTTTACGGTTACAATATCCATCGTACAGGTTTCTTCCATTGCCGCTAAGTACCCGGTACTGATCACCATTTCCTGTCCGGCACTCAGATCATATTCCACTGCATGTCCGTCAATTTCTACAAATGCAGTTCCATTTCCGCTCAATCTCTGCATAATGAAACCTTCTCCGCCAAATATGCCTTTTCCTAATTTTTTCTGGAAATGCATGGACAGTTCCACGCCTTCTTCTGAAGCAAGGAATGCACTTTTCTGCACGATCATGGAGTGACCGCTGCTAATCTCCAGCGCTTTGATTGCTCCCGGAAAACTTGATGCAAATGCAATCATTCCGTCTGTACCTTCTGCGGTATATCTGTTTTGAAACGCAGAATCACCAGACATCATTCTGCCGAACATTTTCTTCATTCCGCCACCGGAAACCGTCTCCATTTTCATGTTCGGGCTCATCCAGCTCATACTTCCGCTTTCTGTGATCATAGATTCTCCTGCTGCTAATTCACATACGACAACTGGTAAATTTCCTCCTAAAATCTCATATTTTTTCATAGTAAAGTTCTCCTTTCTTTTTCGTTTTTCTTTTTTCGTTTTTATCCTACAACAGTACCTTTTTCATTAAGTTTTGCGGCACATTGCACACACATATCCAGATCATCACAGATCAAAAAGCAATGGTCACATACAAGACGCTTACATATCGGACAAATATTAAATATTTCTTTCGCCTGATTCAATGCTTTTTGAAATGCTAAATTCTTTTCCCGGTCATAAAGCGTATCATAAATAATCTTCCGATTTTCATTTTCCGGTTTTTTCCCCGCTTTGGAAAAACGAATTGGTGTGCTTTTCCATACTGTTTTACATTCCATACAGCATAGTGAAAAGCAAAACTCATCCGGTGTAGAACAATCTATTAAATCCTTTTTCGTAATATATTCCACATTTCAACCTCCTTGTTAACCTCCTTGCTCTATCACCATTATTTTTTTCTTTTATCGGGCGGCCACCATTTCGTAATGAAAGCGTAACAGATACGGAAAGCAAATACTATGGTCGCCATTCGTATATTTTGCTTATTTTCCAAAATACGAACGATTAGTATACTATATATAGTGTTTCTTTTTATCTATCTACTATATATACGCAATTTCTTTTTTGTAAAAATGTAAACGATATCTGTCGGTCAAACTAAAAAAGAGCCTGTACAGACTCTTTTTCTTTTACTCAGTTCTATTATATGTCAGCTTATCTAACTGATCGCATTTTCGAAACAACTCAATATACAGCATTAATTCCTCTCTGACAGTTATTCCCAGTTTTCGATTCATATTTGTATTATGCTTTCTAGCTGTTCCAATACTGATATAAAGCAATGAAGCAATCTCCTGTATCGTATATCCATCAACATAATACTGAAGAACCATCCTCTCTGACGGAGTCAGAGTTTCCACGCGCAAAGCAAACGCCTTGAGCATTTCTTCTATATTCGGAGGGATGCCTCCATTTTCCAGTTTCTCCGTATTTCTTTTTTTCTGCATAAAATCAACCAGTGCATCCACTTCTGAAATTCCTGATAAATTTTCATCTGTCAGCGTATCCTCCTGCAGTGCTTTTAAACTCCGAAGAATCGGCTTCACAAAACGACGGGACATACTGACAGAAACAACCAATAATAAAATCAGGAATAACAACGTACCGATGATCCAGTCCCTTCGATTGTCCGCTGTTAATTTTTCATAATTCGCTTCTGATATCAATGTCAGTACCGCAAGCGGCATCCCATTACAACTCTTCAGTTCAAGCAGTTCATGCCTGCCTATATAATTCCCAAAAGCGGTAGAATATGTATTATAATACTTTCCTTTCTTCACTGTCATCGTTCCTGATGGTGAAAGATATGTTTCTTTTGTATCTCCGAACATCGCCTTATCCAGATAGATGTTTCCTTTTTTGTCCATAGGAGCCAGTACTGTCACTATATTCCCACAGGAACCTTCCACCATAGGATAAGACAGCCTGAAATACAGATTACTCATCTCCATACCGCACAAACCGCGTACTTTTCCGGTACTGTCTAAAACCGGGACATATAAAAGCTGCACATCCTCCCATGTGTCACTCAGCTCCAGCCGGTCTGTCCACAGGCAGCTTTCTACCAGCCGGTTCCCATCAAACTGCATAATCTGTTCATAACCCGGCAATGCGGACGTATCAAATTCTAAATTCCAACGGTTATGGAGCTGTACCTGCTCTGCTCTTGCAATATCAGCATTTCCCCTAAAAAAAACTACGTGCTGTTTGCTTGTATTTACTGCCTTTAAATCAGACAGGCGCAGGTAGATTCCCATGCGTGATGTATCTGCATATTCCGTCTTCGTATTTACCGTTGCATCCAATACAACAAAAACTCCACTGCAATACTTCACATCCAATGCAGATTTCAAGGAGGGATACAACGCAGACTCTAAATCCATGATCAGCTGAGGATTATCATTCAAATCTGAAAATGTCTTTCCATTGGCTGTCAGGCATTGATTCAATTCTTTTGTAATATCTTCCGATAAAGAAATACTTCTCGCCATCATAATGTCGGTCTGCTCTGTCATCGCTGACAACGTATTCTTCTGCTGGGCAGACAACATTTCCCGTACTTTAAAATCCATTCCCGGAAGAACTCCAATAATACTCAGTAACAGAACCGTCGCTAAAAAAAGTGTTAAAATCACCACGCACCAATAAACAATCAGTCTTTGCTGCATACGGATGCCTTGTCTCTTTATTCCTTTTATAATCTTCCGGAAATTTATTCTCTTTTCTCCCATATGTCAGCCACCTCTTTTGCCGATCCGGCAGACATTATTGTGTGTATGCTGCTTTGAAATCCTCTAATGTCTCTGAAACAAGTTTATCCATATTTTCCGGATGTTCCTGCCACTCCAACCGCTTTACTGACAGGGTTTGCCTGATAAGTTCTTCAAACTTTGTTTCCAGATCCAGATAGGAATCCAATTTCGGAGCAGTATAAAATGTATAGTTCTCCTGCGTCTTTAAAAAAGCCTGATACAGGGATACATACATCGGATCACTTAACTTCTCGATCGCCTCCGGAAGGTAAACATCGAAAGCTTCCTGCTTTACCGGCATATATCCAAGACTGGTCACAAATTCCACATTCTTTTGGGCTTCTGTCAGCCATTTAAGAAACGTAATACAGGCTTTTTCTTTTTCCGGTGTAGATTTTACCGTACAAATACCGGCACCCCGCTGCATGACCATCGTTTCTCCCCTGGCAAATACGGGACATGGCATGGAAACAATCTCTACTTTTTCCGATGTATTATCCGCATACGTGACTTCGTCTGAATAATACAACACGCTGGCTGACGAAGCCACCGATACAATCGAATCTCCCGTTCGCAAAGGTTCCGTCGCATAACCGCCGCGAAGCCATACTCCTCCGGACAGTGCCGCTTTTGCATAAGGTTCCCACACTGTTTGAAATTCCGGTCCGAAAGCCAGATTTTCTCCTTTAAAGAAATTTTCACCCAGGGATTCTACACCTACCTGAAAATAGTTAAAATGATAATCATGAACGAAAAAATTCTTTCCATCATCAGGAATGTCCGGCGTCTGGTTATCTGTCCATGCAGCATATTGTTCTGCCATTGCGAAGAGTCCTTCCCATGTTTTTAAATCTTCCATCTTCGCTCCTGTTTCTTTCGCAAAACGATCAAATGCTGTTTTATTGATAAACATAACTTCCGTTGATTTTGCTACCGGCAAAATGGAAAGTCTTTCATGAATGACACCCTCTTCCAAAAAAGCCGGAATAAATTCGTTCAGTTCTTCTTCTGTAAAATAATCATAATAATCTACAAGCTCCGTATCATCCGGCATCGCCAGAACTGTCTTGGGATAGGAAACAAACATATCCGGCAGTTTGGAAGCCCCCGGATCTCCAAATGCGGATGCCAGCACATTTTCATGTATCGTATTCGTATTTGTAACACTGCCAACCTGTACCCGGATATTTTTCTCTTTTCCAATCGTTTCATTAAATTCATCAATCAGATCGTTTAATGGCGATTCTGTCTGTCCGCCATATACATGCCATAATGTAACGGTTACCGGATCTTCGTTTTTCTTCTGCCCACACCCTGTAAAAACTATGACCGCAATCATTACCGGGAACAGGCAGATTTTTCTCATAATATATCTCATATTATTTTTCTCCCTTCCAGACAGTATCTTATAAAGCATCTGACATCTCAACAAAAAATAAGATCTTTGGATTAAGACACTTTTACACAATATATGATAACGGTTTTCAGCGATTTAAACACTCCCCATGTGGGTAGTAAAATGCTGTTTTTAAAATCCGTTTATAATCAGATTTTTCTTTGTAACAGCTACCGCCAATTTCGTTTTGGAATCAAAATTCGTTTTCTGCAGCATATTCTTGATATGCCATTTTACAGTCTCCGGTGATATACACAAACTTTCTGCAATTTTTTTATAGGATTCTCCTTCCACCACTAATCGCAGAACTGCTAATTCCCCCGGTGTAAAATCACAGCTTTTCGCTGTTCCGATCATCACAACCGGCGGAGCATCCGGATACACGCTCTCCCCTTTCATCGTGCGATCCATAACCTCCAACAGTTCCTCTTTACCGGCATCTTTGTACCAGAAGCTTTCTACTCCCGCTTTGCGCGCCCTGTCAATAAAACTGCACTCTACTAAAGAAGTCACGATAATTATTTTTATCTGAGGCATGGTCCTTTTAATCTTCTCTGCTGCCACAAGACCACTCTCATCATTCTCCGTACAGACATCCATCAAGACAAGTTCACATTTGCTCTGCCTGCATACGGTTTCTGCCATAGCTGCGTTTGTGATAGATGCCGCCAGACAATATCTCCCACTGGACTGGATATAATTTTCCATATCTTCCCGAGCCATACGCTGGTCTTCCACGATTAATACCCGTATCATCTCCGCACCTCCTTTGGTATCTTAACGATTATCGAAAATTTTGACTCCGCACAGATTCTCAATGTACCTCCACATTGCTCCACTCTTTTTCGTATACCGGATAATCCTCCTCCTTCTTTGACATTCTTCTCCGTTTTTTGTCCATTATCTGTGATTACTATAATCCACTCTTGTTCCTCACTGCCTAATTTTACATACAGTTCGCTTGCCCCGGCATGGCGGACACAATTGGAAAGCGCCTCCAAAAGTATTGTATCCATCAGTTCGGAAATATGAGATTCCCAGACTTTTTCTCCTGTATAAATAATTTTCACACCCAAAGTCTTCGCTCTTTCCTGCACCTGCCTGTACAGTTGTTCGCCTTCCACAGACTCGTTATCTTTATTCAGCAAATCTAATGTCTGCTTCCATTGCGAACGGAAAATATCCCGGTCTGCTTCTGATTCCCGCATCAACATCCGCTGTGCCGCCAGGACACTATATCCCAGATTATCATGCACTCTCATTTTCATAGATAACATTTCTTCTTCTCTGGTCAGAGTTATTACATTCTTAGAAAGTTCTTTCATAGCCACAGACATTTCCTGAAGTTTCTGATTTTCTTCCTTCAGCAATACTTTGTTCCGATATAATTCCGACACTTCAGAAGCAAGAAATTGGAAAAATCGATCTCCGGCTGTCGTAATAATCTCTTTCTCTGAAAATTTCCACACGCTTCCATCCGCAAAGCAGTATACTTTCAAATCAACATCATAAAATACATTCTCTTTCAGAGGATGTTCCAGTGCTTCCTTCAGTTCTGTAATATTCTGTATATCTCTTCCCGCCAGATCCTGACAAATTTGATACATTTTCCGATTCATCAGTTTAGGCATTCCGTTCCCATCAAAAAAAACAATTCCGCTCGGCAAATTGTCCAGACTCTCCTGAACTGCATTTTCCCTCAGGCAATTCTTGCGGTACTTATGAATTCCAAAGATCTTCATTCCTACATATAAAAAGCCACAAATTCCCATAACAATTAAAATCACATATGGTATTTTAAACATCCGTTGCCGCGCACACAAGCCGGATGTTATAAGGAAAATAACTATAAGCAATGCACTATCCTGCAGTAACATCTTTCTTTGTCTTTTTCCTGTTCCTTCATAAATAACCAGAATCATATACAGCAAAGTCAAAAAAATAAAAAAGCAAATGATCGTGATCTGATACTCCGGCGAACAGTTTTCAAATGTTTTTATCATTTGCCGCCACCTCCTCCCGGAATCAGAGAAAGCAGCCATGCTCCGTCAAAATCTTGCTCCGCATAAGCTCCATATCGTCCGGCAATTTCCCGCAGATTTGTTTTACATTCCACACTCATAGACATGACGATCCGCTCCTCTCTGCGTTTCAGATTTACAGTAAATGCCGACAGATCTTCCAAAGATTCCTCAATGACTGCTTCAAAAAAATCATAAATCTGCATAGCATCTTCACTTCGTATTTCATCTAAAGCGGTGGAAAACCCTGCCTCAACATGGTTCCATTCCAGATTCTTTATCGTTTCCCTGAAACATAACTCCAACTCTCTGATCGGAAATTTTACGGTCTGCTCCGCAATAAAAATAAGATTACTACGCCTTTTTATATAGGCTCCGATCACAACTATCTTCCCTAATATTTTTTTCCTTTCGCTTTCATCTTCTTCCATAGAATATGCTTCAATGAATTCCGTCAAAAGTGCACTCTGCCTTGCCGTCTGTTTCTGTATTTTATCATAAAGCTGATTCTTCACAGAAAGTTTTTCTACTTCTCTTTTTGTTCTCAGATTTTCTTCCTCAATCAGATTCGCATCTTTTAATTCTTCCTTCCTGTCTTCAAGCTCTCTTACGATTTCCTGTAATTCCGACAGGTTTTCCTTCCACAAGACATAGCCTCCCAAAATTGGTTTTCCCGACAGTCTGATCCCATTTTCCAACATGATCGGGCTTTGAACTACCTGTCTTACGATTTCCGGCGCAATATATTCCGAATCCTGCGATTGATAAATGTATTTTCCACTCTGATCTGTAATCTGTGCTGAAATTGTAGATGCTGCAAATAATTGTGCGTATCCTGTATTGGAAGGGATCAATCCACACTGGATGCAGCTTTCAATGATCAAAGCAAACAAAAGGCATAATGCAGCCGTCATATCGCTTGAAAATATTTTCCAAAAGGGCAGATTCAGATAATAGGCAATGCCATAGACAACCGACAGTCCATAAGCACCAAAAGGCATCCAAAGCATTTTCCTGTTTTTAATTTTTCTGCATCTTAATAGAATAATCAAGAGTGCTGCCAACAGACAGCCAAGATCCCAGGCGACTATAGCATAATACATTGCTCCATATCCATAGACGCCTACTTCATAGGAAGCTGCTTCCCCCAGTCTCCCCTCCGGGAAAGTAAAAACTAACTGGTGCAGATCATTCGTTAATACAATCCCTATCAGAAACAATGCCGGACAAAACAGCAGACATCGTCTTTCCGGTAATTTATAATTCTCCGGCTGCCGTATATAAAATGCCAGATAAAGACTGACCGTGGGCAGCAACACCATAGGAATATAATAAAGATACCAGGCATAGCGCAATGCTGTCGGCATCTCATACGGTATTTCAAATTTACACATACGAATGAGCATCCAAAAAACTATCATCGCTGCAATCATTATTAAACAGCGCCTGGCTTCCTTTTGGATAATCCTTTTTTGAAAAGAAACCGCCCATACCAGATAAAGTCCTATATAAATAAAAGGTCTTAAAAGATGACAAACAGATTGCAGATAAGGATTGGTAAATGACACATAATGCAGCAGAACTGCCACACCTACGCATAGTGCCACACTTCCGACGTATACTGTAAACTTCTTTTTCTCTGACACTGTGCATACTCCTTTCTGTTACGTTTTGCACTATATCTTGTTTACAGTATATCATAATCTCCCTTCCAAATTATATCTTCCTGCTTTCCGTCAACATTTTTTTCTTAAGTTCATAGTACGCAAGTAAAAAAAAAGAAATAATCAATATATAAGGTTTGGCACAACATCCACAAACTTTAACTATTGTCCTTAAAATACAAATTATCTTTCCGGAAACTAACACAAAAAGGATGCACTACGGTAACTTCTCCATTACCTTGGCACATCCTTTCGTATTATTATTTTTTGCTATTCTTCTTAATGACAGCTATGGTTTCCACATCCATGCTCACCACATACATGTCCTTCCCCGTGGCTGTGCTCATGATGAGAACACTTCACATCCGGATTATAATCGAGTGTT
>OGUO01002162.1_pt1 | contig 12181 bp, 8 predicted proteins | sample 1553641 | NCBI WGS metagenome assembly OGUO01 (sample SAMEA2579980, study PRJEB22360) | human gut metagenome | biome: human gut; feature: human-associated habitat; material: faeces | place: Denmark | collected 2008/2010 | reverse complement strand
CTTTGCAGGCTCGGTCGTAGCAGCGGGCGTCTTGCCGTCGCTGATCTGAACTTCGTCAAAGAAGATGGAGAGGAGCTTGGTGTCTACCTTGGGCGATGCGATAAGGGTTGCCGTGCCGTCGGTGACAAACTCTTCGACTGCGGACTCAACCGTCTTCTCTGCCATGGCAATCGTACCGCCGTTGTAGTAAACGTTTGCATGACCCATCAGATTGTTGATAGAAAGCAGACCGACCATACCGCCGTTAATCGTGACAGTAGCGTTGCCGTTGAGGCGGCGGGTCAGGTCACCGCCGGTTCTCACGTTCTGGACATTACCGTCGTTGATGATGATCTCGCAATTCAGCGCATAGCTGCCGTTGATGGCTGCGCCGTAAACCGTGGAGATCGTGCCGCCGTTGATCGTGATGTGCGACGTGCCGGTGTACTCCTCCATGGAAGGTCCGCGGCTGAAGCCGGAGACTGCCCAGTATGTACCGCTCTTGATCGTGATGTGCGAATCCGCATCATATCTCGGTGCATCGTTCATGACACCTTCGGACGTGTACTGATAGCCGCCGACCACATAGACCTTGCCTTCCGAAGGCGTCACGACGCCTTCGCCGAAGGTCAGCGGGAAGTACTGTGCAAGGAACAGCGAGGTCGATCCTGCGCCGTACTCAAAGGTGATGTTCTCAAAGGTGGTCGAACCGGGGCCCTCGAGGAACCAGCGGTTGTACGCGCCGTTGGTAAAGACATACTTACCGCCGGTAATGGTGATGTCGCCCTTGTGGGTCGGCTCATGATACTCATCCGCGCAGGTGTAGGTGTCGACGATGACGACCTTACCGCCGTTTGCGACCTTGCTGATCGCTTCTGTCATGTTGCCGAGCGGTGCGCTTGCACTGGAACCGTCGCCCGTGCCGCCGTCGTTGACGTAAACAACCGTCTCGGCAGCAAAAGCGGAGAGTGCCAGCAGTGCGCAGAGCAGCATAGCCGAAAAAATGCCAATGTACTTCTTCATAGGGTTTTCCTCCAAAAAAAATATTTTTGCTGTATTTATTATACTACAGCTTTTACAAAATGTTGTGTGAATTTTTTTCGGTTTTTGTGCGGAATTTTTGTATGACTGTCATTTTTTGCACATTTTGAAGCGTTCGTCCGCTTTTTCAAAGTACTTTTTCATGACACGGAGCTCTTTGGGGTCATACGGGCGGAGATTCGGGCGGAAGAGCTCATGCTGCCACTGGGTGAAATCGTAATTTTCGCCCTCGCCCTTTTCCCATCTGCGCCAGATGGCTTCCCAAGGCTCGTTGTTCTGGCTCTTGCCGACGACGAGACCCCAGTTGAAGCAGGCGATCTTCTCGAGATAGAAGAGCGGCAGATGCGACTGGATCTTGTTGCCCTGCATTCTGTGCAGCCACTCGGTGTTGAACAGCGGACGGTCATACCGCATCTGCAGCATATCAATGATGTCGATCGAGGTCTGATAGTCTCTGTAATCATGGTAGCTGATAACATCGGAGAGCTCCATCGCGATACGCTCGGGCTCGCAGGGCTCGTGACCGGGGTTCAGCGTCCATGCGCAGGCAGTCAGCGGCTGGATCGGGTCGTGCGAACGCGCGATCTCGAAGAAGCGCTCCATCCACGGCACGCTCAGCATCCCACGGCGACTGTTGCCGATCTCGTTGAAGATGTCCCAGACGATGACACGCTCATCCTTTGCATACTTGCCGACGATTTCGTCCACCATGCGGCAGAAGTCCTCGGCGTATTCGGGCACATCGAGCGGCGACTTGCCGTTCGACGCCAGCACGTCATGCGGGGAGCGTGCCATGCCGCCGTGATAGCCGTAGTCCACATGCTGCGGACCGAATTCCGGCAGCTTGTATTCCTCTGCGGGGACGGTGCAGTCATTGCCGAAGCAGATCATGACGCCGAGCTCATTCTCCGCACAGATCTCAAGATAGGTCTCGAGATACTTCATGAAGCTGTCGTGCTGACGCCCCCACACCTCATAGGGCAGGATCGAGCGCACGGCGTTGAACCCGGTCTCATGCGCCAGCTTCAGCTCTACGCGGAAGCACTCCTCAATGCGATCGTGCTCAAATTCCTGCCACTGCTCGATGCGGTTGACCGCGCCGCAGGAAATATAGTTGAAGCCGCGGATCCACGGGCGGCTGTTGTACCATTCCCAGGCTTTTTCCTTGGACCATTTCTGTCCCATTGCTTTTTCCTCCGAAAAATTACATTATATAATAATGTCATATACAGAGACTGCCGATCGGGGAAATCCCCGATCGGCTCTCCCCGTAAATCTTATTTGCAGAATTCCTCAAACATCGCGACCGTAAAGTTCGTGACGTCGAGTTTCTTTGCCTCGGCAATGTGCTCCTTCGCCTCGATGACGCGACCGAGTCCGAGCTCGCCGAATGCCTCCAGCACAAGACCCTTGACCGTGTTGATCTTCGGGAAGTTGTACTCGAACGGGCACGGGCAGGGCGAACCGACGCCGTAGTAAGCGGGAACATCCTTATCGCGGATCTTCTCCTTGCCCGCCGCGATCATCTCCTCGCAGAGCGCATGCGCCGCGCTGATCTCGCCTGCCTCATAGAAAGCAAGCGCGCGGAAGTAGCTGATCTCGGAGGGGGCTGCGTGGTCGGTCATGGCGCTCTTCAGCGCCTTCTCGTACTCGCGCTTGTTGCCGTCCGCCTTGTATGCCATTGCCAGACCGTAGCCAAGGTGGCTCTCCTGTGCGAAGTAGTTCTTCTCCTCGCCGTAGCACAGCGGGAAGGTATAGCCGCTCTTGTATGCCTCGATGGCTTCCTTATACTTCCCTTCTGCGGCAAGCTTCTTGCCGATCAGGGTCATCAGCCATGCATGGTGACGCGTGAGGTTGCCCTCGCCGCCCTCATAAGTATGGAACCAGTGACCGTCGAGCAGCGCCTTTGCCTCATCATATCTGCCGAGTTCGGTGAGCAGGATCGAGTGATCCAGCGTGCAGTCGTCGCGCATTGCACTGAGCTTTGCATACTTCTCGTGCAGGGCGAGACGCTCTTCGACGCTCTTGCCGCCGTTCTTGTACAGCTGTGCAAACTCGAAGAAAATCCGGTCGTTCTTGCCGTTGTCGAGGTCGAGCGCCTTCCTAAGCGCCTTCTCTGCACCGGTGAAGTCGCCGCGCTTGTCGAAGTAAGCCAAGCCGAGGTTGCGGCAAGCGGGTGCAAAGCCGCCGAGCTCACGGTCTGCCGCCTCCCACATTGCGATTGCATCCTCATAGCGGCGTCTGTCATAGTACAGGCAGCCGAGGTAATACTTCGCCATGCCGGTGTTTGCAGCCTTAAGGACGGCGATGTCGTCGAGACGCGCCGGGAATGCGCAGCTCCAATCGCACTTGTCTGCCTTCTCGTAGTACTTCTTGTCGCCGGTGAGGTAACCGAGATAGTAGTTGACGAGCGGACGCTTTGCGTCAGCCTTCTTCAGGATGGCAACCGCCTTGTCGGTCATACCTGCGTTCATGAATTCGACCGCACGGTCGATGAAATACTCATGCTTGTCGGGCAGGACGTCAAAGAGCGGGTCGATCTCGCGGATCTTGTCGAAGATCGCCTTGTCGCCGGTGATCTCCGCCTTGCGTTTGAGCGCCTCGAGGTTCATCGAGCCGTAGGTCAGGCAGAGGTCGAGCTTCTTCACAGCCTCATCGTAGTCGCCGCGGATGCAATCGATGCCGGCAAGTGCATAGTAGCCGGCTGCCGCATAATCCTGACTCCAGATGCTTCTGTAGAGATAGTCATATGCTTCGTCGAGCTTGCCGAGGTAACGCAGTGCGATGCCCTTGTGGTAGAGCGCCTCGACGTCGTAGGGGTTATCGTTGCGCAGGGTGAGGCGCGCGATCGCCTTGTCATAGTAAGCGATGGCTTCCTCAAATCTGCCTTCCTTCAGGCGCATGTTGCCCATTGCGGTGTTGCAGCGGCTGTCGCCGTCATCGCGGGAAAGTGCCTCGAGGTAGTAGTCTGCGGGCTCATATGCGAAGTGCTTGTACTGCTCCAGATGCTTGCCGTTGATGTACAGTTCTTCGTTCGTCTTGATCTCGCAGGGCGGCAGAGCGGGCTTGCGGGGTTCAATCGGCTTCTTGTGCCCGCGCTCGTAGTAGCGGTAGTCCACCAGCTTGACGCCGTCCGCCGTGAGGAAATCGACCGAAACCTTCTTCATATCCAGTCCCTTGATCTCGTAGGACTTGGTGAAGGTCTTCTCGGGCGAAATGTCCTTGACGGTCTCTTCAATGGTGGCATCGCCGTGGCGGATCACCAGCTTTGCATTCTTGTATGCGCCGGTTGCGTAAACACCGACAAACAGCTTGCCGTCGCGCTTCTCCACGTTGATTGCCGCGTCGATGGTGGCATTCTTGGTCTCGCCGATGTCCTTGACGGGATACCAATACTGTTCAAAGGTCTTGGTCTCGTAGGGCATGATCCAGGTGAAGTCAGGCTGGTTGTCGGTGTAAACACCGGTCATCAGCTCGACGTACTTGGAGCCGTCGTCGGTGAGGTTGGAGCACCACTTGTCGCCGAAGGGATGGTTGCCCCAGTGCCACAACTTCTTGCCGGGAGCGATGTGGTGGTTGGCAACGGTCACGATGCCGCACTCTCTGCCCACATCGTAGCCGGAGATGTAATCCGCGTCGCTCTGTCCCTTGGAAACCAGATAGGACGAGGGAACGCGCACGTTTGCGAGGTTATGGATATCGGTGCCCTTGCCGAAGTCAAAGGGACGCGCGGTGTGGTACACGCCTTTGGCAATCGGCCACTCCAGGATGGCGCGGCGGTCATGGTCGTTGACCCACTCAACATCCGGCGGGAACACCGTGCGGTAGTCTTCGTTGATCTCGACAGCAAGGTTTGCCCACCACATAAAGGGCTGCGGATAGGGCGTGCGGTTGTAGACCTGCACCTCCGCCTTGAAATAGGACTTGCCGGGGACAATGGTGATGCCCGCCATGCCCTTCATGCGGAGCAGCGGATCCACCTCGCCGACCCAGACCGTCTTCTCGCCGTTCTCACGCTCGGTGATGGTGGCTTCCAACGGCATGAAGGTCGTCGGACGGTGGTGCTGCGGCCAGTTGAACTCAATGCCGCCGGACACCCACGGACCTGCAAGACCGACCATTGCCGGCTTGATGACCTTATTGTGATAAACAAAATCGTAATCATTGGTCTTATCCAGCGCACGCTGGATCTTGCCGCCGATCTCGGGCAGAACCTCGAGCTTGATGTACTCATTTTCGAGCACTGCGGCGTGATAGGTCACGTCCTGTTTCTTGTCGCTGATGCGGGTCGTGAACGGGATCGGATACAGATGCCCGGTCGCACCCTGATACGGCTTCTTCTCAAAAAACATCGGAAGCGCTTCGCTCGCTCCGGGTTTGTAAGTCGGGATGATAAGATCCTCAAACTTTGCGGTTGCTTTCTGAGCCATGAATGTGTTCTCCTTTTAGATGTAAAAAAAGAATTTTTGCTTTCTGTGCTCATTCTACCATATCGAGGCAACCGGTACAATATCAATAAAAAAAAGTGCGTTTTTACACATTTGTCTTGACAAATCCGAAAGCATGCAGTAAAATAATCTGTCACAAGACTGATCGCCTGAAAAGGGGGACATGCCATGCAGATCTCAATCGTCTGCCAGCCGGGCGCGGATGCCACGCACTGGTGCGCCCTGTATCTGAAGGGCGCGCGTGCCGAAGCCAAACGCAAGGGCGACACACTCACACTTCTGTCACTCGACGACGCGCTGGCGCGTTTTCGCACCGAGAAGCCGACCTGCGCCGCCATCCTTTCCACTTCCCGGGCATGGACGGCAAATGCGGCAGACACCCTGTCCGCCGTCGGCGTGGAGCCGGTGATCATCGGCGGCGCCTCCCGCGACAATTACCGCCATGCGAGCTATGTCTACATGGACTACCGCGAGGCGACCTATCAGCTGATTGAATACCTGCGCCGCTACGAGCGCGGGCGGATCGCCCTGTTTGCGGTCAGCACCGACTCGGCGACCGATATGATCAAAAAGGATGCGTTTCTGTCCTACGACCGCTGCCGGGAACGCGACGTGTTCTATTACACCGGTGCGAACGGGCTGATGAACGCGACCTGCAAGAAGTTTCTTGAGGTCTGCCGCAACTACGATGCGGTCATCTGTGCCAACGATGCGGGCGCGGTCATTCTGATGCACCAGCTCACCGCGGCGGGCGTCCGCATCCCCGAAGACCTGTTTCTCTGCACGTTCGGCGACATGGCGATCAGCACCTGCGGCAGCAAGAGCCTGACCATGGCGCGGCTCAACTGCCCCGAGATCGGCAAGCAGACCGTTGCCATGTGCCGTCTGCTCACCGCCTCCGAGAATATTTCCGGCATCAGCACGAAGATCCGCTGTGAACTGATCATCGGCGACACCACTGCTTCCCTGCCGATCGTGGAAAAGACGCTGGGCACGGTACATCTGCCGAGCGCAGGTGCAGGCGGCTTTCACAACGACCCGAGCGTGTCCCGCATCTTCCAGGCGGAAAAAATTCTGTCTGCCTGCGACGCGATCGACATTGATCTGCTCAAGCTGATCATCAAGGGCTATCGGTATTTTGACATCGCGGAGATTCTGCATGTTTCCGAGAGTACGATCAAATATCGGTTGAAACGCATCATTTCCATCTCCGGATTTGAGACGCGCGATGAAGTCATCGACGTCATGAAGGTATTTTTATCGTAAGCAGTCGATAATCGCATAAAAGATACAGGCGGGGCGCGATGCGCCCCGCTTTCTTACATAACGAAAAAGCGGAACGCAATGCGTTCCGCTTTTTCAAGAAGACTTACGCTTCCTTCTTTACGATTTCCTCGCCCTTGTAGTAGCCGCATGCGCCGCAAACGCGGTGTGCGCGGTTGTACTCGCCGCACTTGGGGCACTTGACCATGCCCGGCAGCGCGAGCTTCCAGACGTTCGAGCGTCTCTTGTCTCTGCGAGCCTTCGATACCTTTCTCTTCGGTACTGCCATTCGGAAACACCTCCTTAGATGCTTGCACAAAACTGTGCTTTAACTTTATATTATTTATTCTTTCCTTCTTCATCAAACTTTGCAAGCAGACTTGCAAACGCGGGGTTGATCTCGACCGTCGGGCAATCGCACGGACCTTCATTGAGATCCTTGCCGCAGCGCTGGCACAGTCCCTTACAATCCTCCCGGCAGAGAATGCGTGTCGGGAAGTCGAGCTCCAGCAGTTCAAGCAGCTGCTCGTCAATGTCGAGCTTGCCGCTCTTCGCAACGGCGAAGTCTTCCTCTTTCTCTTCCGCATCCTCAACCATGCCCTCGGGCACGACCGTGCGTGCAAAGTGCATGGAAAACGCGCCGCGTACTTCTCTTGCGCAGCGGGCGCAAGCCGTGACATACGGCAGCGTGACCGAAAGCGTCAGGCGCATATAGCCTGCATTGTCCGTGATCTCGCCGACAACACGCGCCGCCTCGGGAAACTGTACGCCGGAAAGATTGACCGCGCCGCTCGTGGTTTCGTCTGCCGAAACGGTCAGCATATAGTCAACATCCAGTTTCTTTTTCTCACCCGAAAGAAGCGGTGTAATATCGAGTACCATAGATCCTCCGTGATGCACAAGTGCGACAGGCACAGGAATGCAACATAGGACATTATACACCGCGCAAATGCCGTTGTCAAGAAAAAAGTTGATAAATTCCGCAAAAATCCGTGCTTTCGTCAAACTTGACACGGCAGATGAAATACGGTATACTATAGCATGTACATTTTGAATCAAGAGAGGCTGCCATGCTGAAAAAAATCTTCAAAACATTCGCACTGCTCATCATCATCGGGGTCGTGCTGCTGATGTCCTTCCGCATCTACACGGTCAATCACTATCCGCCTGCCGCCGAGGGTATTATCCCGACCGATGCGCTGAAGACCGCCTATGCCGCGGGGACGCTCGATGCCGAGACCTGGGAGGCGCGCACGCTCTACGACGACCATCAGAAGAGCAAGTTCTTCTCGCATCAGCCGATCTACATTCCGTCCGCGGAAACGCTGATCGTGACCCTGCGCTACAACAATTCCCTGCTTGCGATCATGGCGGAGGACTTCGGCTTTGCCGAGACGAACGGGCGCGATCTGCCGCTGGACGTCTCGCTGTTTGCGGACGGACATGAACGCATCCATCCGTCAACCTACACCTTTACAACCGCGTTCGGGTTGTATTCTTACCGCCGCTACGTCTTTGAGGGGGTCAGCGCCGACATGCTGGACACGCTCTACATCGACGTGTACTATGCGGACAATGCGGATTACACCGCATCCCCCTACGCAAGCCTTGAATTGCGTGACGCCAGTCGTGAGCCGGAAGTCTACAAGCTGACTGCCGCCGACAAAAAGGCGCTGACGGAGTGAGCAGGCGGCGGGAGCAAGCCGCCCCCGCCCTGCGGTCTTACCGAATGCCCATACCGATACATTTACCGATACATTGAATCAGCCGCCCGCGGGCGGCTGATTTTTTATTTTTCGCGTGCCGTGACCATCACGATCTCACTGAGCGCGGCATATTCGTTGCCGTCGGCAAGATGTGCGATGACTTTCACGCTTTCCACCGCCGTCCCCTCGGGGAGGCCGCTGAGCGTTGCCGTCACCGGGCTGCCGAGCCGCGATGAGAACGCAAGTCCGCGCAGAATATACTTGCCGTTGATCTCCACATCGACGGTGGCAGGCACATATTCGGCAAGCGACGGCGCATAGAGCATCAGCGAGGTCAGCGCGGTCGGCGTGTCGAGCGTGATCGTCACGCTGCCGCCCTCATCCATGGAATAGATGTTCTCAAAGGACGTTTTGGCAATGCCGTCAAACAGGAAGTCCACCGATGAGAACGAGGCAAACTCGGCTTTCTCGCCCTCTCCTGTCGCGGTGAAGCCGTCATGCACATGGCGATAGCCGTTTGCCCCGGAAGGGAGCGGACGACGCGTTTCGCTCGGTCCGTCCACGGCGATCGAGCCGTCTGCACGGATAACCATGCGGTCGATGGCAAGGCTGCGCCCGTTTTTCGTATCCGGCGGTACGGTATGTACATGGTAGACCATATACAACTCACTGCCGTCCGGTGAGCGCAGGATGTTGCAGTGCCCGGGACCCGTAACCGTCTCCCCGTTGCCGCGCAGGATGCGGGCATTGTCCGGCTTTTCAAACTTGGCAAGCGGCGTATCGGATGTAGCATAGCCGACCGCGTAATGCTCGCTGACATAGTAATTGGCACTGTACAGCAGATAGTACACGCCGTTTTCCTTGAAGACGACCGGTCCCTCGTTCCAGACCACAGAGCCGCTCTTCAGTTCCCATTCCTGCTCCGGCGTGGAGATGAGCACCGGCTCGCCGATGACGCCCGAGAAATCCTTTTCCAGCTCGATGCCGTAGGTCTGGCTCGTGCGTTTGCCGCCGATCGTGTTGGTTGAATTGTCCTTGGAATAGTACATGTAGATGCGCCCGTCATCATCGAAGAACAGGCTGCCGTCAATGACGCTGTAGTCCGGCGCAAACAGCGGATGGTCGTACACATCGGTGAAGGGGCCTGCGGGATTGTCCGCTTTGGCCAGCCCGATAGAGTGCCGCAGCCCCGTCGAGGACAGGCTGCCCTCGACCTTGCGCGCCGCCGAATAGACCATGTAGTACGCGCCGTTCCATTTGTAGACCTCGGGCGCCCAGTAGTTCTGCGTGCCGAAGGACTTCTCGGTCACGGTATAGGCGTCGCCGTGCTCCGTCCAGCTCTTGAAGGTGTCGGAGGACCAGCAGCGGAATTTGCCGCCCGTGCAGTACATGTAATACTTGCCGGATGCCTCGTCGTACAGCACAAAGGGGTCTCCGATGTGCGAGATCTGCCGGTAGGGGCTGACGAAATAGTCCGCACCGTTTTGCCGGCTGTTTGCAATGTCAATCAGTTCGTTCACTTTCTTCTCCGTTGTCGCACTTGTTGCCGCGGTTGTATCTGCCGCGGTTGTATCTGCCGCGCTTGTGGCCGCGCTTGTGGCCGCGGTCGTGTCTGCCGTCGCTTCGGCGGTTGCCGCCGTCGCGGTTGTCTCCGTTGTCGCTTCCGGCGGTTCGGTCGTCGCCGCAGACGTCCCGGCCGTGGCGGGCACGCTTGTCGCGTCCGTGTCGGTCGTCACCTCTGCGGAGGCGGTCGTCACCTCTGCGGAAACGGTCGGCGCCGATGTGTCCGCCGACGAGGCGGGCGGCTGCGTATCCGGTGCGGGCTTCTCCCCGCAGCCGGGCAGCGCGAGCGCCGCCGCAAGCAGGCAGAGCGCAATGATCTTTCTTTGTTTCATGCCTTTGTTACCTTTGTTACAGTATAGGTCTCCCGGTTGTAGTCCACCGTGAACACCGTTCCGTCCGAATAGGTCGTGCGGTAGACGCCCTCGGCGAGCTTCTCGTGGTTCTCCATGAACTCATACTGGAGGTGCTTGTACTTCTCGTACTCATCATAGGCGACCTTGATGGCATCCACGGCGCGCTCGATGTCATCGTCGTTTGCGCAGTGCAGGTCGAGGTCACCCATCCAGTTGCGGTCGGCGCCGAACTTGCTGTAGAAATACATGACCGGGCGTCCGCCGTACTCGAGGAACTTCAGGTGCTGGTACTCCTCCTTGACCGGATAGTTGACGGTCTGCGAGGTCGGGTTGGAAAGGACGATGCCGTGATACACCAGCTGCCAGAACGGAATGCCCTCGTCAAACAGCGCGCACTGCTCGTGCGTCAGCCTTGACTGCACGCCGATATAGAGCGCCGCGTCCAGGTATTCGTTCATGTAGTCCATATACCCCTCGGTCTGGAAGCCGCCGAAGAGATCGCGGCAGTAAGCGGCAACCTTTCTGTGATAATCCCAGGCCTCCTTGCGGGAGACGGGGTGGTTTTTGTCATAGCACTTTTCGGGGATGATGGCGGTCAGCTCATCGTTGTAGTGCAGCCCCTCAAAGCCGTAGCCGCGCACCTTCGGAAAGTCCTTGGTGACATAGTTTTCCCAGGCGGTCTTTGCGCAGAGGTGATAGGGCTCGCCGCCGTTGAGTCCGTCTTTCTTGTAGTGATCGCGGATATAGGGCTCGGGATCGCCGCAGGCGTTTTTCTTCTTGGTTAAGAGGTCGCGGTCGAAGTTGTTCGCGATCTCATACGCGCCGCAGGAAACCGTGTGGCAAACCACCTGATAGCCCAGTCGCTGCGCCTTGGCGATGAAGGCGCGCAGCGCCTCGTCGCCGCCGAAGCGCTCGTCCGAGGGATACTGCTGCGGGAATCGCCCGTCATGCCCGCCGGGTCCCCAGCCGACGAGGCAGATCTCCGCCTTGTCGATCCCTTTTGCCTGCATGCGATCAACGATCTTGTTCAGTCGCTCAACATCGCAGGCGACAAACATCTCGGGCTCGTTTGCAAGGTTCTGATGACGCACCGGGGTGGGGATCGGCTTCCAGCCCATGCGGATGCGCAGCTCCATGCCGTCCGCCGCACGGCGGAGCGGCTCACGCAGCGCGGCGCGCTTCCGCAGCGGCACACAGCCGCAGAAATCCAGCTGATACTGCCGGTAGGCACGCGCCATCGCGGAATAGTCGGCACCCGGCATGCGCGTGTAGACGATCTCGACATCCTCGTCCGGTTCGTCGCCGTCAAAGCGGAACTGCGGCGTGACGGTGTAGACACCGTTCTTCACTTCGATCTCAAATCTGCCGTCAAATGCTTCCCCACGGATATGGACAAAGACCGCGCGTTCGCTCTCGCAGGCAAAACCGCAGACCAGCGTTGCGGTCGGCCAGGTTTTGAAGAGCGTGTCCGGCTTTTCATCAAAGCGGGTGAGTGCAAAGCCATAGTAGAAGTTGGTGGGATAAAACATATAGCCCGCATCGCCCGCATGCGCGGTCGTCAGCGTGGATTCCACCCGCAGGGTCTCCATGCGCGGGTTCAGCAGTGCTTCGCGCGGGATGACCAGGCGGATCTCGTCGCCGTGCTCGCGGACGGCGGGCGTAAAGGTTTTTGTAAAGCCGCCGACCGTGACGCCGGTAACCTTGAAGCTGTAGTTGTTCATAATTCCTCCGTATACCGATGAGATGCTTTCAGTATATCGGTTCGGGATGCCGTTTTCAATGTACTTTTTCACACGGCTATTGTATTTTTTGAGCAAAAAAGCGGGCA
>OGUO01002149.1_pt1 | contig 12247 bp, 8 predicted proteins | sample 1553641 | NCBI WGS metagenome assembly OGUO01 (sample SAMEA2579980, study PRJEB22360) | human gut metagenome | biome: human gut; feature: human-associated habitat; material: faeces | place: Denmark | collected 2008/2010 | reverse complement strand
CGCCGACCCTCTGCTTGTAAGGCAGATGCTCTGAACCAGCTGAGCTAAACGCCCGTACACTTCCGTTTCAAAAGCGATGCAAAGGTACAGCTTATTTTGACATTACCAAAACTTTTGCATAATATTTTTCGATATTTTTTTAGTCATTTAGCGACACGCTCTGTTTCTCAAGCATTTAGTACGTTCACTTTTTTGCCTCATTTTTCCGGATGACCTTTGCCGGATTACCAACGGCTATGCTATCGGATGGAATATCTTTCGTCACCACACTACCCGCACCGATGATACAACGGTCGCCGATGGTGACGCCTGGACACAAAATGGCACCGCCGCCAATCCAGCAATCCTCTCCTATCGTCACCGGATAGGCATATTCCTTTTCCGTACGACGCTCGATATAATCCATCGGATGATGGGGAGTGTATATCTGTACGCATGGACCGACCAACGTATGGGCACCAATCGTGATATATCCCCCGTCCAGGAAAGTGCAATTGGCATTGACAAAGACATGCTCACCCAGCCGGATACCATCCCCATGGTCGCAATGGAACGGCGGACAGATGACGGACGTGGCGGGAATGCCCGGTACCAGCTCCTCCAGCAAGCTCCGGTAATCCTCATCGTAAGTACTCATCACACGCATTTTTGCCAGCAAGCGCTTGGCATGCTCGAACTTCACCTGTATCTCCGGAACGGACATATCCGCCAACTGGGAGCTACGCATTTTTTCCACTTCATTCATATTGTTTCTTCTTTTGATTCATACAGAGACTCAGCCCCGAACAAAAATACGGAAATAAACGCAGTATACCAAAAGAGCGGAAAACCTTTCGGCTTTCCGCTCCTGCAATCGTTTATAGAGCAAACAATTTATTTGTACTCCTGCCAGCTCTTAATCTGGATATCTTCCAGCTTCATTTCGCAGAATGCCTCGATAAAGGCACTTGCCAGGCGGGCATTGGTAATCAACGGAATGTTGTGGTCGATGGCACCGCGACGAATCTTGTAGCCATTGGTCAGCTCGCGTTTCGTATGGTTCTTCGGAATGTTGACAATCAAATCGAATTTATGGTCGGCAATCATCTTCATCACGTTGTTCTCTGCATCCGGTTTTTCATCCGGCCAGTAAACCGGAGTCGTTTCTACACCGTGAGCATTTAGGAATGCAGCCGTTCCGGCAGTAGCATAAATCTGATATCCCTTAGCAAACAGCATACGGCTGGCATCCAGCAAATCCACCTTGGACTTCATGGCTCCGGAGGAGAACATCACGCCCTTCTCGGGACGGGGGATTCTGAATCCGGTAGCAATCATGGCATTCAGCAATGCTTCGGAGAAGTCGTCGCCAATACAGCCTACCTCGCCCGTAGACGACATGTCCACACCCAATACCGGGTCTGCCTTGTGCAGACGGGAGAAGGAGAACTGGCTTGCCTTCACACCGATACGGTCGATGTCGAATGCCGACTTGTCCGGTTGTGTATAGGGAGCGTCCAGCATGATGCGGGTAGCAGTCTCGATGAAGTTACGCTTCAGCACCTTGGATACGAACGGGAAGCTGCGCGATGCACGGAGGTTACACTCGATAACCTTCACCTCGTTGTTGCGTGCCAGGAACTGGATATTGAAAGGACCGGAAATATTGAGTTCCTTCGCAATCTGGCGGCTGATTTTCTTGATGCGGCGTGCCGTTGCAAAGTAAATCTTCTGTGCCGGGAATACCAGCGTAGCGTCACCGGAGTGTACACCGGCAAACTCTACGTGCTCGGAGATGGCGTATTCTACCACTTCACCGTTTTGGGCAACAGCGTCGAACTCAATCTCCTTGGTGTTCTGCAAGAACTGGGATACCACCACCGGATATTCCTTAGATACCTCAGCAGCCATCTTCAAGAAGTTTTCCAGTTCTTCTTCATCGTAGCATACGTTCATCGCAGCACCGGAGAGTACGTAAGACGGACGCACCAGTACCGGATAGCCCACCTTCTCTACAAAGCCTTTCACATCTTCCAGGCTGGTGAGTTCCTGCCAAGCCGGTTGGTCGATGCCCAGCTGGTCGAGCATGGCAGAGAACTTGTTACGGTTTTCGGCACGGTCGATGGAGATGGGGGAAGTACCCAACACGGGAACTGACTGGCGGTGAAGCTTCATAGCCAGGTTGTTAGGAATCTGTCCACCCACGGACACGATGACACCGCGCGGCTGCTCCAGGTCGATAACGTCGAGCACACGTTCGAAGGAGAGCTCGTCGAAGTAGAGACGGTCGCACATGTCGTAGTCCGTAGAAACGGTTTCGGGGTTATAGTTAATCATGATGGACTTGTAGCCCAGCTTGCGGGCAGTCTGGATGGCATTCACCGAACACCAGTCGAACTCTACAGACGAACCGATGCGGTAAGCGCCCGAACCAAGCACAACCACTGATTTTTCATTCTTATAATAGTTCACATCATAACCCTGAACGGCATACGTCATGTAGAGGTAGTTCGTCAGTTCCGGATGTTCGGAAGCCACCGTATTGATGCGCTTCACGGCGGGCAGGATGCCCAGCTCCTTACGACGGGCGCGTACGGTAAGGTTTTCCTTCTCCATATTGCCTTGCGGATTCAGCACGAAGCGGGCAATCTGGAAGTCGGAGAAGCCAAGCACTTTGGCTTCGCGCAGCACGTCGGCGGGGATGTCTTCCACCTTATTATATTGGGAAAGTTTCTGCTTGTAGTCTACGATGTTCTTCAGCTTGCCCAAGAACCAGGGGTCAATCTTGGTCAGCTCAAAGATGCGGTCGATGGCATATCCCTTTTCCAGAGCCTCGGCAATGGCAAAGACGCGCAGGTCAGTAGGATGTGACAGTTCGTAATCCAAGTCATCGAACTCCACTCCCTCATTGCCCACGAATCCGTGCATTCCCTGACCAATCATACGCAAGCCCTTCTGGATAATTTCTTCAAAGGAACGTCCGATAGACATGATTTCGCCTACCGACTTCATGCTGGAGCCAATTTCGCGGCTGACACCTACGAACTTTGTCAAGTCCCAACGCGGAATCTTGCAAATCAGGTAGTCAAGCTGCGGAGCTGCATATGCCGAGTTGGGAGTTCCCATCTCGCCGATTTGGTCGAGCGTATAGCCCAACGCAATCTTGGCAGCCACAAATGCCAGCGGATAACCGGTAGCCTTGGAAGCCAATGCGGAAGAACGGGACAGACGGGCGTTCACCTCGATGACACGATAGTCGTTTGTCTCGGCGTTGAACGCATACTGGATGTTACATTCGCCCACGATGCCCAGGTGGCGGATACATTTGGTGGAGAGCTCCTGCAACATTTTCACCTGCTCGTCGGTCAATGAGCAAGTGGGAGCCACTACGATGGACTCACCCGTATGAATGCCCAGCGGGTCGAAGTTTTCCATGCTTGCCACCGTGAAGCAGTGGTCGTTGGCATCGCGGATTACCTCGAATTCAATTTCCTTCCAACCCTTCAGAGACTCTTCTACCAGAATCTGCTTGGAGAAAGTGAAAGAGCTTTCGGCCAATTTAATGAAGGCTTCCTCGTCCGGACAAATACCGCTTCCCAGTCCACCCAGAGCATAAGCCGAGCGCACCATCACGGGGTAGCCAATCTCGCGGGCTGCCTTCAGTGCGTCTTCCATGCTCTCCACAGCGTGGCTCTTCGGAGTCTTCATCGGAATCTCGTCCAGCTTCTTCACAAAGAGGTCACGGTCTTCGGTGTACATAATCGCCTCAACGGAAGTACCCAGCACGCGCACGCCATATTTCTGAAGAATTCCGTTCTGATAGAGTTCCGTACCGCAGTTCAGCGCCGTCTGTCCGCCGAATGCCAGCAAAATGCCGTCGGGACGTTCTTTCTTGATGATTTCTTCCACGAAATAAGGAGTTACCGGCAAGAAATAAACTTGATCGGCGATACCTTCCGATGTCTGGATAGTAGCAATGTTCGGGTTTACCAAAACAGAACCGATACCTTCTTCGCGCAACGCCTTCAGCGCCTGCGAACCGGAATAGTCAAACTCTCCGGCCTGACCAATCTTGAGCGCACCAGAACCCAAGACAAGCACTTTCTTTAAATTCTTTTCCATATTCTCTTGTTGTCTATTAAGTTACGAGTTACAAGCTACGAACTACGAGTTGTAGCTATTTCACAAAAAAAATGCGTCACCCAATAAAGGATTAACGCATTACCAAAGAACTAAAAATATCTTTCTCGAAAAAAGAGAAACTGACGGCTCCCAAATGAAATTCATTCGAACGGAGGTTATATTTGCTTCTCATTTCCTGCGATTGCATAGTCTCTTTAAAATTTGTGCAAAGTAACGACTTATTTACGAAAAGAGCAAATTGTGGCATATTTTTTTGTATAAAAGAAACGTCATCCTCCATAATAGAAGAGCGGCCGTCGCCCGCAACCGAAATCTTTTTCCGAAAAATGCGATTCCATATAAAAAAGAAAGACTATATCTCAGTAAAGGCATTTGCGGATAAATATGAAGATTCTCCCCACCAAAACTTGCTTTTCTCGCCACGGAAACTTACCTTTGTGCCTATACAAAAATAGAACAAGGATTCTGTTTCTACAAACAAAGCCTTTATTCTTAAAAATAAAATTTCTATTCCTTGGAATAAAGGCTTTATTCTAAGATTTCTCCGCCACCAAAAGAACTTTGCTCCGCAGGGAAAAGGACTTTGCAACGAAGGAAAGAAAAGAAAGGAGAACGCAACAATGACCACACGCTACCAAATGAAAGAAATGCCCGACTTGCAAGGCACGGGCGAACCAATCACCTACCCCAAGATGGTGATGACCGGACAGACCGGCACGCGCGAACTGGCGGAATACATCGCCATGACCTCGGGATTCTCGAAAGGCGTAACCGAAGGAGTTATCTGCGAGCTGGGCGAAGCCCTGGCCCACGAAATGGGAATGGGACGCTCGGTGAAGATAGAAGGATTGGGCGTATTCACCCCCGCACTGTCCATCTACCCCGACAAAGAACGCGAACAGCCCCAAGAAAGCAGCACGAAGCGAAATGCACGGAGCATCTACGTAAGCGGCGTGAACTTCCGCACGGACAAGGCCTTGATTAGAGAAACCAACCATTGGTGCGAACTGGAACGTGCCTCCTGGAAACCCGCACACTCGTCGAAGAAATACACCCCCGAACAACGTCTGGCTCTGGCGCATCAGTATCTGGACAAGCACGCCTTCCTTACTGTCAGCATCTACCGGCAACTGACCGGACTCGTCCGCTCCACCGCCACCGTGGAACTGCGCAAATGGGCACATACTCCCGGCAGCGGAATCGATACAAGCGGCATCGGAAGCCATAAGGTATACGTGAAAAGGAAAGAAAGCGTCATCCCTTGAGGTTTCGATAATTATAGGTATCTTTGCCGGTCTTAATGGCTTTTATACAATGAAGAAACTAAAAAATACATAATATGGCAAAAGAAAAAATCATCCTTACGGGCGACCGCCCCACAGGACGCCTGCACATAGGACACTATGTAGGCTCATTGAGAAGAAGAGTGGAACTGCAAAACTCCGGCTTATACGACAAGATTTTCATCTTCATCGCCGACGCACAAGCGCTGACGGACAATATGGAGAACCCGGAAAAGGTGCGCCAGAACGTCATCGAGGTGGCATTGGACTACCTGGCTTGCGGACTGGACCCGACGAAGAGTACTATCTTCATCCAATCCCAGATACCGGAACTCTGCGAACTGACCTTCTACTATATGGACCTGGTGACCGTGAGCCGCCTGCAACGCAACCCGACGGTAAAGACCGAAATCCAGATGCGTAATTTCGAGACAAGCATCCCCGTAGGTTTCTTCACCTACCCCATCAGCCAGGCAGCGGACATTACCGCCTTCCGCGCCACTACCGTGCCCGTGGGCGAAGACCAGGAGCCGATGATTGAACAAGCTCGTGAAATCGTACGCCGTTTCAACTATATATATGGTGAAACCCTCGTGGAACCGGAAATCCTGTTGCCCGACAATGCAGCCTGCCTGCGCCTGCCGGGAACGGACGGCAAAGCCAAGATGAGCAAGAGCCTCGGCAACTGTATCTATCTTTCGGACTCTGCCGACGAGGTGCAGAAGAAGGTGAAGAGCATGTATACCGACCCCGACCACCTGCGTGTGCAAGACCCCGGAAAATTGGAAGGCAACACCGTATTCACTTACCTGGATGCCTTTTGCCGTCCGGAACACTTCGGCCTTTATCTGCCCGAATATCCGAATCTGGACGAACTGAAAGCCCACTACCAACGTGGCGGTCTGGGCGACATGAAAGTGAAGAAGTTCCTCAACGAAATTATGCAGGAGACACTGGATAATCCGGAAATTGGAACAATATATCACGAATTTTTTAAAGAGCCATTAAGCATACTTTCAGAAAAACTCTTACATACTACTTATCAAGGAAAATAAGACAAAGAATGTGCAGAATAGTTCAAAAATAAGAATTGAATATTACAACTAAAAAATCGATGTAAAATGAGAATTTCTTGCCTATATTTTCTTGGCAAGTATACCAATTTGTTTCATATCGAAGGATGTAATTCGTTGCTGTTGCAATAAAATGTAGCAGCAACGTTTCTTTTTGTTGTGCAAACTGTATAAATGTAAAAAATATCCGATTGATAATTGCCAAATACTGACACGGATATTACTAATTGTTGCTTATTTTTTCCTGTATAATGCAAGACAGATGAAAGCTCAGTAGTGGTTGATTTACAGGATTTATAGGATAATTTTTTGAGTTATCATCTCTCAAACATTTTCATTGCACATTTTTATGTGTCAGTAAGAAGGAGGAAAATTGTAATGATTGCAAAAGGATTTACAGAACCAACCGCACGTATCAAAGCCTTAAAAGCAGAAGTTGTTAACGCAGTACCAGAAGTAGAGCCATATAGAGCCGTACTTATTACAGAGTCTTACAAAGAGACAGAGGGTATGCCAGCAGTTATGAGAAGAGCAAAAGCTAACGAGAAGATTTTTAACAATCTTCCAGTTGTAATTCGTGACAACGAATTAATCGTAGGTGCTCTTTCCGTAAAACCTCGTTCTACAAACCTTTGTCCAGAGTTCTCATTTGACTGGGTAGAAAAAGAGTTCAAGACAATGGCAACTCGTATGTGTGACCCATTCGTAATTACTGAAGAAACAGCAGATATCCTTCACGAAGTATTCAAATACTGGAAAGGTAAAACTACCAGCGAATTAGCTACTTCCTACATGAGCCAGGATTGTCTTGACTGCCAGGCTGGTGGAGTATTTACAGTTGGTAACTACTACTTCGGTGGTATCGGACACGTGTGTGTTGATTACGGTAAAGTATTAAAAATCGGTTTCAAGGGCGTTATTGCAGAAGTTGTTGAAGCAATGAACAAACTTGATGCAAATGATCCGGAATGTCTGCAGAAGAGAGCATTCTATGAAGCAGTTATTATTTCTTACAATGCAGCTATTAACTTTGCTAAGAGATACAGCAAAAAAGCAGCAGAGATGGCAGCTACATGTACAGATCCAGTAAGAAAAGCTGAATTACTTCAGATTTCCAAGAACTGTGACCGTGTTCCAGAAAACGGAGCTACAAACTTCTATGAAGCTTGTCAGTCTTTCTGGTTTGTACAGGCATTAGTACAGATTGAAGCTAACGGACATTCCATTTCTCCAGGACGTTTTGACCAGTATATGTGGCCATACTTAGAAGCAGACAAGAGCATTTCTAAAGAATTCGCTCAGGAATTACTCGACTGCCTCTTCGTATTATTAAACCATGTAAACAAAACTCGTGATGATGTATCTGATCAGGCATTTGCAGGATACGCAGTATTCCAGAACTTTGGTGTTGGTGGACAGACAGAAGATGGCCTTGATGCTACAAACCCAGTTTCTTATATGTGTATGGATGCAGCAGCTCACGTTAGATTACCTGCACCATCATTCTCCGTTCGTATTCATAACCAGACACCGGATGAGTTCTTATTAAGAGCTTGTGAGCTTGCAAGACTTGGTACTGGTGTTCCAGCTATGTACAATGATGAAGCAATCATTCCTGCATTATGTAACAGAGGATTAACTCTTGCAGATGCTCGTAATTACTGTATCATCGGTTGTGTAGAACCTCAGTGTCCACACAAGACAGACGGATGGCATGACGCAGCATTCTTTAACGTTGCTAAGGTATTTGATATCGCTATTCATGGTGGTAAGAACCGTGATGGCAAACAGTTAGGACCTGTTACAAAACCTATGCCAGAATGGAAATCCATGGATGATTTATATGAAGCATATGAAACTCAGATTGAGTACTTCGTATCTAAATTAGTTGAGGCAGATAACGCTGTTGATATCGCTCATAAAGAAAGAGCACCATTACCATTTATGTCCGCATTAGTTGATGAGTGTATCGGAAGAGGTAAAACAGTTATGGAAGGTGGAGCTATCTACAACTTCACAGGACCTCAGGCATTTGGTAACGTAGATACAGGTGATGCTATCTATTGTATCAAGAAACATGTATTTGAAGACAAAGACTTAACAATGCAGCAGATTTACGATGCTATGGAACACAACTTCGGTGCTGAGCTTGGTGCTGGATGTTACGATGGACCATTCGTAAGATTAAGTACAGATTCTGCAGAACCTGCAGCAGCAGCTATGGAAAGTGTTTCCGTATCTTCTGAAGATAGCATGGAATCTATCATCAACGCAGTTGTTCAGAAGATTCTTGCAGAAAAAGGATCTAACTTAAGTATGAGCGTAGATACAAAATCTGAAGCTTGCACAAGCTGCAGCGATGCTCAGAGAGCTGAATACGACAGAATCAGACATATCCTCGACGCAACACCTTGCTTCGGTAACGATATTGATGAAGTTGATATGTGTGCTCGTAAAGCTACACAGGTTTACTCTCACGAAGTTGAGAAATACAAAAACCCACGTGGAGGCCAGTATCAGGCAGGATGTTACCCAGTATCTGCTAATGTATTATTTGGTAAAGACGTACAGGCTCTTCCAGATGGACGTTATAGCAACGCACCTCTTGCAGATGGTGTTTCCCCTCGTCAGGGTCATGACGTTAAGGGACCTACAGCTGCAGGTAACTCCGTAGCTAAACTTGACCAGTTAAATATCTCTAATGGTACATTATACAACCAGAAATTCTTACCTTCTGCAGTAGCAGGTGATCAGGGACTTCTGAACTTCGCAGCAGTTGTTCGTAACTACTTCGATAAGAAGGGTATGCATGTACAGTTCAACGTAATTGATAGAGAAACATTACTTGATGCTCAGGCACATCCAGAAAACTACAAAGACTTAGTAGTACGTGTAGCTGGTTACTCCGCTCACTGGACAGTACTTGCTAAGGAAGTACAGGATGATATCATTGCTCGTACAGAACAGCATTTCTAAAATAGTAGATTTTTGAAATAAACTGGAGGAAGTACCTATGAGTAATATGGAACCAAGCTGCGATACAAGTAAAAAAGGGCTTGTCTTTAATATACAGAGATTCTCTGTAAATGACGGTCCGGGTGTAAGAACGATTGCCTTTTTAAATGGCTGTCCTCTTCGCTGCAAATGGTGCTGTAACCCTGAATCGCAGGAATTAAAACCAGTCGTCATGTTTAAAGCACAAAACTGTGTCGGCTGTGGAAATTGTGAGGTTGTGTGTCCAACTGGTGCTTCTAATTTAAACGTTCCAGGAAAAATTGATCATACAAAATGTATTGCATGCGGAAAATGTATTGATGTCTGCTATCATAGGGCTCTTGAGATGTCCGGTAAGTGGATGACAGTAGAGGAACTGATGGGAGAACTTTACAAAGACCGTGTTATTTACAGAAAGTCCGGAGGCGGTATTACCGTCTCCGGAGGTGAAGCAATGGTACAGCACGAATTTCTTTTAGAGCTGTTAAAGGCTTGTAAGTCATTCGGCTGGACCACTGCGATTGAAACAACTGGTATGGCTTCTGAGGAAGTAATCAAAGAGATTGTTCCGTGGCTTGATGTGGTCATGATGGATATTAAGCATATTGACCCAGAAGTACATAAAGAGTATACTGGTGTAAGTAACGAGCAAATACTTAAAAATGCATTACTGATTTCTAGTCTTGCAAAGAAGATGATCATTCGTGTTCCGGTTATTCCAGGATTTAATGCAAGTCCGAATGTAATTGCGGCAATTGCAAAGTTTACAACCTATCTGCATAATGTAAATGAGTTACATCTTTTACCTTATCATGATCTTGGAAGTAACAAGTATGGAATGCTCGGCAAGGAATATGAACTTGCCGATGTACAGAAGCCGGAAAATGAATTCATGGAAGAATTAAAAGCAATAGTAGAAAAAGAAGGATTAACCTGTAAAATCGGAGGATAAATCGATACAGGCAGTCCGCGGTATCCCTTATATATACCAAAATGGTACAGGAGGTTCACAATGAACAAAGACATAACATTATTAACTTCTGAATCTGTTACAGAGGGACATCCGGATAAAGTATGCGATATGATTTCCGACGCTTTACTGGATGCTTATTTAGAGGAAGACCCATCTGCCCATGTGGCATTGGAAACAATGGCTTCAGAAGACACGGTTTTCATTGCTGGTGAAGTTGCTTCTTTCGCAAAGGTTGATGTTAAAAATAAGGCAAGAGAAGTCATCTGTGAAATAGGATATGACAGTAAAGAAAAAGGAATAGATGGAAAAGAATGTCTAATTATTACCAATATTGGTGTACAGTCACCTGATATCGCTCAGGGAGTTACACAGTGTAACGGAACTATTGGAGCGGGAGATCAGGGAATGATGTATGGATATGCTTGTGATGATACAGAGGAACTTATGCCACTGTCGATTTCACTGGCACATAAACTTAGTAAACGACTTACACAGGTAAGAAAAGAAGGAATCCTTCCATACCTCTATCCAGATGGAAAGTCACAGGTTACAGTAGCATATAATAATCAGGGAGAAATCCTTGGTGTTACAGATGTTGTAATTTCTGCACAGCATAATGCAGAAGTTTCTGTACAAAAGCTTCGAATGGATATTGAGGAGCATGTTATAAGAGAAGTAATTCCTAAAGAATTGCTTTTACCGGATGTAAAGATACATATCAATCCTACAGGACGATTCGTAGTTGGTGGTCCTGCCGGAGATGTAGGTCTTACCGGAAGAAAGATTATTGTAGATACTTATGGTGGAATTGCCAGACATGGAGGCGGAGCATTCTCAGGAAAAGACCCGACAAAGGTTGACCGTTCCGCAGCGTACATGGCAAGATATGCCGCAAAGAATGTGGTTGCTGCCGGATTTTGTAAGAAGTGCGAGATTAATCTTGCCTATGCGATCGGTATCCCACAGCCGGTATCTATAAAGATAGATACCTTTGGTACAGAAGAAATACCAAAGGAAATTATTGAAGACACCGTAAATGAAGTATTTGATTTCAGTGTGGCAGGTATTATAAACAGCCTATCTCTCACTAAGGTGAAATATAAACCAGTCGCAGCATACGGACACTTTGGAAGAACAGATCTTGATCTCCCGTGGGAACGGTTAGATAAAGTGAATATTCTTCAGGAAAAAGCAGTTGCCCGTGTGGCAGAAGAAATCTACAAAAACCGTTAACAAATATTAAATACAACAATCATTACACTTTTTAATAATTATAGAAACTATTCAAAGTCAGATGGTTTCAGCGACTGAGACTTTAGAATAGTGAAATAGCTAAGGGGTCATTCAAGCGCATAATTGTTCTGAAATAATCGGTCTCAACACTCTCACAAATAGATTATGAAATAACAATAAGCTTGATCCACATAAAGGGGGCTGTCGCAAGGTGACAGTCCCCTGATTTAATTTTTGGAACAACAGACGGTAGTAAGAACATAGATATATAGCATCTGTTCCGTATCACTGCACTCTTAATGCTCAGCCGCATTAAGAGCTTGCTCTAAAGTCACAGTTCTTATATATATTATCTATTATCGAGCTTCTGTTTTCTCAAAAAAGGCAATAAAGAATGCCAGAAGGAATCAAATTTAATAATATGAGTCACAGCAATTGAGGTTAATATTCACAGCATCTAGCTTGTGAAGTGGCAAACATGGAATGTTCAATACACAGAAAACCTGAAAATCCTCATATATCACAAATGCACCTTAGAGCAAGTTCAAATTGCGGTTGAGCAGGTTGGA
>OGUO01002147.1_pt1 | contig 12258 bp, 5 predicted proteins | sample 1553641 | NCBI WGS metagenome assembly OGUO01 (sample SAMEA2579980, study PRJEB22360) | human gut metagenome | biome: human gut; feature: human-associated habitat; material: faeces | place: Denmark | collected 2008/2010 | reverse complement strand
CCGGATTCGCCTACGATACCCAGCGTTTCGCCGGGGTAAATCTTGAACGAAACGTCGTCCACCGCTTTCAGTTCGGAAAGCGGCTTGCCGAGCACCGTCTTTTTCAGCGTGAAATATTTCTTTAAATGGCGCACTTCCAGTATCGCGTCCGCATCGGGCGGAAGCGCGCTGTCCTCGGCGATTTTCCGATCGCGCAATTCCTGTTCCTTGCCGAATTCCGCCTGATCGTCGAAATTCGCGAATTCTCCCTCCGGTTGCGGCTGCGCCGCGTTTGCTTCCGGATTGTTCATTTGCGCCGCCGTTTCTTCCGCCGCAAGCGTTTCGTTTACGGGCGCGTTCGCTTCTTTCTGCTCGACTTCCACGACATGTCGCGGACCGCGGCGCAGTGCGTCCGTTTCAAATTCTTGTTTTTTCATCTCAATCTTCCTTCGAATCGTATAAATGGCACGCCACGTAATGCGTGGGGCTCACCTGCACCATTCCGGGATATTTTCCGGAACACTTCTTCACGCACTGATCGCATCTTTCCTTGAAGTAACAGTAGTCCGGCATATCCACGGGGTTGGGAACGTTGCCCGGTATATTGAAGAGGCGCGCGTCCTTCGATTTCATCGTGGGCTTCGATTTCTGCAAGCCCTGCGTGTACGGATGGCAGGGATGATGGAAAATTTCCGAAGCCGTTCCCTGTTCGATAATCCGCCCTGCGTACATTACAACCACATAGTCCGCCATTTCCGCGATAACGCCGAGGTCGTGCGTGATGAGCAGAATAGAACCGTTGATTCTCTTTTTCAGGTCGTTGAACAATTCAAGAATCTGCGCCTGTATGGTAACGTCCAGCGCGGTGGTAGGTTCGTCGGCAATAATCAGACGGGGTTCGCCGGCAAGCGCCATGGCTATCATGACGCGCTGCCGCATACCGCCGGAAAGTTCGTGCGGGTACGAAGCATACACGCGCTCCGCCATTGCGATGCCCACCATGTTCAGCATTTTGACGGAACGCTCTTTCGCGAATTGTTTCGTGGCGTCGGGTACGTGCAGAAGCGTTACTTCGTCCAGCTGCTCGCCTATCGTGAACACGGGGTTCAGCGAAGTCATCGGTTCCTGAAACACCATGGACATCTGTCTGCCGCGCAGGCGGTACATTTCGTGAATGGGCATTTTGGCGATGTCGTACACCACCTCTTCTTTCTTGTAAATTTTCAGCCCGTTCTCGTCGATTTTCTGCTTCGGACGTTTCAGCGCCACGCCGTGCGCGTCCAGCTTTACGTTGCCTTTTTTATCGAGCACTTCTTCGTAAACCGGCTCGCCGTTTTCGTCCGTTTCGTATTCGGGGATGAATTTGCCGTTCTTATCCCGCATATAATCGATGGCTTTGAAACGGATAGAGCCCTCTACGATCTGTCCCGAAGGACCTTGCAGCAGGCGCATGATAGACATGGAGGTAACGGATTTACCGCAACCGGATTCGCCCACCACGCCCACCGTGGAATTGAGGGGGATATTGAAGCTGACGCCGTTTACGGCTTTCACAACGCCCTGATCGGTAAAGAAATACGAATGAAGATTCTCTACTTCCAGAATATTGGCGGGATCTTTCAGCTCGGTAGTGTAGGCAGAAGGCGCTACCTTGCGTTTTTTCTCCTTTTCCAGCCTGCGCATTTCCTGCTGGTTGGCTTTGGCGATTTCGCGGACTTCCTTGCCCGTAAGATAATGCGTGCCCGACGAGCGCTTGTTCGGCTGTTCGCCGTCGGCGCCGTCGTTGTTTTTCTTTTTGAATAAATCGGTTAAGCCCATCGTTATCTCCTCTGCTTCGGATCGAGCGCGTCGCGCAAGCCGTCGCCGATAAAGTTGAAGCCGAGCACGGCGATGATGATGCAGATCCCCGAAGGCACCCATACGTTGAAATTATTCTGCAGAATATCGCTGCGCTTCGATATAATTTCAATCATCGTACCCCACGACGCGTAAGGAATTCTCACACCGAGGTTCAGATACGAAAGCGTGGATTCGTACAGAATCATGCTGCCGAGCGAAAGCGTCATCGATACGAGTATCTGCGGCAGAATGTTGGGAATCAGATGTTTGAAAATCTTTCTCTTTGCCGAATACCCCATCGCTTCCGCAGCCACCATATATTCCTGTTCGCGCAGGAAAAGAATCTGACCGCGCACAAGCCGCGCCATGCCGGGCCACGAGAAAACGGATAACAGCCCCATCAGCAGGTAGATGTAATATTCCTGCGGTACGCCGTTCGAATCGAGCACCGTACCGATAATCAGCATCAGAGGAAGCGTAGGCAGACAGATTAAAATATCGCAGATACGCATGATGACGTTATCCACCACGCCGCCGTAATACCCCGCCAGTCCGCCGAGAATAATGCCGAGCGCCGAAGTTAAAAACACCGCGAGGAAACTGATGGTAAGCGAAAGTCTGCCGCCGTACATCAGTCGCACGAAAATATCCATGCCCTGCTCGTCCGTTCCGAGAAGGTGATCGGCGGAAGGTTTCGCCAGCGCGTTGATACCCTTTTCCGTTACGATAATCTGCACGAAACTGCCGACGACTTCGCCTTCGTCGTTTTTCACATACACGATCTGCGGCGTGCCGTAATCGTTCGCGCCCGTACGGTCGGTTTCCGTTTCGCCCCACTTGTGGTACACTACCGGACCAAGCCAGCAGAACAGGAACAGTGCCGCCAGCATCACGATGCCCGCAATCGAAAGTTTCGAGCGGAAGAACCGCCGCATTACCATGCGCATGGGCGACATCAGTTTTACGTTTTTATCCAGCGGCTTTTCTTCTTCCGCCGCGTCAAGCACGGCTTCCGCATCTGCCGCCGCTTCCGGAAGTTCTTCATCCATGGCAAGCTTTGCTTCCACGTTGTTTTCCGCTTCTTCCGCCTCCGAGAGAACGGAATTCAATTTTTCGTCTTGTTTTTTCTCTTCCATTTCCGTTCTCCTTTACGCAAGTTTCACGCGCGGGTCTACAACGCCGTACATCAGATCGGAAAGAAGCATGCCCAGCACCGAAAGCGCGGCGAGGAACATGTTGTACGTCATGATTACGGGAATATCGCCCTGCGTCATCGCGTTCAGCGCGTATTTGCCGATACCTTCGAGGTCGAATACCGATTCGGTAATCATCGCGCCCGAAAACAATCCGGGAATCAAGCCCGCAAGGCTGGTTACGAGAGGAATCAGCGTGTTTTTGAACGCGTGCTTGTAAATAACGGTTCTTTCGCTTAACCCTTTCGCGCGCGCCGTACGGATATAATCGGAATTAAGTACTTCCAGCATGTTCGTACGCGTCATTCTCATTCGCGAACCGATGCTTAAAATGACAACGGTGAGCACGGGCAGGAACATGTGCCAGAGATAATCGCCGAATTTTTCGATGCCGTTCATGGGAACGCCCGCCGTTTTCATCTGCCCTACCGGGAACCAGCCGAGCTTGTTGGCGAAAATATCTTTCAGAAGCTGCCCGAAGAAGAACGAGGGCAACGAAATTCCCACAAGTACCAGCACCGTAACCACGTAATCGCGCACCGAATACTGATGCGTCGCCGCCGTGATGCCGAGAGGAATCGCGATTAAAAATTCGAATACCGTACTTACCGCCGCCACGATGAACGACGTGCCGATTCTGCCCGGATCGAACACTTCCGAAAGAACTTCGCGCTGGTTTATGAAGCTTTTGCCGAAATTCAGATGGCAAATATTGCCCAACCAGCTGAAATACCCCTGCACGATCGAGCCGTCCAGACCGTACGTTTTATACATCTGTTGCTTGAATTCTTCCGTAACCGTTGCGCCCGAAGTGTTCAGCGCGAGGATCTTCGCTTCCACGAAGTCCGTCGGCATGCACCGAAGGAGCGCGTAAAGAACGAACGATACGCCCAACAGGATGAGTATCGCCGCCCCTATTCTTTTCAAAATGTATTTGAACATCTTTTACACCAACTGCCTGTAAATTTTCCGCAATCTTCGCACACGGATTTTTTAACGCTTTCACCCGACCGTGCCGAAAAAGCACGGTCGGGTTGTTTGCGAAAGATCGTCTGATTACTTTTTTATTGCCGGACGCTTATTTTACGAGCTCTAATTCCCAAACTTTTTCAAGGGGAGAAGAGTATGCGTTCACTTCCGTCTTAAAGCCCGTAACGTTCTTGCTGTTGTAAGCGTACAGGTTCTTTCTCTGATAAACGGGCATTTCCACCGCAAGGTCAAGAACCAGCCTCATCGCTTTTTCGTACATCGAAGTACGCTGCGTTTTGTCATCGATAGCGCGCGCGTCGTCGATAATCGTGCTCAGCTTATTGATAACGCCGTTTTCATAAGAATACTTCGTGGTGTTCGCCTTGATTTCGCGATAGCCCCACGCATATACGGAGGTTGCCAAAGAGTTCTTATGATATACCTGATACATATCGGGATCGATCGTGGAGCCCCAGGCAGCCGCCCATACTTCGAGAGATCCGGTGGAAAGCTTCGTGAGCGCCTGCGAATCGGCTTTCACTTCCACGTCCCAGTCGCAATCGTTCAGAATTTCCGCCGCCTGTTTGAATACGCTGTAAGTGGGGTGTTCGGTGATGGAAGCGCCCGCAATCGTGAAGCGGATTTTCAGCTGAGAATCGCCTGCGGAAACGTTTGCCGCCTGCATATATTTCTTCACTTTCGCAATCGCCTGTTCCTTTCCCGTCCACATCGTGTAATCGTGTCCGTTCGGCTTGGAGTTTCCGTTCGCTTCTCTCGGGTACGCCCAGCTTTTATTGGACATAGGCCAGTCGATGACTTCGCAGGTACCCGTGGAATAATATTCCGTAGCCAGCGAAGCCTGCATAGCGGACATAATGGCGCGGCGTACGTTTACGTTGGGTACTTTGCCCGCGTTGATACCGATATAGCCGTAGCCGAGCTGCCATGCTTCAAGCTTTTCGAAACCGCTGCTCTTCATGCCGTCAAGGCGTTCTACGTTCGCTTTCGTGAACTGCGGCGTTACGAAATCCACCGCGCCGCTCTGCAACGTATCAAGCGCGTTGGAGGGGCTGACTACCTGAAACTGCAGTTTCTCGGTTTTTACTTCGCTATGCCAATCTTTGAAATAATCGTTTCTCTTGAAGTAAACAACGCTGCTCGACCAGAAATCTTTGCCGGCGGGATTTGAATCGTTTCTTTCGTTGGTAGCCTGATACGCACCTGCGCCCATAGGAACTTCCTGATGCTGCTGCGACTGAATCACGTTGCTCTGGAAAGAAGCCGTAGCATAATCCACGCCGAATTTATTTTCGGCAATGTTGATTTCTCTGCCGTTGGGATGCGTTGCGTCGGCGCTGTAATAGTGCGCGGGCGCCACGGTAAAACCGAAGTTATAAATGGCTTTCGGGTCGGTGCCTTCGATGGTAATCTGAAGTACGTCGTTCTTGGAAGAATCTTTCGGCGTGCCGTCCTCGTTGTGTTCGTTCGCCACCTGATACTTATTGCCGTTCACGGTAACTTCCGAAGTCGTCGTGGTGTGCCCCAGCGAAACGATACCTTCGATGTTGGGAAATACCAGCGTAGCGGAATCGCCCATCGTATTGCGCAGCATGATTTCCTTTGCTTTCGCGGCAAATTCCGTGGTCAGCGTACCCGCGGTACCCCATACCTGCAGCACGTTGTGCAGCTCGTTGGTAACTTTATCGGTGTATACGCGGTTAATCGCCTTTTCTTCCGTATCGTACGAACCCACTTCGCCGTCGAAGCCCGTAATCTTCAGCTTATTGTCTCTGCCCTGTACCTGCTCGTACTTAGGGGTGATATAGCCTTCGGAAAGGAAGAATTTGAATACGTCGTTGGAAAGCAGGTCTTTCCATTCGCTGTAAGGCATCGTGGTAAGGTCGTACGATTCTTTCGCCGCCTTGAAATCCGCTTCCAGTTCTTCTTTAAAGGTCTTTAAAGCCAGATTGTAGTCGGCAAGCAACTGCGCGTTATAATCGAAGTTTGCCTGTTCCGATTTGGAAGCCACAGCCGTCTTATAACCGTCGGATACCGTACGCTTTGCAATCGCGTCTTTCATATCCGCTTCGGAAAGCTGATACGTATTCTGCGAACCGGCGATTTTTCCGGCTTCCTGATACGTTTCGATCAGTTCTCTGATACGGGTGGTTGCGTATCTGTTGGCGTTTGCCGACAGCTGCGATTCCGCGTCGCTTCCGCCCGAAGAAGATTTCTGCTGCAATCTGTATTCGGATAATCCCTTGATTTTGATGGAGTACATCGTGGAAGAACCCGTATATACGGGGTCGAGGTACTCGTACATATTAAAGAGTACGTCGTTCATCGTAAGCGGTTTGCCGTCCGAGAACTTGATGTCGTTCTTCAGTACAAACGTGTAAACGGATTCCGCCGTACCCGATTTTACTTCGTAATCGAGCACCACCGTAGGCTCGTCTTTGCCCGCAACGGTGTTGCCGTCGCTGTCCGTGGAAAGCATTCCGATCTGCGTCATACCCACAATGTCCTGATCGGTGCCGGACGTAGCGTAGAACGGATTGAAAAGTCCGCTGAGTTCTTCCGTCATCAGAACGATCGCGTCGCGCTTGTTCTTCTTGCAGCCCGCCAGCGAAACCAGCGTGCCCGCGCTCATCGCGCCGCACAGCGCTATCGCCAGCGCTCTGTATAAGCCTTTCTTCTTCATTATTGCATTACCTCCGCTATTAAGAGTTTTTTACCTGTTTTTTCTTTTACGAATCCTGTTCGTCGGATTGATGCGGCGTTGCCGTCGTTTTACCCGTTTCGTCCCACGTAATCGTATAATATTCGTAGTTGCGTTTCTGTTCGGCAGAAACGGACAGGAACGTAAGTTTTATTTCTTTCGTCGTTACGTCGATAACAATCGTTTCGGGAGCGAAATAGTAATAGCTGCAGCCGATTGCCGCTTCGCCGTATACTTCCAGCTCCGTTTCGCCCTCCTGCGTAAGTCCGGTAACGTTACCGTTCGCAAGAAGATTGATTTTATAACCGTTTTGCAGCTGAACCAAGCCCAGACGGAGCTTAGCCCCCGCAATCGTTACGTTTTCGATATCCGCATTTTCTTCGATGTTGCCGCTGAACAAGCCGTAACCCGTATCGCTTTCCCGCGACGTGGCGGACGCAAAGTCCATGGTAACGTTTTCAAACCGGAGATTTTTCAGCTCCGCGCCGGCGGCAACCGCTCCGAACATACCGCCGTTCGGTGTGGTGCCGGAATACTGCGCTTTTACGTTTTTCAGCGTAACCGTTCCGCTTGAAGCGTACATTTTACCGGTAAACGTATTTGCCGCAAGTACCGACGGCCACAGAGTATCCTTGAAATCGAGATCGCAAAGAAGCTCGTAACTGCCGTTCGTTTTGGCGTTGGCTGCCAGCTGTTCGGCGGTGGAAATTCTGAACATCTCCTCGTCGTAAAATTCTACGTACACGTTCTGAATTCTGTTTTTCGGCAAAGCCGTCGTCGTATCCAGCGTACCGTTATGCGTAATTTTATCCGTATACTTCTGCGTGCAAGCCGCGTCTGCGTATGCCGCTTTGAAGGTTTTTCCCGATATCGAAGGGAATTCTTTTGTCGCGCCGCTCTTATACGTGGAAACGTAGTTCATCGCGCCGTTGCCTCCCTCCCAGCCGGGCAAAGACATTTCGCCCTGATCGGAATAGCGTTCGTCGTTGGAACTCAGCACGTAATCGAAATACGATTCGCCGTACTTTTCCCATTCGCCGTTTTCGTTCTTTGCGTAATAGTAGTACTGATAATACGGCACCCAGCCGGCATACAGCGTTATGTTCACTTCGCCGTCCGATTCGGAATATTCGATTTCGTCCGTTTCGAAATCCCAGTAATCGGAATACGAATAGGCGGGCGTAACCGATTCGGCAAGTTTTGCCTCCGCCTTCGAACGTTCGTAAATGTATTTGTTCGTAGCCGTATCTTTAATCAGATCGCCGTCGGAATCTTCGCCTTCATAGAAATACTGCCCGTCGTATACCACTACGGCGCGCTCTTCGCCTTTGCCGTCCGTCAGCTTCAGAAAGTACATATCGTCCTTTTCGGTAAGGGCGTTGCCGTTTTCGTCCACAACCGCGCCGCTTTCGTCTTTCATCAGCTCGCGCGTTTTATACCAGCCCGCCAGCGAATGTTCCGTTTTCGTAAGCGTTATCTTTTCCGATGCATTCGTACTTGATGTTAGCGTCGTCGGATCAACTAAACTGATATGCTTCTTACCATCGGATGACGCAATATATTGCTCATCGTCCGGATTGTACATATGCATAATTTTGACGTTTTCCGTTCCGATAAACTTGCCGCCGTTCGCGTCGTACGTTACGGAAATTTTATAACCCTTCTCGCGGTAATCGTCCACAGCGGACTTTTCCGCGCACCCGGCCACGGCAACGCACGCCGCCGCGATGCAGGAAAGGCTTAAAATTGTGCAGATTTTCTTCTTCATAAGCTCTCTCTTTTCTTCATCGGGAACCCTGCCGGTGCAAGCTTCCCGATACTATCTTGCTTTAATCTTTCTTTTCGCCGTTATCCGCTTCGTTTTCGTCGGCGGTATTTTCGTCGTCTTTGGCTTCCGCTACGGTTTCTTCGCCCGCAGCCGACGCCGTAGCTTTCTTTTTCGTATTCAGTACAAACACGATAACGAACGCCGCACAGCCGAGCACCGCTACCGCCGCGCCGATGATAAAGCCGTAATTCTTACCCGAAGGATTGTTATCGTCGGGATCGGGCTCCGGTGCGGGAGGATTCAATCCTTTCAGATACGCAATCGTAGTTTCCGCGCCGGTCAACGTTTCTAAGTTCGTAACAAGCGCCTGCTGTTCCGCGTTGAGAAGATTAAACGCTTCGCGCGCGGCAACCACGGCTTTTTCGTCCTCAAGCGTAATGCTCTTATCAAGCGCCGCAATCATCGCGATGACGTTCAACGTTTCCTGCGTCGCCGCGTTGTTGCCGTCTATCGTCGTCGAGAAATACTGCCCGAAAATAAACGAATCGTAATTCTGTCCGTTCGCGGGACGAACCATCACCAGCGTTTTATCGCTCGTGCCGATTCTGTCCACAAACGTCGCGCCGTAATAGAACAGTTCGCCGTGCGACGCGCTTGCGTTCCACATATAATACTTCGAAACGGAAACGTTGCCGGATCCGCTGTTATAGGGCAGGTTTTCCGTTGCCGCGTACGTCGAATCGTATTCTTCTTCCAGCGCGGGAGCGTCGTAACCGAGGAACACCGCCACCGAAAGCGCGTTGCAGCCGTAGAAAGCTTTATCGCCGAGCGCCTTTACCGTGGAAGCAATCGTTACGTGTTTGAGATTTTCGTTGCCGGCAAACGCCGTCGCGGAAATTCTCACCGTACCGCTTTCCACCGCATAATCGGTTGCTTTTTTCAGCTTCGGATACGAAACCAGTTCCAGTCCGTTCGGAACGCTCTGATACAGAACGCCGTTCACAACTTTCACGCTGTTGCCGACGGAATAATTTTCGTTGAGTTCTTCGCCGATTTCCTGTTCGCCGAACGTAACTTTTTCTTTCCTGCCGAAGGTTTCGATGTCGCAGCCGTAGAACGGGTTTTCACCGAGCGTCGCAAGATTTTCGCCGAACGAAACTTCTTTCACCGCGGAGAGAGCAAACGCGTAATCGCCTACGCTTTCCGCCGCCGCGAGATTCACTTTTTCAAACGCCGCGCCTCTGAACGCATAAGCGCCGATTTCTACGGCTTTATCCAGATTTGCAACGTTCGTAAGGCTGTCGCAGTTCATGAACGCGCCGGTACCGATCTTCGCGCCCGCTTTCAGCGCTACGCTTTCAAGCGGAGTATTCGCAAACGCCTGCGCGATCACGTCGATGTGAGATAAATCCACGGAAGTCATCTGCGCGGCATAGAATGCCTGCGCGCCGAGCTCCGTAATCGTTTCCGGCAACGTAATCGCGGAAAGCGCCGTAGCTCCGGTAAAGGCATAGTCGGGAACCGCCGTCAGCTTATCGCCGAACGTAATCGAAGCAAGTTTCTGATTGTAAGCGAACGCGCCCGTGCCGAGTTCGGAAACGCTCGTCAGATTTGCCGCGGCAAGCGGAGCCGCCGCCGTGGTGTAAATATAGCCGAGAACTCTCTCTTTGCCGTCCACGGATTCAAGACGGTACGCGGGGTAAACCGAGTTGTCGCTCACGCGCACGTCCTGTCTGCGAACGCCGGAGAACGCCGCTTCGCCGATTTTTTCAAGAGCGGAAAGGTCTGCCGTAGCCAGCGACGCCGCGTTATAGAACGCGTATTTGCCGATCGTTACGCCCTCGCCGTTGCCGTCGCCCCAGACAATCGAAGCAAGTTTCGCATTGCCCGCAAACGCATAATCGCCGATCGCTACGTTTTTGCCGATCGTAAGCGAAGTAAGCGAAGACACGTTGCCTTTCAGCACGTCATAAGAATAATACGTGTATCTGTTCGTCGTCGCGCCGTTGCCGTCTTTCACTTCGTATTCGTACGTTTTATAATAACCGAGAGTGAATTGTTTCGTCCCCTCGAACGAATAATCGCTCATGCGGGAGTAGAACGCCGCTTCGCCGATCGTTGCGCCGTTGCCGATCGTTACGCTTGCCAGTTTATCGTTCAAAGCAAACGCGTATTCGCCGACAACTACGTTTTCGGGCAGATTCACGCTTGTAATTCTGGTAAGCGCAAACGCATAATTGCCGATATTTTCGGTTTCGGACAAATCGGGCGTTGCGGAAATCTTCGTATTCGCAAACGCGTACGCGCCCACCGTCGTCAGTTTGCCGAGGTTCAGCGTCGTCAGTTCCGTGCAATCGGCAAAGGCATAATCGCCCACGCTTGTAACGCCCGTTGCCGTCAGCGCAAACAGCGAGGAGTTCCCCGCAAACGCGCCCGTGGAAATCGCCGTGATGTCCGCAGGGAGGGTTACTCTGTTGCCCGCCTTGGGAGCCGCCGCAATCAGTTCCGTGCCCTTGCAGATATATTTTCCGTTTTCTTTCGTTTCGAGATACGAATTCGCGGAGGACAAATCGAATGTTTCAACGCTTGTTCCGGCAAACGCGTATTCGCCGATGACGGAAACGTCCGCGCCGAGGCGCACTCTGTTCAGGGCGGTGCAACCGCGGAAGGCATAGGCGGAGATAACAGCCGCGTTGATGTCGATGGAAGTAAGATCGGTGCAGCCCGCAAACGCGCTCTTGCCCACTTTTACTTTCGCCGCTTCGAATTCTACGTTAATCAGTTCTTTGTTGTTCGAGAACGCGCCGATACCGATCGACTGCGCCGTTTCGGGCAGCGCCACCGTATCGAGTTTGCAGTTTTCAAACGCATAGTTTCCTATGGAAACCATCTTTGCCGCTTTCGGTTTACCGCTTTCGTCATAGCCCAGCGTATCCGCCAGCGCGCAACCGGAAAACGCGCGTTCGTTAATGAATTGTACGTTTTCGAGATTGATTTTCGCCAGCTTCGTGCACCCCTGGAACGCGCCGAGCCCGATCAGGTTCAGCGTGGAAGGAAGCACCACTTCTTCCAGCGCCGTAAGCTTCGCAAACGCATACTGTTCGATGGTGGTAACGCCTTCGGGAATCACTACTTTCGTAATCGTGTCGTCGCCGATCGCCGATTGTTTGGTATGATACGGCGATTCTTTATCGATTACGTCGCCCGCGCTGAGGTCCTTTTCCACAAGCTCGTACCCGGAGAACGCAAACGCGTTAATCGTGGTAATGCCGCGGTCGTCGGGAATGGTTACTTCGCCGCCGAGGCCTCTGTACGTGTTGAGATAAATGCTGTTGAAGGCAAACGGTTCTTTCACCGTAACCGCAACGGTAAGCATGTGCAGCGTAGATTCGCCGTTGTAGGTAACCGCCGCCGTAATCGTGGTTCTGCCTTCTTTCTGCGCCACAATCGTGCCGTCCTCGCTCACCGTGGCATTGCCGTTACTGGCGGTAAATTCCACCTTCGTAAGCGCCGGATAGTAGGAATCGAGGATATATTGCAGCGTAATGCTTTCGGAAGGATACATCGAAAGTTCGTACACGCCGCCGAACGAATACGTGCCGCCCGTCTCGCCGATTTCTCTTTCGGAGGACGAAAGCAAATAGTACGCTTTGTTCGTCTTATATCCGGTCAGATCGAATTTGTTCACCGTCTGCAGCGAATACGATCCGTCGTACCCCTCTTCGCCCTCGGCAAGAACGTGCACCGTAGCGGTAGCCGTTACTTTTCTTCCGTTCGCGGCACCTCGCCAC
>OGUO01002139.1_pt1 | contig 12287 bp, 13 predicted proteins | sample 1553641 | NCBI WGS metagenome assembly OGUO01 (sample SAMEA2579980, study PRJEB22360) | human gut metagenome | biome: human gut; feature: human-associated habitat; material: faeces | place: Denmark | collected 2008/2010 | reverse complement strand
CTCCCACTCCTCAAAGAGGCGGAGCTTCATCTCCTGCTGGTAGTCACGGAGACCGTCGTTTCTTGCCATACATCATCCCTTATTTCAGATGTATCCTGAATACCATCCCTGCACTGGGATACTTACATTGGGTCAGTTCCACCACACCACCGATATAATCCTTCCAGAAGTTATACCCGATACCGCAATTCACCGAATAACTATCGTATTCCGCTATCACATTCAGCCCATTCACAGCCTTCATCCAAAAAGAGGTAGCCGGCAGGGCAAACTGAAAATTCACCCCCGCCACAGGTCCGTTCCGGTGATAATCCAGCCGCTTGTTATAGACATAACCGAAGTGCATCCCCAACTCCCCCACATTCTTCACCCCGAAGTGCTTGGTGGCAACTATGTAATAGCGGTTCCAGTGTCCGTTACCCACCGAAGACGTACCCGTAAAACCATAATCGTCCTTATCGGGGTCGCCCAGCACATCATTGGTGGACGGATCGTTCGCCCCCACCACTATCTGCGGTGTCCACTCCTTCCACCATCCCTCCTTCCATACACGCAGCCGGGCGGAAAACTGGCGGTCCTGATTGCGGAACTTATATGAATAACCATACTGAGGCAATCCTATTTTGTGCAGCGTACAGGTATAGCCCACTTCCAGCCACGGAAAGAGGGTGATGTTTATGTAGTAATTCCACGTGTCATAATTCCAATGCTTCGGGGTAGCCGCCACTTGCAGATAGGAAAACCCGCACAGAAAAGTCTTGTCGCGCTGCATATCCGCGCTGGGGGCGTGAAGAAGCCCCGTGGTGCCATATACATATTGCGCTTTCGTTTGCTGCAAGCATACAACCATCAGTAACACTGTCCCGTAAATCAACTTCTTTATCATCATCAGTTTTATTCTTATTTCAACAAACCCTCATAAACTCCCATCACCTGCTTTGCAATCTTGTCCCAATCATACGGAGCCATGTCATACTGCACACTATGATAATCCTCGTCTATCACCTTCTGCAATCGAGCGGCAAGAGCACCCACATCTCCACAATGAAAATAGCAGTCAGAAGAAAGGCCTACCTCCAGATTGGCAGGAATATTACTCACCACCACCGGCAAGTGATAACTCATGGCCTCCAATAATGCAATAGGCAACCCTTCATGCGATGAAGGCAGGCAATAACAGCGAGCATTTGTCAGCAACGAGTGCAACTTACGTCCCTTCACGAATCCCGTCAGCACCACGCCTGCCTCTTGCGCCATCTTCTTCAACCCCAGTGAATATTCATCTTCAAAATCCGTATCGCCCGCCAGCACTAACTTACAATCTCCAGCTTCCAACTTCTTAAAAGCTTCTATCAGGTGATGGAGGTTTTTCTCCGGCACAAAACGACACATGCCAAGGATGTACTTTCCTTTCTCAATACCCAGTTCTTCAAAATAGTCGGGATAGTCGCAAATTTCAGGCTTCGGCACACCATTGTAAATCAGATGTACCCTCTCACGCCGATGGTACTTCCGGGCAATCAGATCCTGAATTACTTCAGATATGACGATTACATCATCTGCAAACCTGCATCCCAACCGCTCCCCCAGTTTCAGCACACTTTTGGCGGCAAAGCACCACTTGTCACGGTCATAGTCCGGACCGTGATGCGTGAACACCACCTTCATGCCGAGCATCTTGGCGTATGGCACTAACAGCGCAGGCCCGATGGCATGAATATGCACCACGTCCGCCTTCCACTTTTTCGCCAGGTTGATGGCACGGAATGTATGGACAATCGCTTCGTAAGATTTCTTTTTAGGCGCATCAATGTCCACCAGTTTCACACCCTTCCATTCCGTGAGTGAATCTCTCACGTAACTCCTGCGGCGGATTACGGTCGTATCCACATCCCTATCCGCAATGCGGGGAAACAGTTCCTCGCAATGCGTCTCTACGCCACCCATGATATCGGGGATACCACGGGTGCCGGTAACTACTAGTTTCATCAGAATTTCTCCCTTAAATCACCTTGCTCAGGATCTTGCCCTACATCGCACCATTTCGGTTCCAGACAAATATCTTTCCCTTGCAGTGATTTCAGTTTATTGATTAACGCCCACTTCAGCGGATACTTGATATATTTGTGCATCACAGGACTGGCAGTTCCCACCATCCAACAGTTTTTGGGACAACGGCGCACCATGGCGCGAACCTCCTGTGCCTGCTCACTCTCCCATATAGTCATAAAGTCGGGAGTTTCATGAATGTTTCCCATCGACTTCTTCCAATACTTCTCTTCCAGCCCGTTGCAGGGATATACATCACCAAAGGGATCAATGAAGAAGTTAGCCGAACCAGCCTCACATGGTAACATCCGCCTGCCCCCTTCAATATAATTTATCAGTCCCATATTGAACCAGGCACGGAACCAGCTCTTCGGATGACGCTCCTTCAGCTGCCATTCAATGAGTTGCTTGAAGTCACCACACACCTCATTTTTATTAGTGATTACATTGTCTTCTTTGTGGAAGTAGTACGAATTATGAAAAGCAGCTGTGGCGAACTCCATCCCCAAGCTCTTGCTCAGTTGGTAGAGCGAAAGCATGTCTTTAGAATTATTGTTAGACACCGTGCAGCCGAAACCGATATCTTTCAGCCCCATTTCCTTCAATGTCAGCAGTGTACGAAGTCCCTTGTCGAAACCTCCCGCATGTCCACGCAGTTCATAGTTCTTACAACTCAATCCCTCGATAGAGATGCGGATGCCGATATTTGGAAACTTCTTTGCCAGCGCCACCACACGATCCTCAAACCATCCGCTGGTCGAAATGACAATACGGTCGGTATGCCGGTAGCATTCCTCCACAATCTCCGCCAAATCCTCGCGGACGAAAGGTTCGCCACCCGTCAGGTTGATAAACTTCAACTTAGGCAGTGTTCTCAAATCACTCGCTTTTATCTCTTCGCTTTTGTTGGTGGGATTAAACCAGATGTTGCACATCTTGCACTTCATGGGACAACGATAAGTCAGGATGATACTTGCGTCCGTAGGAATAGGAACAGTTTTTTGATAAGCCATAAATATTATAATATTTTTACATTTTATACACTGTGATTATTTCATTATAATACCTTTCCGCATTATAACGCTTATGTGAAGCGACAGCAATCTTAGCATTGTTGAAAGTCCGACCGTACATCGCTTCAATTTTTTTCTTTAAGTCGGCCGTATGGCGGCTTTCGAAAGTCATGCCCGTTTCCTCTGATATCAATTCAGGGATACCTCCAATCCGGGCACCCAGCACCGGAGTACCCAAGCACTGAGCTTCTATCACCGAAAGCGGATTGTTCTCGTACCATTCCGATGGGATGACCGAGAAACGGGCTTTGCCCACCAAGCGCTTGATTTCGCTCCACTGTTTAAAGCCTGCCAGCTCAATGTGCTTGCCTGCCATAGACTTCAACTCGTCTTCCAAAGGCCCTCCCCCAATAACCACCAGTTTATGTTGCGGCAACGCATTGGCCGCTTCAATCAGAGTCTTGGCACCTTTCTCGTGCGAAAGGCGGCCGATAAAGCAATAATAATCATCACGTTGACTGTAATCATCGGCCACACATGGGGCTACATCGATAAAATTGCACAATGTGTGCAACTTTGCAGTAGCAAATCCACCCTGCTTCATCTTGTCGCGCATAAATTGTGAAGGACAGACGAAAGCGTCCGTGCAGTTCTCCAAGCGCTCCCGGTGCCATTTCATTGCCTCACCATAAGAGAGGAAACTTGCTACTTTCGAGTTTTTCATGCATTTATATTCCAACACCTTGTGCTTGTCTGCAAAGCAGGATTCACATACCGTTTCCCCATTTCGCAAACAATCGTATCGAGGGCACAGCAATTTATAGTCGTGCAGGGTCCACACCACCTTTATACCTCTTTCGTGCGCCATCTCTGCAATGACCGGCGAAAGTTGCGAATGGATGTTGTTGAGATGTACCACATCCGGATGGAAATCATCGAGCAGCGCATTGAACTTCCGCTGTACCTCCCGCGTGCCAAACGGTCTCATCAGTGCTTCAATCATGCCCGTTCCGAGTTTGAACTTCACCTCAGAAGGAAAATACTTGCTCCATTGAGTTTCCAGATTTTCAGGGTAGTCCATGGCAAACACAGCCACTTCGTGACCGTGCGCTTTGAGCAGTTGCTCCAAGTTGAGTGTATGGACACAGTCACCGCCCCGGCGGTAATAGAATTTATTAGCCAGTAAGATTTTCATCATAACATACCAGTCTATTTCCAAAACACTTCATCAAGGGTATGAGGTGATTTCTGCATTTTTGCGGGAGGCAATGCCATATAATCGCCATATTTTACCCTAAGATACGTGTCATAATCTTTAAACCCATAAAAACGAGTGTTTTCAAAGTCATACAGGTCCAGATCATTCAGTTGTGAGGATGGCATGATTTCCTTTATTCCATTGCCCCATACCACAACTCCCACATAGCGTGACTTCCGATAAGAAACCGCCTTGTCAATCATCCGCTTCGCCATTACATGCCGGGGAAATCCCACAAGCACTGCCTTCCAAAAGATAAGCGCCATTTTTTTCACCAATGAAATATTGCTATTCAATTTCAATAATTTTACCAGAAAAAGTTTTCGCCACAATCCCATTTCATTCATCCAATGTTCACTTTCTTTCAAGGTATCACCCACATAATCCGTCGGAAAGATATCTATGTTCACACCGATCACCTTGCCGTTGATTCTCTCTTTCAATACAGTCCGGCTATCTTCAATCTTCGCATATGGATAATCGTAATCATCATCCTTTCTTACCTCACATAATTTATAGACGCCTCTCGAATCACAGAAAGAAGCGACAAACCGTTCGTAATCCTCGCGGGGCATTTGTATATCTATATCATCGTCCCAGGGTATATATCCCTTATGGCGTATCGCCCCAAGCATCGTTCCGCCACACATGGAATATTGAATCTTATTATCGACACAGAAACGATGTACATATTTCATGATATCCAATTGCACCGATTTCAGTTCGTTTATTGTCAGATATTTCATCGTACCGTCCATTAATATTCATCCATATGTTTGTACAACTCTTCTATGACAGCAATATCTTTAGGATAAGTCACTTTATAAAGATTGTCGGCCCCTTCTATGAATGTCGGCTTTATACCATATACGTCATTCATCAGACGGGTCTCGTCCGTACGCATCTCGCTCAAATCCGCATTTACATACGCTTTCCACAAAAGCTGAAAGTCAAAAGCCTGGGGTGACACCAATGAAAGACATTCGGATCGGGTAAGATATGTCTTATCCTTCAATATAACGGTGTCCACCACCGGAATGACATAACAACAAGAGGGGGCATCGTTCATGGCTATATCTTCAATCTGCTTACGCGTCACCAAGGTACGCGCTGCCTCCATTATAATGACACGACGACAGTTTCCACGTGCGTCAATCCACTCCAAGCCTTTTTTGACCGAACCTGAACGTGTTTTTCCACCCTCTATGTCCACACCTACTACGATAATATTCTCTCTTGGGACAACATCAGTCACGTTATCATAAAGATGTTTCCATAACGGTTTATCATGAAATTCCAGAAATTGCTTCTGACCATGAAACCGAGTTCCTTTCCCTGCTGCCAAAATAATAGCATACACGTCTTTTAACTTCTCCATATCAATTGATACAATAAATTATTTAAAAAAAATATTTTCACTTCCCCTTCTCATTCTCTCCTCACATTATTTATCTGCGTACGAATATTCCCCGTGGACGTCCCCGACTTGAACGTCAGGAACTGCTGAAGCGCCTCTATGAAATCCTTGCTTACCATACGTTCGGCACTAAGGATGGTATGCTTATACATATCATTCACCACCAGATTCGCCAGGTCCGACGCACTGCGGCAATCAGCTATGCGGCGGATGATATCATCCAGTTCCCAGTCATCAGAGTAGTAAATGCACAACGTGCCACGGGCAACACGCACTGCCTCATCCTCGTCTTTCTCCTCCATACCCTTGTTCTGTTTTCTCACATGGGCGAACTCAGCACCATAAAAATTTTGCACTACCTCTATAGCATTAGGCAGTATTTGGTTGTTACCACCATGAATGTTGATGACAACACTTGCTCTCGCAGTATTTTGAGATTCTTTAGTCTCGTTTTTCATTGTTGTTTTATCTTAATTTCTAATTATTCCCGATTATTTTAAATCATAGAGTGATTATTTTAAACCACTATTGTCCTCCTGAAAATTTACCCTGTACTTTGCAGACACAAAATTCTACGCTATACATTATGAATAAAGATTTTTTCAATTCAAGCAACCCGTCTCGCTTCCACTCCCTGCGCGACACCCGGCCCGAACCCACCACCTGGCAGGTTCTTTTCAAGGAGATAACCGACGACACCCATACCGCCGCCACCCGTCATTACCGCACCCATCTGGCCACGCTGCCCGCCATCGAGGCGACAGGCGACGCGCAGCAGCTGGAGCAATGGAAGCTCACCAAGAGCAACCTCAAGAACGCACAGCCGGCATTCATCCCCTCCGTCCTGCTGGAGGGAGGGAGAACCTACGCCCATGTCAAGGGATTCACGGGATTTATCATGGTGGACATAGACGGCATCCCCCCCGAGCGCTTCGCCGCCATCCTGGCTCTGGTAAAGGAGGACATCCATTCCTTCCTGGTGTACACCACCATCTCGGGATGCGGCATCCGGGTCATCAGCCACGTGGAGGGCGGAGTGACCAAGGCCAACTACCGCATGGTATGGGAGTGGGTCAACGACCATTACGCCCGCCTGTGCGGAGTGGAGATTGACGGACAGTGCAAGAACGCCACGCGCATGTCGGTCCTCTGCCACGACCCCGAAGCCCTGCTCCGCCCCGAAGCAGCCTATTTCAAAGTCAGCGAAATGAAACCCCGTGAAAAGCCGAAACACGGCAGTACGGTAACGGCGGAACGCGCCTACAAGGTTATCCGGACGCAGCTGGATGAAGAAGGAATCACTTACACCCCAGGCAGCTATAACGACTATGTCAGCCGCTGCTTCTATCACATGAACCGCTACGGAGTTCCGCAAGCGGATACCGAAACATGGGCCCTGCGGATTTTTCCCGATTATCCGCGCGAGCAATTGCTCCCCATTGTAAAGAGTTGTTATGCGCTTACGACGGAGTTCAACACCGTCCCCCTGCCCCGTTCCGTCCCAAGAAAGGAGAAAGCCGATGATCCGCATCACAGGAAGGCTACCGTGGAGGAAATGGAAACATTCATCAACGGATATATGGAAATCCGGATGAATGCGCTCACCCATCAGATTGAAACACATTTGATTCCGGATGCCGCCGCCGGCCCTTCCACAGTTTCCGCCGGACACTGGCAACGGCTCACCGACCACATCGAAAACTCCCTGTGGTGCGCCATGCAGCACAGTGGCATGTCGGTCAATCTGAACGAGCTGCACACGCTGCTCGGAAGTGATTTCGTAAAAGAATATCATCCGTTAAAGAATTATCTGGACGGCTTGCCCCCGTGGGACGGGAAGACCGATTACATCAGTCGGCTGGCCGCAATGGTGCATGTAAAGGAAAGTCCGCATTATCCGGCGCAGGGCAAAAGTCCGCGCGACCTCTCCGATGCTTCTGTCCGTTTTGCCGACATCCTGAAACGCTGGCTGGTCTCCATGATTGCCGCCGCTCTGGACGAAACCGTGGTGAACCAGGTGATCCTCACCCTGATAGGCCGTCAGGGCAGTTACAAGACTTCGTTCATGCAACATATCCTGCCGCCCGTATTGTCCGAATATTACACCACAAAAAGCAATTCAAACCGCATGACAAAGGATGACCTGTTCACCATGACCGAGAACCTGGTTATCAACCTGGAAGAGATTGACACCATGCCTCCCTCGGAACTGAACCAGCTGAAAGCGATGGTGACGCAACGATACGTGGACGAACGCCGGGCCTACGGGCGAAACAAGGTGCATCTCCCTCATGTGGCATCGTTTGTCGCCACCGGCAACAACCTCCAGTTCCTCACCGACGACACCGGAAACCGACGCTGGCTGCCCTTCGAGGTGGAGAGCATAGACAGTCCGTGGGAAACGGAGATTCCATATGAGGGTATCTACAGCCAGACGTATGCGCTCTATCAGGACGTAAACTTCCGTTACTGGTTTACCGATGAGGAAATCCAACAGTTGCGGGGGCATGTACAGCAGTTTGAAGTACCCCGCCCGGAGTACGAGTTGATCCTGACCTACTACCGCAAACCGGTGGGGCTGGAACGGGGTATCTATATCACCATCAGCCAGATTATCAGCCGATTCGGAAACACCTCGCTGCGGCTCACCGCCACCAAAGCGGGACGTGCCATGCGCGAGCTGGGGTTCCGGCAGGTAAGAGCATCCGCCGCCAACTATTGGGTGGTGGTGGAGCGCACCGCCGAAGAGGTGCAGCACCTGTTGCCCGACGAAGCGGAACAGACGGCTCCTCCCGGCGAAAAGCCTTCCGCGGAAAGTTACGAACTGCCCTTCTGACTCCCTTAGTGGAGGGTTTGGATAGTTGTTTGATAACTTTCTATTATTATGAGAGTAAAATGTATCTCCCTTTAAAGGAAAGAAGAATCAATATATTATTTATATAAGTTATAAAAAGACCTTCCAAACCCTCCACCTACATTGATATTCAAGTATTTACATAAAGACAATTCAAGAACCATGACCAAACAAGAACTCGCCCTGCAATACTTTCCCGATGCCACTTCCGAAACCGCCGTGCGCCACCTGACGCGCTGGATAGCCCGTTGCTACCCCCTTGCCCAAGCCCTCGCCAGGACCGGTTATCAAAGCCGGAACCGCACCTTCACCTGGAAGCAGGTGACTCTAATCCGCCAGTATCTGGGCGAACCTGCCACCGCATCCTGATTACAAACGCATCCTGATTACACCCGTCTCAAGAAGTTTTTTACGTAGACGGACATAAACGGACATAGACGGACACGGCGGTTTTGCCAAGTGATACCTTTGCAAGCGTCAAGGAGATGCGGCGGACAAGCACGGCCTGTTCAGCGAACCGGCTTAGCTTGTTCTGCGAACAAGGCTAGCACGTTCAGCACACAAGCACAGCATGTACCGCATAGAACCCCTACCGGGCCTGTTCTGCCGCATTCCTCCGAGACCTGCCGGTCCGGTGGATATTCCGGATAATCCGCCACAGCCGGGAGTGATTGTATAACCATTAAAAACAAAACCATTATGTCGATCAATTACAGTACCGCCATGTATTCCAATCCTATCGACGAGGATGCGCCCAAAAAGGCCTATGCCAAGTCCCAGTACACCAACATCCTGACGCTGGACAAGTTTGCCGAGCACATCGCCAGCCACGGTTCCAAGTACAACCGCGCCGACATCTATGCCGTGCTGATGCAAACCGTGGACTGCATGCGTGAGATGCTGCTGGAGGGAAAACGCATCGAAATGGGTGACCTGGGCGTATTCAGCGTCAGCATCCAGAGTCAGGGGGCGGAAAGTCTGGAAGCCTTCAACCCCGCCATCCACATTGAGCAGCTCAACGTGAACTGGACACCCGGCGACCGCTTCCGCAACCTCCTGGAGAGTGCCGTGTTCAACCTCGTGCCCTCGCGCCGTGCAGCCAAGATCCTGTTGAAGAGCATCAAGGCGGGCGAAACCACCGTGGACCTGACGGAAGGAGGTGAAGCCGACAAACCCACCGAAGGACAGGTGTGACCCCATCGGGACGGGCCATGTGTCCGTCCCGATTTACTCCAAATTCTTATTACAAACTAAAATTTTAAAATTATGAGCGAAAATCATAAAATCACGTGGCAGAAGGTACTCCAGGCCATCATTCAGGCGGCAATCGCCGCCCTCACCGCCCTGGGCGTCACCAGCTGCACAACGATTTCCTTTTAGCCTATGGTAGAAGAATCCTTTCCACTGCTCACCGCTGATGAAGAGGTGATGAGCGAACGTGAGCTTCTGAAGGACATCGAGGACGGGCCGTATATGCAGGAGGTAAAGTATATCATCATCCACTGTTCGGCCACCCGCGAGAACCGGGATTTCACGGTAGAAGACCTGTTGCGCTCTCACAGGCAGCGCAATTTCCGTACCATCGGGTATCATTTCTATATCCGCCGCTCGGGCATCGTGACCCAGCACCGGAAGCTGAAGGAAGTGGGCGCGCACTGCCGCCCTTGGAACCGCTGCTCCATCGGTATTTGTTACGAGGGCGGGCTGGATGCGGAAGGCCATCCTGCCAATACACGCACGCAAGAACAAGGTGAACAGCTGCTGCTGTTACTGATGAAACTCAAGAAACTGTTTGCTGGCATCCTCGCCGTCGCTATGATGGCAACCATGGCAGCCCCGGCGTTTGCAGCGACTTCTACGGGCAAAACCGATGACGTTACTGTTACTAACAACAAGTTCAACATTGTTAAAAACTACACTCTGACCAATGAAGGCACTGAGTCTCCGGCAGAGACCTTTAAGCTGTATCAGGTTAGTAAGTCTGGTACAAATATGGGTAAAATCTATAATGGCACTGCTCCTGATTTGATTGGTGAGACTGTAGACGGCAAGTTTATTGTTGGCACTGTTAGTTTCGACAAGGCAGATACGACCCGTTCTAAGAACTTTGAAATTGAATTGCCGAATTATACCGGTGTTGGCGTGTTTACTTACACTCTGAAGGAGCTCACAGGCGATACCAAGGGTGTTGCTTATGACCCCGCTACCTTTGTTGTAACTGTTTATGTCTTCCAGGGTGAGACCGGTCTGGAAACTAAGGTTACTGTTCATGATTCGGCAAATGCTCAGAAAGAAAATAAGAATAAGCTGGACAGCATCGACAATACCTACTCCGCAGGTACTCTGACTGTTACGAAGGTCGTTAAGGGTTCTCTGGGCGACAAGAGCAAGGATAACAAGTTTACTATGACTGTTACTTTCGAGAAGCCCGCAACTGGTACTGTGAGCAGCGAGATCATTATGAAGACCAATGGCACCGAGACTGAGCGTTTTACTCCGGAGTGGAATGCTAACGGTAAGTACATCAAAACCATTGAAGTTGCTCATGAGGATAATATTACTTTTGAGAACATCCCTTATGGCGTGACCTATACCGTCGTAGAGAACGATTACACTGGTGAAGAGTATGGCTATCAGGCTGCACGGTATGCCATTGATGATGCTAGTGCTGATGGCGTGAAGAACACCATTGATAGTGCCAACGAGACTGTTACCGTTACCAACGAGAAGGAAGGCACTGTTGACACCGGCGTTATCCTCGACAACGCTCCGTACATCGCTCTGATGATGGTCGTCGTCGCTGGCGCAGCTGTGATGATCATCAAGAAGCGTCGTCACTTTGAGGACTAAGCTAGCCCTCTCAGTCACCTGCGGTGACAGCTCCCCCAAAGTGGGAGCCAAGAACGCAGCGGAAAAGCCCTTGCCTCTCACTTCGGGAGAGGTGGCACGGCGCAAGCCGTGACGGAGAGGGCAAGGCCGCTGACCGGTAGATTCAGCTTATGAAACAGACAACGGTAGTCAAAAACAACAAAATGTTGGACACTGCCCGGAAGCTCCGGCGGGAGATGACTCCACAGGAACGAAAACTTTGGTATATGTTCTTGCGGAAGTATCCCGTAAAGATCTACAAACAGCGAATCATTGAATCGTTTATCGTAGATTTCTACTGCACGGATGCGCGTCTGGTCATTGAGCTGGACGGCTCGCAGCATTACACCGAACAGGGGCAGTGCTATGACAAGGAGCGAAGTCTGATTCTGCAAGAGTATGGATTGAAAGTCTTGCGCTTCTCGAATTCGGATGTTGACTTCCGGTTTGACCAAGTGTGTGAAGCGATTCATAACGAGATCCAGCTTCGTCGGTAGCACGCTTGCCCTCTCAGTCTCGCTTCGCTCGACAGCTCCCCCAAAGTGGGAGCTAAGAACGCAGCGGAACAGCCCTTGCCTCTCACTTCGGGAGCACTGCCCCGGAAAAAGGCGGGGCGGGAGAGGGCTGGATCCAAAACGGCCCTTGCATAACCAACCCAAATACGTTATACTGAGAGCAGGACGACGTATTTCCCCGCGCAGATGCTCTGCGTGAAGCTTAAAGGAGGTGGGCTGTATCAAATGGCAGCGGATCGCGCTGAGAACAGCCGACTTTCTGATCAGCGCAGTCGTCGTGTTCTGCCTTGTGGTAGCCGGTGCCTACTCCGCC
>OGUO01002136.1_pt1 | contig 12300 bp, 4 predicted proteins | sample 1553641 | NCBI WGS metagenome assembly OGUO01 (sample SAMEA2579980, study PRJEB22360) | human gut metagenome | biome: human gut; feature: human-associated habitat; material: faeces | place: Denmark | collected 2008/2010 | reverse complement strand
AGCGAATGCATCGGTAATTTCACCACGGGAAATCTTTGTGGAGGCACTTACTGCGAGGGCAGTGCAGATTATACTGCTTCACAATCATCCCAGCGGCGATGCGGCTCCAAGCCCTGAGGATATCCGGATGACGCGCCGCATTTACAAAACAGGAGAAATGCTGGGTATCCAGCTTTTGGATCATATTATTATAGGTGATCATTGTTATAGCTCCTTTCAGGAGCGGGGAATACTATCTGAAGAATAAGAGTTTAGAAGAAAGTGAGGAGAAAGACATGTCTGCACAGAGTTTTGGATGCGACTTTGGTACAAGCAGCATCAAGATCTACAGTAAGGAGAGCGATACCATTTACTGCGAAAAGAATATGGTGGCTATCGAGGAGAAGAAGGGAATGATTGCCTACGGCGACGAGGCCTTCGAAATGCATGAGAAGGCGCCGTCCAATATCGAGGTGCTTTACCCCATGTCCTTCGGAACCGTAGCCAGCATTACCTATATGCAGGAGTTCCTGAAGGCTTTTCTGGAGACCCATACCAAGGGCAATTTAAAGGGCGCGGAGTTTGTGGTTGCGCTGCCCATAGAACCGAACCGTGAGGAGCAGATCGAGTTGCTGCAAGAATTTATCCGAGAACAGTTCGTATCAGACGGAATGTGCGCCGACGCTGCCATTCACGACACCGACGGTCACAATCCCCACGCGCACATTCTGCTGACGGTGCGTCCGCTGGACGAGCAGGGCAAGTGGCAGTACAAGACCGAGAAGGAATACCTCTGTATGAAAAACGGTGAGGAACGGGGCTTCACCGCTGCTGAGTTCAGGACGGCAAAAAACGATGGATGGGAGAAGCAATACCCCTACAAGGTCGGCAAGAAGAAGGTGTATATGGTGCCGTCTACTGCCCAGGCGCAGGGATTTGTTCGGGCTGACAAGCATCCCAAAAGCACCCGCTACGGCAGACAAAATCCTATCTCCGAGCGCTGGAACAGCGAAGAACAGCTTTTGACATGGCGGGCGGCGTGGGCAGATATGTCCAACCGCCATCTGGAACGCGCCGGGCGGGAGGAACGCATTGACCATCGCAGCAACGCCGCACGGGGTATTGACGAGATTCCCACCATCCACGAGGGCGTAACAGCGCAGGCGTTGGAGCGCAAGGGAATTATCTCTGACCGCTGTGAAATCAATCGACAAATCAAGGCAGACAATGCGCTGCTGCGGGAGTTAAAAGCTGCGGTCAAGAAGATGGGGCAGGCGGTAAAGAATACAATCCCGGTTATTGCCGAGGTGATGGAAAAGCTGTTGGCGAATATGATTGCTTTTCACTATCAGCTGCGGCATATCGGCCTGGGCAAGCAGCGCATGAAAGAGTATATCCATGCCGTTCAGCCGAAGCTGGTGCGCTATACCGAGTTGGTTCAGGAAATTCGGGGCAAGAGCAAGGAACGGAAGTCTTTACTTGCCGAAAAGAAGGAGACTCCCTTCTATCTCATCCCGAAACAGCGTGAACTGTCCCGCCGTATTGCAGAGCTAACCGAGGAATTAGAGGAGCTGAAATCCGAGAAAGATATGCTGCTGCACTCGCTGGAATGTAGCGACGATGCCGGTATTGCCACTGTAAAAAGGATATTTCCATGTTGGAAGCCGCACTCAAAAAGCTGGCCCAGCACGAAGAAAAGTACACGGATGAGCTGAACGATGCCTTGCGGCAATATGCTGATTTGAAGGAGCAGGCAGCAGAATTTGACCCAGAAGAATTACAGGATGCAAGGTGTGCCCTGCGTCCTGCAATGGAGCGTTCTGCGGTTGACTGTGTGCAGTCTGCTTATGGGAATAAGTACGATCCCCTGATGATGTACGACAGCAAACGGGATGTGGCAAACCTGCTCCATGAGGAAGCTGAAGAACGCTCCATCCGTGAACGTCTGCGTCAGAAACAGCAACAGAAGACAAAGCAGAAGCAGGAAAAGAAGAAAAGCCGAGACAGTTGGGAGCGATAATATTTCAGTGGGAGTGCATTTTGAACGATGCACTCCCACTTTTTCTTTGATAATTAGCAAAAAGTGCAGAATCCGATCGTTTTTGTGGTATAATTACTGTGAATATTGTGTACTTATACGAGGCGGTGTTTTGTACAGAGCGATTAGCGGTAAATAAGCTAATGATAAATTTATGGAAAAGCTGAACCATTTCAGCGTGAACTATGTTCATGTAAAGGGATACACATGGGCAGCGCGTTAAATCAGGGTAAAAGGAAAAACTTTCTACATAATTTCTCATCGAAGCGAATGTGAAGGGTTTGAGAGAGATCCTCTTATGATATTTTTCTTATTTCTCAAAAAGGGCTTTTGGGGGTATAAGATGAAAGAAACGCATATTACGATTTATATCCACGACTTGGAGATTTCGGACAAGAGCAAAAGTTTCCTCGCCCGTGTGGGCTTAATGAAGCTAGACGATTTGCTGAACTGCAATATGACAGAACTATCTGCAATGCGCAATATCAGTGAAGATGTTCTCCAAGAGCTGAATGGCGTAATAACCCATTCAGACGTTATCATCAGTTTCTTTGAGGAACGAGCAAAACGAATCAAAGAGATTCTTCCTAATGTTCAAGATGCGCCGATTGAAAGTCTTGGACTAGGTACTCGTGCAACAAACGCGTTGAGACGTGGCGGCATCCACACGGTCGGAGCGTTGATTCAAATGTCTCAGAAAGATATTTTTGAGCTACGTAACGTTGGCGTGTTGAGCAGAGAAAAAATCACGAAAGCCATTGAAAGCATCGTACAGAGTGGTAAGATCGTATATCACGAGCGCGAAGAGGAATCAAAGACAATTATCGAAACTGCACCGGAAAGCAGCAGACTATCTGAACTCCTGCCGGAAATCGAATCTATTAGTCTTGATGATGTTCCTTTTAGCGTTAGAGCCAGAAATGCATTGAAGCGGGCAAATGTTCAGACTGCGGGCGAACTGGTTCAAATGTCTGAAAAGGATATTATGAACCTCAGAAAGGTTGGTGCTCAAACAAGAGATGAAATACTTGCAATTATCGATGTAATAATTAGAGATGGTAGAGGCTATTTCGATAATCTCACATCTCACGAAAATCAGGAGCTTAGAGATGAACCTATCGTAGAATCTGCCGGTAAAGGTTTTGATTTTGCGGTCATTGACATTTTAACAGAAAGATTTGGATTCAAGCCAGCTAAGATGACGGAATGGTTTGGGCTGTCAAGGCAAAGAGTGTATAACGCCTTGGAGAAACGATTGCCGCAGCGCAGATCTACATGGACAGGAAAGACAATTTCTGAAAGTGAACTGTCAATTCTTGCAAAACTGATCGAAAACAAAAGTTTTGACTATACTGACGACGAAGTAACCTGCTGTTGTATGAACAACAGACAGGACGATTTCGTCTGCCTTTTTATATACGAGAACGAGATCAAATGCCTCTTCCTAAAAGACTTGCCGGATGAGATTCGGGAACAAGTTGTCAGCAAAAAAATGCACATGTATACGGAGCGGGAGTTGGCCGGTGAATCTGACGGAAGAGTTATAAATGTCCTTACGAAGCCTTTCTATCGCCCGGATAATCCAGAGAGATTCAGAGCAAATGCACAGTTTCGAGGAATGTCGTCGGATGAATACGCTGTTTTCATTTCCGGATATCCATACCTCGATCAGCGCAGCGTTACAGATGAGCAGATTGTTGCCTTCATGAAGGAAAACATGGTTGACGGGAAGGTGTACATCTCTTCTGATCCGAAAAACCAGTGGATTAGATCAATAGCCTCTCGGAATGGCTATACAATCAAGAGCTTTATTGAGCTTTATGGATTTGAATCACGGCTCGATGGTTCAGAGCTTACGTCTGATGCGGCGAAAGAACGTCATCGTGAAGAGCTGAGGCAATATGTTGTTCATGGTAATGTTGTTTATTTCCCTACAGACTCACATATCTACAAGGTGCTTCAAACATATACCTATAAGAGTGGGACGGACCTTAACAGCTATATTCGTTCATTAGGGTTTGAAAGAACTACTGAGCGTCCCGATGTTGCTGTTGATGTACTTGAAAAGGATATGGAGGTCAGGCAAAGCGACGGTACTTTTGAAGATAAAGTTTTTGCCATGTATCCCCTCATTGGAAGCCGTATTCTGAAACCAGAAACGGTGGACAAGCTAAATGAAAATGCGAGAAAATACATTGACCTAGTACTTAGAGAACCATGGACAAAGCTCTCATTGCGCGCAGAAATGCAAATTACCCTTGCGCTGATTAACAACGCAAAGAATTGGAAGAGTGAGGAGAACAGTAATTTCTGGAACTATATTACTCTCCAGTTCGGGTATCGTGACGCAAGTGGATCGGTAGTAAGACTTCTTCAGTCGTCCCTTGAGAATGCAATGAAGCGCAACCAGCGTCTTTTCTTGGAGGATGCAAATGGACGCGCTTTCAAATCAACGGTTGTGATCCATGCGCTAAGTACGAAAAAGTCGTGGATGGCTCTGTTTGATTTCCTGTTCGACTTCTACAAAAGCAACCTTAACTGGCGCGTGATTCCAAACGACCCTTTGATTTCAGTTATGGTCCACGCGCTCCAGCAAAAATTATCAGGCGGCAATGAGGAAGATGTCGAACTGACAATCAGCTCTAAGGCGTATTCATTCCAGGAAGGAATACGGAAACTGATCCTTTACCGGCCTGTCTATACGCGGAACCTGTTTGAAAGGTTAATCGGAAAAATCGATTCGCTTGTCAACTCTGAGACCAAGAAAGTCAATACATACGAAGAACTGCTCTGTGAAGAGTGGTTCAAAGAGAAGATCATTGCGATTGCAAATACAAAAAAATCAGAGAGACAGACGCAAGTCACTCAGCGTGATGTCGCAATAGATTATTCCCGTATCCGTGCGAAGTTCATCCTGAAAAATGAAACGGACGTACAGCTCATACTCCCGGATATTCGCTTGAAGAACGAGGAGATCAAAAAGGCAACGCTTTACGTAAGCTGCAATGGCAGAGAAGTAATGCAGCAGAACCTTAGTTGGTACGGGAACGAGCTCGGAAAGACGCTAAACGGTGTCGCCGCTTCTATTTCAGTGGGTTCTCAAGAGGATAGTTTGCTGAACATTTGTGTTCGGATCAAATGTGATGACGAGTGGATCTACGACTCAGAAGAAAGCCTGCATCGTAACGTGTTGCTGTTCTACGGCGGTGCTGAGATCTCGGCAAATCAAGTCAAACGAGACCACTATACGCTCGTAGTGCCTAAAATGTCGGAGGTAAAGACAGAGAACACGGATATCGTCGAGATTGACTCGATGAAAAATGCTGGGCTGAAAGCGTTCTTCTTGGAGCTGAAGGACGGATATGTGCTTTCGGTGGATGGCCGTTTGATTGCCTTCGACAGTGAGAATGGGACAGACCTCAAGGTTATCACTCCAAGCGAATCTACATCCCTGCCAACGGTCACCATTCAGGACACAGAAGCTTTCCTCGCCTTTCGGAAGAGTACTTGTAGCATCATTCTTGGAAATCGCGATTACACGCAGCAGTTTGTCCTCTTAAAAGACAGCGAGAGAATAGAGTTTGACTCATTAGAACAGTCCGACAATGGACTCGCGTTCACCATGCCGTTTGATGGCGAACATGACACGGTACGTATTCAAGTAATCAATCTGGCAAACGAACGATTGATGTTTGACCGGACATTTGTTCTGATTTCCGAAGCAGATTGCTGCTTTAATCGTGAATTCTATTATAATGCAAGCGATTATGACGGTGCAGAATTTTATGCGGACATAGATGATTTCCATGAAGTAGTTCCTTTGGGGAAAGATGAGGCTGAAGTCCGGATACCTTTCCGTGATGGAGAACTCCATGCGGATATTCCGAAAATCACCGTGTCTGAAACCTCCGGTGCATGGTTACAGGAGCCTCAACCGGCATGGTATATCGGACATATTCCGCAGAATAGTTTTCTCAAAGTAACCACTCCAGCGAGGGTCAATGTTCAGTTTCTCGTTGGTGGCAAAGACATCCTCTATGATGGTCAGGGCTTGGTGACGATTGGAAATGTCCTACAGTCGTTCGGTGGTACAGACAGCTTCAATGACGCAGAAGTGGTGATGAGAGTTGCCGGTCAGACACAGAGTGCCTCTTATTCTCTGGCGAGAGTTTTCTTCAAGGAGCGTTTTCTGAAACGTCCTTCCCTCTGGACAGAAGAACAAAAGCTGCTATGGGATCAAGGTGGAGTATTTATTGGTACTTCGGGCAGAGAATTCACTCTCTTGCTATCAAGTGCCGATGATAAGCTGTTTGAATTCAAGCTTAGCGAAGATACGGAGTATATCATCTTACCGAAAGATATGCCCATCGGGAACTATCAGTTTGAAATCAGTATCCAAACCGGAGGATTATTCAAAAGGGCGAAAGAAGTTGTGGCAGTCGGCGATTGTATCATCGGTGATAAAAACCTTCTACGTTTTATGAACCGCCGGATTGTTGTCGAATCTATAACAGATGAGTTCAAGGAAGAGGCCGGTCATATCCTGATACGCCCCTGCTATATTGACCAAATACAGTATTGTGGGATGGAGGATACCTCCGAAGGATACTGCCCAGTGTATAGCGGAATTCTCTACACGACTGGTTATCATGGGGAAAGGTATGAGTTCTCGTATGACGTTCACACGAACAAAAAGGGCATTACAAAAATGTTGGTGAATCCGGTTCGAATTGTGTATATCAGCGACACTGCACTGTGCATTACTGATCCAGATGGAGATGGTTTGTACTACTATAACTACTATGATCGCAGCCTGGAATCCGTAGTCTTTGCACTTACGGATCACGAATACACGAAGGCCAACAAACAAAAGTATTCCAATGCCGATCTATACTCGTATCGGACGGAAAGGGTGTAAGTATGTTTAGTCCAATAACTGCAGCAGACAACATCAAGGATGAGTTTATAGGGTACATATCGACGTTGTTCCATATTTCCGATAAGGATTACGCTGCGCAGTTTGCTGCTGCGTTGCGTGAGGAAGGTGCTATTGCAAAAGGCCCCTATCTTGACGTCAGCGACTCATATAAAACCGGAAAAAGCCTTGCTCAGATGATTGAGGAGGGCGAGGCGTCTTCACTCTTCCACAGTTTGGAGGGAGATATTCCCGATGGTGAAAAAGAGATCCAGATCAACCGTGGGCTGTATCTCCATCAGGAAAGAGCCCTTAGAAAGACAAACAAAGGTAAGAACCTGATCGTTACCACGGGAACCGGCTCGGGTAAAACGGAGTGCTTCATCATTCCGATAATCAATCACTTGCTTCGGGAGGCCGAAGAAGGTACCCTTTCATCCGGCGTGAGAGCGATTCTGATTTATCCGATGAATGCTCTTGCCAACGACCAGATGAAAAGACTGCGCAATCTGCTGAAGAGCTATCCTGAGATTACTTTCGGCGTCTATAACAGCAGCACAAAGCAAAATGAACAGGACGGGATTGCTGAATATGGTAAGGTGTACAAGGATGCAAATGGACGTCCCCTGAAACCGCTGAAAAATGAGATCGTTTCTCGCGATCAGATGCAAAAGACGCCTCCGCATATCCTCGTGACGAACTATGCCATGCTTGAGTATATGATGCTCAGGCCCAAGGATGACCTGATCTTTTCCAGCGCGAAACTGCGTTTCCTTGTCCTTGATGAAGCGCATATCTATCGGGGAGCGACGGGAATGGAAACGTCCCTGCTGCTGAAGCGGCTTAAAGCACGAATCAGCAACCCGGCAAATGTCCTCCATATTCTCACCAGCGCCACGCTAGGCGGAAAAGAAGCGGATGATGATATCGTCAAGTTTGCGGAAACTCTGTGCAACGCATCTTTTTATGCTGAGGATATTATCAGGTCTCAAAGTGTGGTTCCGTCTTATGATAGGGAACCTGTCGATGTCCCCCTGTCTATGTTTGCGGAGCTTATTGATCCTCAAAAGCCCCTGAATGTCATTGCTGATGATTATGGGTTTCCAATTCCAGATGGTATTCCCGACGCTGAGTATCTTTATGATCTGTGCGTTAGTGCCTCAGTTTATCGAGACCTCCGCAGAATAACAAGTCATCCTATGACGATTCCCGAGATAACGAGAGCACTCAGAGCAACCCACAATGTGACCCAGCAGGATGTTGCAAACATTATTGGAGTGGCTGCGCAAGCTTCCAAAAACAAGTCTGCCTTGATAAAAGCGCGTTACCACATGTTTGCAAAAGCGCTTGAGGGCGCATATGTTACGCTTGGTCAAAGCAAAAAGTTGATGCTCAACCGAAACAGGAGCATTACGATAGGCGACGAAAATTGGAAAGTGTTCGAGTGTGCGATCTGTGATGATTGCGGAAGAGTAGCAGTAGCCGGAAAAGAAGTGGATGGAAAGCTTGAGTTTGCAAACAGCTCTTACGATCCTGAAATTGAGTATTACCTTCTCAGAGACAGTCGAGATATCGACTTGGATTTGGATGAGAAAGACGAAGATGACACAGAGGAAATCGGTAAAAATGATTATATCCTGTGCTCAAAATGCGGTGCCCTTATTCATGAAAGTTTGAAGGCAGACCCTCCCTGTACATGTGGGCTAACCCACTATGTAAAGCTTAGGAAAGCAAGAAAAAGCGGTTCGCGCGGAGATGGAAAATGCCCGAGCTGCAATTTTGGCACATTCAAAACCTTCTACTTGGGATATGACGCGGCAACAGCAGTTCTTGGCACCTCGTTGTTTGAAGAATTGCCGGAGAGCGAGAAAGTTCTCAAGAGCAAGAAAAGCGCACAGCCGGTTAAAAAGAGCTTGTTTGGAGCTGCAAATCAAGGCGCTCAGGTTGATATTGTCCGCCGCAAGAGGCAATTCCTTTCTTTCTCCGACAGCAGAGGAGAGGCAGCATTTTTTGCGTCGTACATGACGGCGTCCTATAGTGAGTTTCTTCGCAGGCGTGGCATCTGGCATGTTGTTGAGAAGAACAAAGAAAATATGGCAGCGCATCCTTGGGAAATCCAGCACTTTGTGGATGAACTCACATCCTATTTCGATTCATGTAGAACATTTGCTGAACCGGGAGACAAAGGCGTTGAGAATTTAACGGCGACGAGCCGAAAAAACGCATGGATCGCCGTCCTGAACGAGATGGTCAATGCACGCCGAAGCACCAGCTTGGCTTCTTTGGGCATCCTCAAGTTCAATTATAAAGGGAACGCCGAGGAAATTATGTCGGGTGTTGCCGAAGCCTATCAACAAAAAGTTGAAGATGTGAAGGCTCTCTTCGATTTGCTTGCCATGGAAATTGTTTACCATGGCGCATTGGAGGGAGACTGTGATTTGACCGATGATGAGCGGGAGTACATTTTCTATACTCCAAAGCCCAAACGAGTAAAGCGCTGTAAGGATATGGACAAGGATAAGAAAAAGTCTTACCTTGCCGGTTGGTCTGCTGCCATTAGGAAAAACGGTAGTCTTCTGAAGAACGGACGTCTCAAGCGTGTTATGAGTGTTTTGAATCTGGATGAGGCATCCGCAAACGAGTTGCTGCAGATGTATTGGGATGAGGTTCTTAGAGGCGAGGAATCTCTTTCTACCGCCGGAAACGATGAGTTCTATTTCAGCACAGAGCGCTTTACCGTTAGCTCTGGAACGGAAGATATTCCGATCTATGGGTGTGATGTCTGCGGGAAGACCACCACGATGAACTGTAAAGACATGTGTACCACGCTCAAATGCGGCGGCCATCTTCGTCGGATCACGCATGATAGTCTTTTAAAGGATAATCACTATGCAAAACTCTATCAATCTTCTCTCATGCAGCCGCTTCACATTAAAGAGCATACGGCACAGCTCGGACGTGAGGAACAACAAAAGTACCAGGAGATGTTCGTCAACAAAGAGATCAATGCTCTTAGCTGCTCAACGACCTTCGAGATGGGTGTTGACGTGGGTGATCTGGAGACTGTATACCTGCGGAATATGCCTCCTTCACCGGCAAACTATGTGCAAAGAGCAGGACGCGCAGGTCGCGGTAAAAATGCAGCGGCGTTTTCACTTACATATGCTAAGCTCAGTTCCCACGACTTTACCTATTTCAAGAATCCGGAGAACATGATTACCGGCAAAATCGGTGTGCCGTTGTTCACAGTTCGTAATGAGAAAATTATACTGCGGCATATCTTTGCCGTCGCGTTGAGCGACTTCTTTGCAAAACAGGTTGATGTATACAATTCAAACAACGCCGATGTACTGCTGAGCGGGGACGGTTGGGAACGTTTCTGCGCGTACTTGTCAAGTAAACCAGAACATTTAAAGGATGTTCTGAAGGCATCCATTCCCGAATCTATGCACAGAGTTATGGGAATCAATGATTTCTCATGGACAGAGAAACTTGTTGGCAAAGACGGCGTTTTGAAAGTCGCTGTGGATGAGTTTCGCGGGACTGTTCAATACTACATTGATGAATACCGGCGCCTTCTTGCCGAGGGATTGACGCAACAAGCCGCGGCGGTCGAGAAAAAGCTATGGTCTTATCGTCGAGGGAAAGAGGACAATCGAGGAAGGAACGAGCTTATCGAGTTCCTCGTAAGGAATAATGTCCTGCCAAAGTACGGGTTCCCGGTAGATACTGTCGAACTGTATCAAAACACGAATGCTGCCACAGATAAGAAACTACAAATGGTCCGCGATCTGCAATTGGCAATCTCCGAGTATGCACCGGACTCGCAGGTGGTGGCAGATGGCAAGCTTTATACAAGCCGATACATCCGAAAGTTGCCTCAGACCACCGGACAAGATTGGGAAACTGCATATATTGCTCAGTGCAACAATCCTTCGTGCATGACTTGGAATCATAGACTGATGGAGCCCGATGAGGGAGGAGAACCTTGTGTTTCCTGTCATGAGATCATTTCGAAATCCAGATGGAAGCAGGCTATTGAGCCGAGAAAGGGCTTTGTAGCAGACGCAAAACCGAAGGACGTCCCTATGCGAAAACCAGATAAGGCGTTTCGCAGTGATGACTTCTATATTGGCGACGCTCAGCGGCAGGTCATGCAGAAATACGCCTTCGTCATGAAGGACGGCAATCGTTTCCAGATGGAAACGTCCATCAATGACTCCCTTATGGTCGTTTGCAACGATGATTTCTATGTCTGCCCACATTGCGGTTATGCTGAAAGCACCATGGAAAACATGGAAGTGGCTGGGTTTAATTCCCACCAGAAAACCCTGGAGAAGAAACACATTACTCCATGGGGAAAAAACTGCAAAGTCAAACTGGTCAAAAATAAGCTCTGTCATGTTTTCAAGACGGATGTTGTGCGATTGGTTTTCTCGACACCACAGGCCGGCAATCAAGAAGTTATGCTGTCTGTCATGTATGCGCTATTAGAAGCTCTGTCTTCCGTCATGGATATTGAGAGAAACGATATTAAGGGCTGCCTCCACAAGATCGTATATGACAACAAGCTGATTTATGCCATCGTTCTTTACGACGCTGTTGCGGGTGGTGCTGGCCATGTAAGAAGACTCGTTACTGAGGATGGCCGCTGTTTCCGACAAGTGGTTGAGAAGGCTATTGCTATCACAAAAGGATGCAATTGCTCGCCTTCGTGCTATAGCTGCCTTAGAAACTATTACAACCAGAAAATACATGACCTTCTTAACCGCAAGTATGCTTATGATTTTCTGGAGAACTACTATGGAGAGTTAGAACCAATAACTAATGAAGAATTTGAAAACGGCGAGTTGTATAACGTATAAATAGTGCCATAAATAAACACGATAAGGCGTTCCAACTTGACCGTCATCAGTGCTGCTTGCATTAAGAAATGTATCAATCGCTTGACTTTGCTGCCCACTTAGGCAGATCAGTTGCGCATTAGCATTAAATTGTGGAGGGGCTGCCATACAAATGACGTGTGGCAGCCCCATTGCTCTTTTGATATCCTTTTGCAGAAAACCACCTTGACAAATCTCGTCTCAAAAGAAGATTCTCCAAAAGGCTTTCAAGGAAAAAGGCTATACTGACACCATCTTTTTCGTGGATGACGGCATCACCGGAACCACCATGAAGCGCCCCGGTTTTCAGAAAATGATCACCGCAATCGAGGCTGGGTACATCTCGGCGGTGTTCGTGAAAGACCTCTCCCGGCTGGGCCGAAACTACATTGAGGTGGGCAAGCTCACCGAGGAGTTTTTTTCGCTCCATGATGTACGGCTGGGGGCCGTTTTCGATGGCGGGGACAGAGGCGAGTGGCGATCTG
>OGUO01002128.1_pt1 | contig 12328 bp, 2 predicted proteins | sample 1553641 | NCBI WGS metagenome assembly OGUO01 (sample SAMEA2579980, study PRJEB22360) | human gut metagenome | biome: human gut; feature: human-associated habitat; material: faeces | place: Denmark | collected 2008/2010 | reverse complement strand
GCTTGTGGCCCTCGGTTCCGCCGCTGCCTTCGGCTACAGCACCTATGCGCTGTTTGCCATGACGGCCGCGCAGCTGCACGGCGATGCCGAGCTGGTCATGCACTATATGGACGAATTCTATTTTGAATCCGCAGCCATGATCCTCACGCTCATCACCGTCGGCAAAATGCTCGAGGCCCGCTCAAAGGGCAAGACGACCGACGCCCTCAAGAGCCTGATGAAGCTTGCCCCGAAGACGGCGACGGTCGTCCGCTCCGGTAAGGAGACCGTCGTGCCCATCGGGCAGGTGCGCACCGGCGACATTTTTGTCGTCCGCCCCGGCGAGACCATCCCGGTGGACGGTGTCGTCGAGGAGGGCAGCAGCGCCGTGAACGAGGCCGCGCTGACCGGCGAGAGCATCCCTGTGGATAAGGCTGGGGGGGCCGCCGTCTCTGCTGCCACGCTGAACCAGTCCGGCTTCCTGCGCTGCCGCGCCTCGCGCGTCGGCGAGGATACGACGCTCTCGCAGATCATCCGCATGGTCAGCGACGCAGCCGCAACAAAGGCCCCCATTGCGAAGGTGGCCGACCGCGTCTCCGGTGTGTTCGTCCCGGCCGTTATCAGCATTGCGCTTGTCACGTTTGTTATCTGGATGCTTGTCGGCCAGACCGTGGGCTATGCGCTGGCGCGCGCCATTTCCGTGCTCGTCATCAGCTGCCCATGCGCCCTCGGCCTTGCCACGCCGGTGGCCATCATGGTCGGCAACGGCGTTGGCGCAAGACACGGCATCCTGTTCAAGACGGCCGCTTCGCTGGAATCGGCCGGGCGCGTCGAGATCGTCGCGCTGGATAAGACCGGCACCATCACGCAGGGCGAGCCGGAGGTCACGGACCTGCTGCCCGCGCCGGGCGTGACGGAGGATGAGCTGCTGCGGCTGGCCAATGCGCTCGAGCAGCGCAGCGAGCATCCGCTGGCCCGTGCCGTGGTGCGCCGCGCGGCCGGAATGGACGCGCCGGAGGTTACGAATTTCCGCGCGCTGCCCGGCAACGGCCTGACGGCCGAGCTGGATGGGCAGAAGCTTGCGGGCGGCAGCCTTGCCTTTGCGCAGAGCCTTGCCGCGATCCCGCAGGAGACGCAGGACCGTGCTGCCCGGCTGGCAGAGCAGGGCAAGACGCCGCTGTTTTTCTGCCGCAGCGGCAAGCTCCTCGGTGTGATCGCCGTGGCGGACATCATCAAGCCGGACAGCCCGCAGGCCGTCCGGGAGCTGCAGGGCATGGGCATCCGCGTCGTCATGCTGACGGGCGATAACGAGCGCACGGCAAAGGCCATCGGCGCGCAGGCCGGTGTGGACGAGGTCATCGCTGGCGTCCTGCCGGACGGCAAGGAGGCCGTGATCCGCCGCCTGAAGGAGCAGGGCAAGGTCGCCATGGTCGGCGACGGCATCAACGACGCCCCCGCCCTGACGCGTGCGGACACCGGCATCGCCATCGGCGCGGGCACGGACGTCGCCATCGACGCGGCGGATGTTGTGCTCATGAAGAGCCGTCTACTCGATGTTCCGGCTGCCATCCGCCTGAGCCGCGCCACGCTGCGCAATATCCACGAGAACCTGTTCTGGGCATTTTTCTACAACGTCATCGGCATCCCGCTTGCTGCCGGTGCGTGGATCCACCTGCTCGGCTGGGAGATGAACCCGATGTTCGGCGCGGCGGCGATGAGCCTTTCGAGCTTCTGCGTCGTGACGAACGCCCTGCGCCTGAACCTGTTCCACATCCGCAGCACGAAGCACGACCACAAGCGGAAGAACCATGCAAAGCAGACCGTTGCAAAAACGGCTGAAGATCATAAGGAAAACAAGGAGGAAACATCCATGGAAAAGACAATGAAGATCGAAGGTATGATGTGCGGTCACTGCGAGGCCCGCGTGAAGAAGTGCCTCGAGGCCCTGCCGGGCGTGGAAAAGGCCGAGGTCAGTCATGTCAGCGGCACGGCCGTCCTGACGCTGTCCGCACCGGTCGACGACGCGCTCCTGAAGAAGACCGTCGAGGATCAGGGCTATCGGGTCATCTGAATCCGGAAAAATACTGCCGCAGGGGTTTGCTCCTGCGGCAGTATTTTTTGTGGCGCAATGCCACCGGATTTGTCATTGCGAGGAGGCCGAAGACCGATGTGGCGCCCTGAGCGCGAAGCGCGAGGAAGTGCCCTTGGGGTGCAATCTCGCAGTACCCGGCTGAATTGCGGGAAAGCCATCGGCGAAAACGCAGCTGCCTCCCCGAGATTGGGGCTGTCTCAAAATGCGGATTGTAAGAGTGTAGCCCCCTTTAAAAGTTAGATAAAAGCCGTGAAAATCCAGGTTTATTTGGATTTTCACGGCTTAATTGTTTGGCTAATTTTAGAAAATTTTTTTTGAGACAAGCCCAATGACAAACTTGGAGGCATTGCGGTTCTATAATAACTGTTGGGGCTCACTGCATGGCCCCTTTCTTACGAAAAAAGGTTGAGCATAGAGCCAAAAGAAACAACCGCCTTTCCTGACGAAGGAAACCGAAAAGGGGCGCGGGGCTATTTGCCCGCGCCCCGAAAGGTGAGCCTGTTTCCTTTTCGATGATTTGCAGCGCTTCTTCCTCACGCCGCCTGATCTGCCATGTGCTCAGCGAAAGGCTTCCGGCAAGAGGTGCAGCGCAGGAGCGCCATCACAAGCCGAACACGCTGCTGTCGCCGGCCTTTGGGGCTTGCAGCTGCTTCGGGATGTTCCGGCGCATCAGACGCCGGGAGCCTTGCCCTGCACCAGCTCTTACTTCTCAAGGAAGCGGTGGAGCATCGCGGCGATCTCCGCGCGGGTCGCCGTGCCCTGCGGGTCAAGCACCCCGTCGGGCTTCCCTTGGATCAGACCGCTGCCGACCGCCCACTGCATCGCTGCCCTTGCATAATCTGAGACCTTGCCCGCATCCCGGAACTTGTCAAGCTCTCCCTTGGCGGTCATATCGCAGCCCTTGTAGTCTGCGTAGCGGAAGAAGATGGCTGCAAGCTGTTCACGGGTGATGGAATCGTTCGGACCGACTTTATTGTTGCCGTAGCCCAAAAAGATGCCGTTCTCCGCCGTCCATGTGATCGCGTCTGTGTACCACGTTCCGGCTTCCACATCGGTAAAGCTGTTGTTGCCCTTCGGTGCGGGGCTGCCCGCCATGCGCCAAAGAATGGTCGCCATCATCCCGCGCGTCGCCGTCCCGTGCGGACGGAATTGAGCGTTGCCCGTGCCGATCATCAGCCCATTTTCATAGGCGAACATCACATCGCCATAGAACCAATCCTTTTCGGAAACATCGGTAAAGGGATTCGCGCCTGTGCCGCTATTGCGCAGAATCGTCAGCGTGTAGGTTTTAGCACCGATTCCCACGACAATGTCGGTTGTGCCGCTGTTGGGGATGGCAACGGTTGCGCTGCCGCCGGTGGACAGAGCCTGTCCGTTGATGCTCACGGGCTCGCCGTTTCCAGACACCGCTGTGACTAGCGTAGATGTTGCTCCGCTATCATTTTGCAGCGTATAGGTATAGTTCGTTCCGTTGGCGGTAAAATCGCCGAGCCCCACTGCCAGACCTTCAAAGGTCAGAAGGTCATTACCGGGCACTGCGGCTCGCACCACTACGCGGGTGCCAAGCCGGGAGAAGGTGACGGTTTCCGTCTGGAAGGTTTCCCCGGAGATGGCACCGCCAATACTGGTCTTTTTCGTTTCCAGAACGGTCCCGGCAGCATCCAGCAGCGTGGCCACCAGCTCTGCGCTAGTCTGAGACTGCAGGCAGTTGTTGCGCAGGGTAATGGCGGCGGTGCTGTGACCGTTGCCGTCGTTCCCCTGTGTCACATCCATCGTCAGCCGCTCTCCGGTGCGGGCCAGTGCGCCGGTCATATGGACGCTGGCCTCGCTGTCACTGCCGTCATACTCCGGCAGGCGCTGATTGCTTCCCGTTCCACCGATCTGACCTTCCGCCCACGCCTCGGCGTACAGATAGGTACCCACATTGGGGATCTCGGTTTTGCCAATGGAGTTCATATACTTGCCCAGATCATAGGTCAGGTCCAGTGTAAAGGTTCCCTGATCGATGCGGGCGAGGGCGCTGTCTCCGGAAATGGTGATTTCATTACCACTAACCTGTACGCCGTTGGTGCAGGCTACCTCTGCAGGTTTGGTATGCAGATCATCCGCATAGAACGCAAGCTTCACCTCGCGGTTCTTTCCGCCGGCCAGCGTGGCGGCAGAGGAATTATAGAGGGTCATGCGCACCGTGCGCTTGCCGGCGCTCTCCGCAATCACTTCCATTTGCGAGATGCCAATGTCGGGATAATCCAGATACACTGTGCCGTTTTCGTTGATGCCGCCGGCGGCGGTGATGGTATAGCTCGGGTCGGTCACGCGGTCCTTCACATGGTGCCAGACGGTAAGGGTGGTGCTTTCATTGGGCAGCAGTTTTTCCGTAAGGGTGGCGGTTTCCCCGCTGCCAAGCTTGACCGTTAGGTTTGTCACATCGTTCAGCCCGGTGTTGCGGATGGTAAAGCGAATGGGTGTCAGGCTGTTCAGCGCCAGCGTTGCATAATCCACACCGATCTGTTCCACTGCCACCGCATCGGTGACAAAATCAGAGGTAGCGGTATAGAGGATCGTTTTCTCACCCGGAACGGTCACGTTGCCGATTACCTGCGGGTTTTCATCGTCATAGAAGGTGGCCTGAATGACAGCCTGCACCTGATTGCTGCCGCTGACATAGGCATCAAAGTGGTCAGCCAGCGTGCGATCCGGCAGCTCTGCCAGTTCCAATGGTGCGGAGAGCGTGTAGGTATTTTCGGCATAGCGCAGCTTGGCCGCCTTCAAAATGCCGTGATCTACCGCGCCGTTTGCGTTATTGACAGTCTCGTTCCAGACGATGGTAAGATCATTGCGGCTTCTATGATCCCCGCTGAGGGAAGCGAAGCGGAAGTCTCCGCCCACGACGGCGTTGCCGCTGCTGGTCAGGGCAGACAGAGAGCCGGGGAAACTGTTGGACATGGTGCCGCTGCCGTCCACAGCCAACAGCTGGATATCGCTGCTGCCGTCTCGGACACTGTGCCAACCGATGACAAATCGGTCATCCCCGCTGCCGAAGTTGGCTGCAACGACCTGGGGGTTTTCGTCAAGATTGCTGTCACAGGTCGCCAGCATGGCTGTACCGGGAGTTCCGTCAGCAGCCACGGTACAATAGGCGATCTCGTAGGCGGAGGTATCTCCGGTTCCGCTGCGGTCCAGCGAGTAAACCGCCATAGCGGTTCCGTCGGGCAGCATGGCCGCCTGCAACGCCTTCACGCTGCCAGTAGCACCGTTATAAAGCATTTTGGCATTGCTCCAGTCGCCGTTACTGCTGTCATAGCAACTGTACATGATACAATCTCTGGTCGTGAAGTTCAGCAGGTTGCTGCCCTGCGTACCGGGATCGGGGGTGTAGACGCTGCGCCAGAACACGATGGCCTTGCCGTCGCCGCCCACTGCCGTGGCTGGGGCCAGATCCGGCGTGCCGTCGTTGGTTAGGCGGGTGGAAGTCCAGGTTGTGCCGTTATAGACGGACACTACGATCTCCGTGCTGTTCATCAGCAGGTTTTGCTCTTCCAATGTCACGGGATCACCGGCATTTTTACCCGGCAGGTCGGTGCCCATGCGAACCCAAGCCGCCGCCGCGAAGCTGCCAGTGCCAGACAAAGAAACGCTCGTGTCGCCGTAGCCGGGGAACTCTGTGGGAGCGTCAATTTCACTGGAGGGAGTATAGACACCGCCATTGAGGGTGGAGAAATGCGCCCGGCTGTCGTAAATACTGCTGCTGTTGCCGTCGTTGATGTAGGCCAATACCTTCCCGTCATCGCTGAGCTGTGGATAGGATGTGGGATTGGCATTGGTCTGGATGTTTTCCAGCCCACTGGTGGAGTTCAGAGAGGACAGCATCATCCGCTGCTGGGGCTGGCCCCAGGTACGGGCATATTGCTCCAGATAGTCCCGGCTTTGGAGCGTTGCACTGGCAGAAGCCACCTGCATTCCGCTCTGGGCCGCCGCCATCCGCAGCGAGGCAAGGCTCAGCCCACTGGTGGCGTTATTCCAGTATTCGTCGATTGTTGCCCAGTCATTAAAAGTCTTGGTGGCTCCAAAGGTTCCGGAGGCGATCACCGCCTCGTAGGAGATAAACAGGAAGGTTGCCACAAATTTGATTCCCACTTCGCTTTGGATCCCCAGGGCCTGACCGTTGATCTGGCGCTTTGTCTCGTCGGCAAGATAGGTGCGGGAAAGGAACTTATTCTGACTGTCCACATCCAAATTGCCGAATAGGCCGATCTTCAGCGCCACGACCGAATAGTCAAAGCCAATGCCGCCAAACGCGTGGACATAGGCGTTGATACGCAGCGTGGTCAAAAAGTCATTCACTGCCGTGGCCGTGGGATCGCTCCAGGCAAGCTCTGTGCCCTGCCCCTGCTGGCCGTAGCGCACTGCGGTACGGAAATCCAGCTGAATGGCACCGCCCAGCTCAAAGGTTGCTGTCAACGGCACGGGGCCAGCCATGGCGTTCACGCTGAAGGAGAAGCCCACGCCAACGCCGGCGGTAAAGCCGCCGCCTACGGTGAAAACCTCCCACTCCTTTTTTTCGGCGTTATAGCGGATCTCCGCTTCGTAAAAGCCCTCCAACTGCAAGTTGAGATCCGTGCTGGTGACATTGTCGGCCAGGGAGTTGGTTTTGTAGTCCCCCTTGGGATCATAGGTTCCCTGGGCCATCTGGCTCAGGTCCCCGGTACTGGGCACGCCCACCTCCAGGCTCTGCGTCAGCACATTCGCACCCAACGCCACGCCGTCCTCGGAATAGTCCATGTCCTCCATCTCCAGCGTATTGTACCCGGCCCAAATCATGGCACGGAACACGGAGGGATCTTCGCTGGGGGTGATGATCATTTTGAACACGGAAGTGTCCACCGGACCGCTCAGATCATCCAGCCGTCCGGTCAGCACCTTGAGAATGTTACTATCGCCCACTCCGCCAAAGTCAACGTCATTCACTCCACTGGAGGCTCCCATCGTCGCCAGAATACCGGTGACGCGGTCATCCTCTGTCACCTTGGGCACTCGGGTCAGATCAACGACCCGGAAGGGCATTATTTTCTCCTGCAGCAGGCTGCCGTTCAGGCTCAGCTGCGTTTTCATACCCACATCCTTGCCGTCGGCGATCCATCCAGAGGTGGTCATGGTGGCCTCGGTGAGGGTCAGATCGTTTTCCGCTACAGGGATGGATGAGAAGGGGTACTGCTTGGTACTGCTGCTCTGGGCGGCAGGAAGAACGCCGTATTCGTCCGCCAGCTTGAGACTGTAATTCTGCGCATTGGCAATATCCTCGCCCCAGAGGAGCATGGTGGTGTGCAGGCTTGCTGTTTTAAAGCTGCTGTTAGGGCCAATCTTCCCGGTCGAGCTGCGGACATCCACCTTCTGACCGTTGGCAAGACCGTAATCAACGCTTTGCGCCACAATGAAGGGTTTGTTTTCCTCCCCCGCCGGCACGCGCTCCAGAGAGACAACGCCCTCTGCGGTGCGCATTACATCGTCCACGCCCAGCTTGCCGTTGACGGTCAGCAGCAGCGGATAGTACTTGTCGCCGTCAATTGCGCTGATCTCCAGAATGTACTCCAGCTGATCCAGAGCGGAAAGCGCCGTGGTGTTGCTCTCGCCCTTTTCGGCCGACCAGAACTGGGTGGAATCCAGATAGACGGTTATATTTCCCGCCGCATCCGTGGTATAGGTGTCGCCGGTGATGCCGCTGACAAGTGCTCCTGCCCTGGAGCCCAGCAGAGCTGTCTCGCAGTAGCCTCCGTTTTTATAAACGCCGCCGCGAACGGTCACCGTCTTGTTCGCCAGCGGATCGCCGCCCGGCGTGATGAGCGTCACAGATGCCCGGGCGACTCGCCGAAGGCTGAAGGTATTCAAGGGATAAAGCTGCAGTTTTGTGGCATCCCGCTCGCCGGAACGCAGATTTTCTTTATAGATGGTGCCCAGATAAATATCCGCGCCGGAGCCGGACCGCAGAGACACCTCACTGGCGATTCCGTTGGGTTCGTAAAGCGCCAGCACGCCTTCACTGTTGGTCGTGACCGTTTTGGACACACCTTTGCCGTCGGTGTATTGCAGCGTAGTTTCCGCTGCAGGCGTCAGCTGGAAGAGATAGAACTTATTTTGCAGCGTTTTCGCTGTCACCTGTACGGCGGCATTCATGCCCGTGGCGGCATGGGTAGCCGTGACGGTTGCGGTGCCGTTGGCCAAGCCGGACAGCGCCATTTTGGTTTCGGGAAGGTAGGAATCAAAGGAGAAGTTTCTGATGTCCTCATACAGTCCGCCCTGCTTGTAGTTGACGGAAATGGCATTGTTGTTGCTGGAGAGCCACCGGATGCCGTCTTTAAAGGAGTTCCATCCGTACTCGTCATAGTTGATGCCTATGTACTCGATCAGCCCCAGCTCCTGGCGCAGCTGCAAAATTTTAGCGGTATCGGTAGGCAGGGGGCCGCTGACCTTGGAGGTATTATCCATGGTTAGCGCAGAAATCGTGTCTCCTTTGTCGTTCTGCACCTTCAGTGCGTCGGCATCGTAGACATACAGGGGGAAGGAGTCGGTGCTGGGAGATTCCTCACCAGGATTCTCCACGCTCAAAACCACTTGATAGGTGTCCTTCAGATTGCCGGCTTGCACACTCTGTAATGACAGGGGGAAGCTCCCGGAGGTGCCGGATAGGCGCACACTGTCCACCACTTTGGTGGTGGTGTTGTCCTCTGTGACCCGCGTAATGGTCAGCGTGGGCTGCAAAGGGGCGCCCTCAGTGGTGTTTTCCACCGACCAGTCGATATTGACGGCGCCGTCAGTATCCTTGAGGTAAATGCTCTGGGGCGGTGTCAGCTTGGCTGTGGCAGGTGGTGCCTGCACGATGATCCAGGCAAGTGCCGACAGGCGGACGTCCTCACCGCCGGCGTTGGGGTGCGGCATGGAGACCCGCACCGTGTAGGCCGGGATATTTCCGCTGGAGAGCGCGGAGAGCACATTCTCCGGGATCCGCACGCTGTTTTTATCCTTGCCGGCGGTATAAGTCGCAACGGGCTTGAGTCCGCTCAGCTCCGCCTCATTCGTGTAGTTGCCCTCATACAGGTCAATCCTGTAATTGAACTCTTTGTTCGGTGCCATCAGCGCGGCGTTGGAGCTCCACAGCACGGTGGCGGGCTGATTTACCCGCGTCACGATGGACGCGCCGCCGGGAATCACCAGTGCCAGGGAATCGCCTGCCGTCACGGTATAGGGCTTTGACTCGCCCGTCACATCATCGGCAGTGTCCTCAGTCCCGTTGTCCGCCGTAAAGGTAAAGGTGACGGCTCCCACCTTGGTTCCTGTGGTGGCAACAACGCCGGTATCCTCGTTGATGGTGGCAATGAGCGTGTCACTGCTGCTCCATTTGCCGGTGGTGTAGGTGGCCTGCTCACCGTTTTCCCCCAAAACCTCTGCCTGAAGCGTGGGGCGGGCGGCTTCGGCGAGGGAAATCGTATAGTCGGCGTCATTCGCTTCCGGGACGATGGTCACCGTGTGCGCGGAAACTTTCTTTGCCACCGTGAACTGCCGGGTCAGGGGAAGAACATTCACCCAGTTAGGAGCGTCTTTCGTGCCCTCGTTGGCCTGCAGCGTCACCGTATAGGTGCGGGTGTAAGCTGCGGGTGCGATTGCATAGTCGCTAATGGTGAAGGCTTCCTTCTCTGTGTCCAGATAGACCTGCAGATGGATTGGTTCAACCGCGGAGTCGTACCTCAGCTCGAGGCGGAACGGGGCTTCCTTCGGGTCTGTGCCTGCCGGGGTGTGATAATTGCTGTATACGGTCTTGTAGGCCTGCTCCATGTTGGCGTTCATCGTGAACGATGCCTTGCCGTTGGCGTAGGTGGCCGTCAGCTCGGTGGGAGCGTTGCGCATCAAGACGCTCTTCAGCTCAACTCCGGTAATCGGGTCGCTTTGATAGAGTGCGGTATCCAGCTCATGGCCGAAAACATCTTCCACACCGGTCATACCATTGACGATGACCGTGGTGTCATCCGCATCCTGCACTGGGTACCAGAGCATTGCCGTGACGCCGTAGCTGTTCATGGAAAGCTCAGCGGCGGTATACTCTTTGCCATTGATGGTCACGCTGGCGTTTCTAAGATCCACGAACTCGTTAAAGGTAACTGTGATGGGCACGTGCTGTCCGCTGGCATAGGTTCCCGCCGGGGCCGTGACGCTTTGAATGGTGGGCTTGTCCGTGTCCACCAGCCTGGCGGAGACGTTGCTGGTCTTGGCGGTGGCGGAGGTATTTGGTCTTTCGCATACCTTATCAGCGTTCAGATACAGTTCGAAGGGCAGATAGTACTGCTGATCCCCTCTGTTCTCCGTGGTAGACTGCAGGGAGATGCTGACCGTACTGCCCTTGTTGATCGTACAGTCCTCCGTTCTCTTTCCGTCGCCGCTGATCTTCAGAGCTGTTCCATTGAGCTTGTACTCCGTCAGACAGAACGGGGCATAGACTTGAGGGTTTCTAGAATTATTCTTGCCATACGGCGCAGGGCCAGTATAGGCAGCTATGTCGTCTCTGCTCCAGCTAAACTCGATGCTGGCGTCGATTTGGTATGCCTGATAAAATGGCTTGGAGCTGTCGGGACGCACCGAGTTGCGGGCGCCCTCCAGAATTCCGATGGTATTGCTAAGCGCAACGAAGTCCGGATTTTCGGCACCGCCGCCGACAGTGTATTCCTTCGCCAGCAAAGGAATCAACATATCCTGATATATTACATTTGTATTTTCGTGGGTTTTTTCATAGTCCGGCGCGGTCATTGATTTTTTTATTGCGGGGGCGGGAACCGTCTTTTTTAGCTTGAGCTGACAGTGGTCGGCATAACCGGCACCGTCATAGAACACCAGATTTTCCGCATCGTAAAATTCGATCATCCCCAGCAGGTCGCCATAGGAATAAGAATTCGCGAGCCAGTCTGAGTTCCCTCCTCTGGTTTGAACATTGACAGTGATTTTACGACCACCTAAATTGTAAGTTGAGCCTGCGTCATAGGTCAGCTTGTAGGACCCGTCGCTTTGCTCGACCCCACTCACCCCGTCTATCGAGACCTCCACATTGGTGATATACTTGCTGAGCTGGCCTTTTTGAATGCGGTAGGAAAAGCCGACCGGTTTTCCGCGGTATACAGTAAAAGCCCCGGAGCTCCAGCTGTTGTTTGCGAGAGTCCCCAGCGTTTGGCTCATCATGCCGCTCATATCCACCGTCTCAACGCCCACAGGCGCTGTGGCAGAGGCGGAATACTGCAAACTGATGCCCTGCAGCTCCAACTGCTCCATCAGACTATTGAGATTCTCCAGAGCTTCCCCGGTAAACTCCCTGCCGGAGAAATAGGTGTCCTTGATCCGCTGCAGCTCCTGTTCGATTTGGATCATGGTCTTCAAATCGCCCAGCGCCACCGGAGTCCCATCCACGTCGGCTATACGGGTGAGATCCGTGGCGGGATTTTCCAGCAGCTCCATGACAGCCGCCAGTGTCAACACCTGGCCGTCCAGCGTGATGGTTTGATCCACCTTGAAATTGCCGTCTTCATCCAGCAGCCCCAAAGCGTTCAGCATGGAAAGCACTTGGTCGCTGCTACCGCCGGTCAAGGCGGAGAGCTGCTCCAAAATCGCCTGATTTTCCTTGGGCGTGTTGCCCAGCGAATCGCTCAGCGCTGCAAACGCCGTAGTTGGCAGCAGCGTGAGCGTCATGCACAGGCACAGAAGCGCCGCTAAAAATCTTTTCTTCATGTTTCCTCACCCTCCTTGGTTTGTTCCTCCTGTTTATTGTTTTTCTTTCTCAATCGTGTGCAAAACACGGTAATGACCACCGCCGCAATAAAGCAGATCACGCCAACCAACACATAGCTGCCTACGTTTTCCAGCAGCATCGTTGCGCCGTTTAAGCCCTGCACCGCACCCGGCGACCGGTCGGGGAAATGTCCCATCGCATAAATAAGGCAACAGCAAAGCGCAACAGACACAAGCGACAATCGCTCGGTGATGTGCTTTTCCTGTCGGCGGCGTATTTGCCACGCTCGGCTTTTGACAAGCTTCACACGCTGCCCGGTATCCATCATCAAAAACACTCCTTTCAAAAAAGTCTTAAAACGGGCGTTCACTTATATAGGTACAGAAAAAAGCAAAACTACGCACCTAAAATTAAAAAAATTTTTATTTCATTTTCGCACCATACGCCAGTGGTAGGTTGCCTTTTCAATTTTTCTCGTATTTCTACAGATATTT
>OGUO01002116.1_pt1 | contig 12356 bp, 20 predicted proteins | sample 1553641 | NCBI WGS metagenome assembly OGUO01 (sample SAMEA2579980, study PRJEB22360) | human gut metagenome | biome: human gut; feature: human-associated habitat; material: faeces | place: Denmark | collected 2008/2010 | reverse complement strand
AAATGCGAAGCAATCCGTGTATCATAGGGGTCAAAATACCTTTTGACCCCAACATTTTTGTATAGTTAAGAGTAAAATAGAAGAGAGAAAAGAATGAACAAGAATGATATTGTAACAGTTGAAATAACAGATATCGGAGTGAGCGGGGAAGGAATTGGCCATGTGGATGGCTACACGCTCTTTATCAAAGACGCAGTGATCGGTGATGTGGTTGAAGCGAAAGTCATGAAGGCAAAGAAGAATTATGGCTATGCCAGATTGATGAAAGTTATCACACCGTCAGAATATCGCGTAGAACCAAAGTGTGCATTTGCCAGAAGATGCGGAGGCTGCCAGATCCAGGAAATGTCTTATGATCGTCAGCTTGTGTTTAAAGACCAGAAGATTCGTGGCAATCTGGAACGAATCGGTGGGTTCACAAAAGACCAGATCGATACAGTGATGCAGCCGGTTGTTGGAATGGAGCATCCGTTTGGTTATCGTAATAAAGCACAGTTCCCGTTCGGAACGGACAAAGAAGGCAATCCGATCACGGGATTCTATGCCGGAAGAACACATGATATCATTGCAAACACAGATTGCGCTCTTGGCGTAGAGAAGAACAAAGAGATTCTCGAGATCATTTTACAATATATGCGTGAAAACAAGATCAAATCGTATGACGAGAAGACTGGAAAAGGTCTGATCCGGCATGCATTGATCCGCTATGGCTTCAAGACAAAAGAAATTATGGTCTGTCTTGTGATCAACGGAAAGAAACTTCCGAAAGCAGAGCGTCTGATTGAAAAGCTTATTCAGATTGAGGGCATGACAAGTATCACGATCAGTCCGAATACACGAAGAGATAATGTGATTATGGGAGATTCCTATGAAATTCTCTGGGGACAGGGATATATTACAGATTATATCGGAAATGTAAAATATCAGATTTCCCCATTATCATTCTATCAGGTAAATCCGGTACAAACAGAGAAACTATACGGACTTGCACTTGAGTATGCAGACCTCAAAGGTGACGAAACCGTGTGGGATCTGTACTGCGGAATCGGAACGATTTCCCTCTTCCTTGCCCAGAAGGCAAAACAGGTTTACGGAGTTGAGATTGTGCCGCAGGCAATCGATGATGCCAAAGAAAACGCAAAGATTAATGCGATTGATAACGCAGAATTTTTCGTTGGGAAGGCAGAAGAAGTTCTGCCGGAATATTATGCAGAGTATGAGCGAGAGCATAATGGCGAGACAGCTCATGCAGACGTGATCGTTGTGGATCCACCGAGAAAGGGCTGTGACGAGACACTGCTGGAGACGATCGTGAAGATGCAGCCGGAGAAGGTTGTGTATGTAAGCTGTGACAGTGCGACATTGGCGAGAGATCTGAAGTATCTGTGTGCGAATGGATATGAGATCAGGATGTGTAGAGGTGTGGATCAGTTCCCGCAGAGTGTGCATGTGGAAACAGTCTGTTTATTATCACGTAAATAAGCGGTTTTACAGGCTTTTATGAGTGAGTTCAGTCTATTTGCCACCCATTTGCCACCGTAATTTTTAAAATCATCACTGAACAAAGAAAAGGGAGTGAACACGCTGAACAATTAGCGGATTCACTCCCAATATTTTTATTTATGACGTTTTTGCTTGTGTGATTTTTTCAAAGAGATCAACAGAACGTTCAGCCATCTTTTCAGTATCATGCACGTAGGTCTGCAATGTGGTTTCTATGTTGGTGTGTCCTAATCGTGTCTGAACATTCTTAACATCAGCACCGGATTCAATCAACAGTGTCGCGTGTGTATGCCTTAAGCTGTGATAATCAAAGGCAAGATGCATTTCATGGTGTATAACCCTACTGCAATACTTAAATGAATCAGTGGAAGTATACTGACCGTTTTCATCAACACACACCAATCTGATACGCTGTAGTGGACTTTCAACACATTTTTGAATAGGTACAACCCTGATCATGTCATTACCTTTTTCATCAGTTTCAATCTTTTTAACATGAATCGTGTAATATTCCCCATACTTCATTTCATTCTTGAGTTGTTCAGCTTTTTCCTGTTTCAATGCCTGATATAGTGTTTCACCAAAAGGGACTTCACGAATGGAAGTAAAAGTTTTTGGTGTAGTAAAGTACCAAGATGAACGCTGTTCTTTCTTACCCTTCTTTTCAACAACCTTTCTTACATCTGCCCCAAAGTTACGTTTTACAATCTGCTTATTTACAGATATTTTTCTTTTATCAAAATCAATATCATCCCAAGTAAGACCAAAGGTTTCTGATATTCTTAAGCCTGTATAAAATCCGATCATTAAAGGTATGTAGTACCGGGTATTTTGAAATCTGTCACGAATCTTACACCATTCATCTAAAGTCAGTACAATTCGTTCACGTGGTTTTTTCTCAACCTTTGGAAATTTCACATACTGCATGGGGTTAGACTGTAAATAGTGCATTGGCTCAACTGCATAATTCAGTGCTGCACTGAATACAGATAAAATACCAACTAAATGACTTTTTGAATTACCGTTCATTTTTAATTCAACAGCGTACTCCTGTAATACTGCCGGAGTGATTGCTTTTAGGCGGTATACACCGAACTTTGGAATTAAATGCCCTTGAATGATCCTCAAATATCCGACTTGGGTGTTATATTTCAGGTTGGTCTTACAGTACAGATCAAACCACTGATTCAGGTAATCAGCAACCGTTATTTCTGTCGGTTCAAATACAGTCCCGGCATTATTGTATTCATTCATAGCAGCAGTCAACGCCTGTTCAGCTTCTTTCTTGGTTCTGAATCCACCCTTTTCTTTTTTCTTCCTTTTACCGTCAATTTTTCCAAGGTCAAAATAATATGACCATGTTGTACCTCTTTTTCTTACTCCACCTTGCATAAATAGCACTTCCTTTCATTGAAACCATAAGGAATGAATGCTATAATGGTTTTTGCATAGCCCAAATCATTTCATTCCTTTGGTTTGGTTTTGCTGACCCTGACCGCTGCAACGGTTGGGGTCTTTTTTTTTGAGTATCTGTTAAGTAACTGTTGGTAACTGTTTGAGTATCTGTTAAAATGCAGTATTTTCAACATTGTAACTATTGGTAGCTGTTGAAAGTAAATTCTTTGTATTACAAAAAAGTTATATAGTTAAGAGTAAAAAATTAAAGAAAAGTAAAAATATAAGTATATAGAATTAACTGCTACCAGTTACCAACAGTTACCGCAAAACTACAATTGAACTGTTATTTTATACGATCTACCTGACTTTTCTCTGTTGATTTTTCCGTTTTTATCCCATTCGTACAATAATGACTGAATTTCAGATTTTACTACAGGTCTGAAATGTTTATATACATCCAATTGTAGAATACCGTTGTTATCCTTAAGAAAATCCATCAAATCACTTGGAAGTGTAGAAAGTAACTTTTGTTTGAGTTCATACTCTTTTTGCATTTCAACCCACTTTGTTGATAAATCTTCTAATTCTTCTTTACGTATGTTGAAATATTCATCCTTTATCAGTATCGTATTACACCAACATTTGAAAGTTTCACCTTTAGATGAACACAGTTTTTTGACATCTTCCATGTAACGAACAAATGAATTTAAAGCAGAATATAATTCTTTTGGTGATTTATTTCTTGCATCAATCCAGTTGTTCATAAAGTACGAAAATTCTTTTTCTATCGGTTCTATAAATTCTTTATTGTGTGTAACCCAACCGAAAGGGAGATCAGTATCATCCTCTGTGGTATCAGATTCAGGTGTGTCTCCTACCTCTTCCCATTCAATCTGTAGCGATGGTGGTGTGTGTTCTGGTTTTTTCTTAGGTTTGTCTTTTTTGAATAAATTTAAAAATCCCATTTCAAAAACCTCTCTTATAATTTTCTTGATATCTGGGAACAATAACCCTATGAAGATATTATTGTCACAGATCATGTATGAAAGGAATCTATCTGTAAGACAACTGTCAATTATGTCAGGTGTTCCGAAATCGACCATATATGAGAATATGGGCGAAGAGTCGAACCCTAAGATTAAGACACTGGAACAACTGGCATATGGACTTAATTGCCACGTCACGGACCTGTTTGATTCCCCTATAAAATAAAATGTCCGGTAAACCGGACGATTTTCCATATATTGCCCCTTTTCCACGTTAAATCGTTATAATGAGTATAACGAAAAACGAACAGCAATAGAACGAATGTTCGATAAAATATTGATTTCATTTAAGTGATGATGTATCATGTACTTAGGGAATTTCGAAGTGTTCTTTGCTGGGAACGGAGGGCTTACATATGGATTACAAAAAACTCATTATTGAACTTATGAATGAACTGGATGATACACGATTAAGACATGTGTATTTCTTCATTCGTGGGATGTTAGGACTGAAATAATTCAGTCCTTTTTTATTTGTATTGAATCAAGAAAATCTTCTAATACTTTCCATCCATTTTCGTCCAATGTAGCCAGTCCTGAGATCAGTCTTTTCTTAAATGAATCATCTTCTTCTGTCATTAACTGCCCGACAAACTGTGCAATCTCATCAGAATAAGATAGCTCGATGAACATATCACCTTCACCAGTTCGTAACCAGTTCTCATTGACGTTGAATTCTTTGCAAATTGAGATAATGATTGCATCAATTGGTGTATTTCTACCAGTTTCATAATTAGCAAAAGAATTTCGTTTAACTCCGATTCTATCAGCAAATTCTTGCTGAGTCAGATCTAACGCTTTTCTTAATTTCTTTAGACGTTCGTTCAATTTTCTCACCTCACTTTCTGTTACTAATTATACATTATTTCTATAAGAAAGACAATATAAAAATGTGCTGTCAGCAACAAAAAGTGCTAAAAACAACAAAAATATATTGACAAACGCTTTTTTAGCACATATAATAGTCTCAACAGCAACAAAGCAAGTAGGAAATACAGGGTAAGCGTAAGGGGCTACATTGTGAAGGTTGGTGACCTGCCGTGATGAACTGAAAAAGATTCAAAGTAGCGGTTTGAGCGATGTGTATAGACAGTAACCCGGTAAAATGTACTGAAAATAGGGATAAGAGTTGAACAGGTGCAAAGTGAATAAGTAAATTGTGAAAGTTCAGGGTTGACCAACAACCACACCAAGATTATTAACTTATCAAATGAACAGGTACTAAACGAGATGACACAGCACTTTGTTGTTGAATCCGTTCCCGGTTACTCACCCATCCATGATGACCGGGAACGAATAAAAGAACCTGTTGCAGCAGGTAAAAGCCAAAGGAATGAAAGGAAGGTTTGGACTATGAAATTAAATAAAGAAAAATTTTTGAAGTCAGAACTTGGTGGAAATTTACAGGAATGTGTGATCGCTTGGGATCACTGGTTGACAGAACTTAGAAAATTTAACATTGATACCGTTGGTCAGGAATATAGAGAAACAAGAAAAGCTGCTGATTGGTGTCAGGCACAGTGGGAAGTATTTCAGATGGTAATGCGTCAGTTTTACAATATCGAGTATCATTTCAGCAGAACAGACGAATATTTTGGTGTATGTACCGAGGATGAAACCGATTGGCTGTTTAAGGTAGAAAGAGAGGTATAAGACATGAAGAAGTCAGAAATATTGGAATATGGAAAAACATGTAATTTTGAATTAGACAAAGAGGTCAAAGACCTTTCGGGTAACACATTCTTTTCATTACGAAACCCGACCACAGACTTAACCCCTATATACAGAGATCAGAAAGATAACAATTTCTTTTTAATGGGGCTTTATCCATTTGGAAAAACTGACAAGCTGATGGAATTATTAAAAAACAGAAAATAAATAGCCGAAACGGTCAGCAATGACCGTCTACCGGAAATGACCACCCGGTACTGATGATGGTAGGTTAGAAAGGATGTGTGAAACATATGTCGGAAGAACAGAAAAAAATTATCAGAGATCTTGCTGAGAAGTTACCAGTAATGACAGAAAGAGAAAGAGGTTATCTTGAGGGAACAATTGCAACAGCAGCTGCAATGAGTAAGAAAGGAGAAAAAAATGGAGATTCAGGGGACAGAGATACAGATTAAAGATTACAAAGGTAAAAGGGTTGTGACATTTAAGGATATTTTGATAACACCAGACGAGTCAGAAAGCTATAAAACCCCATAAGAAGTACCAGTTCTTACAGGGCATAGAAAAAAATGTTTCAGCTACATAGTAGCAGAAAGTGAGTGGAAATGCAATGAAAAAGATTTTAGAAGCATGGATTGAGCAGAAAATCCAGTTTGACAGCAAGACGGAGTGGCTGACGTTCTACCATGATCTGAAAAACGGAAAGAAAGCTTATGAAGTAGTAAGTGAAGAAAAGCGTTCAGATGGTTCAGTAGTTGTTCACTTGCTGAGACAGTATAACAATAATAAGTTTCCGAAAGCAGGTGAGTAGATGACATTCAGTGAAAAGTTAAAACAGGCTATGCAAGAATTACACCTGAATCAGCGTCAGGTGTGCGGTATGACTGGAAAAAGTAAAGGTTCTGTCAGTCAGTACCTTTCAGGTAAACAGATACCGTCAGAAGATGTTCAAAGTGCTATTGCAGTAGCACTTGGACTTGAATCAGATTACTTTTCAAAATCTGATGAACAGGTGGTTTTACTTCCAACTGCTGAGTTAAGAAATGGGGTAATTCCCCGGTTAGATGTGGAAAAGGCTGCAAAGCTGTTACAGATGAACCACAACACAGTTCGTAAGGGCTTACAGCAAGGGGTTTTTCCTTGGGGTTACGGTATTCATACATCTGACAACAGATGGGTGTACTTCATCAACGCAAAACGTTTTGCAGAGATAGAGGGGGTCAAAGTGTAATGCCGAAAATTCAGTATAAAGAAATCAATTTCAGAGGTAAAAGCCTTGAATTGATTAACTTGGTAAATCAGGTAATCAATGAATATAAAAATCAGGGATATGAGTTGACACTTAGACAGACTTACTATCAGTTGGTTGCACGTGGTTATATACCGAACAATGAAAGAAGTTATAAAAATATAGGCAATCTTATCAACGATGGTAGACTGGCAGGTTTGATTGACTGGCACAGCATTGTTGATAGAACGAGAAACTTAAGAGGAAACGGTCATTGGGACAAACCGGAAGATGTTATTGCATCAGCAAGATACAGTTATCTGCTGAATAAGTGGGATGGTCAACCAAACTATGTTGAAGTGTGGGTTGAAAAAGATGCACTTGTTGATATTGTCGGTCAGGCTTGTATACCACTTGATACACCTTATTTTTCATGTAGAGGTTATACATCACAGTCAGAAATGTGGTCAGCAGCACAACGATTTATAGATCAGAGTTACAGGGATAATCGTTACATTATACATCTTGGAGATCATGACCCAAGCGGTATTGATATGACAAGGGATATTCAGGAACGCTTGCGGATGTTCGGTGCAGATGTGTATGTGAAGCGTGTAGCACTGACCATGAATCAGATTGAAACATACAACCCACCACCGAACCCGGCAAAACTTTCTGATTCACGATGTGGGAAATACATTGATGAATACGGTGATGAATCATGGGAACTTGATGCACTTGAACCAAGTGTGATCACAAATCTTATCACAAATGAGGTTACCGCTTTTAGGGATGATGAAATTTATCAGGCGGTATGTGATTTAGAAAAACGTGGAAAAGAAGAACTTAAAATGATTGAACGTAACTACGATAGAGCAGTTGCATTTTTAGAAAGTGAGGTTTAATAACATGAAAAAATTTGAATTTACAGGAGAAACCAAGACAATAAGTTTATTTTTTAGAACAGCTACACTTCACAGAATCAGAGCGGTAGCAGAATTTGGTCTTGTCAAAATTGGTGATCTTGGCGGTTGGATTGAGAAAGAAGAAAACCTTTCACATGAAGGAAAGGCTTGGGTTTGGGGCAATGCCGAGGTTTGGGGCAATGCCAAGGTTTGGGGTGATGCCAAGGTTTGGGGCAATGCCAAGGTTTGCGGTGATGCCGAGGTCTTTTCTGCAAGTCATGTGTTAGTGATCGGTGCTATTGGTAGCCGGGACGATTTCACAACATTCTTTAGAGATAAAGACAATGAAATTACTGTCAAGTGTGGTTGCTTCCTTGGTAAGATTGATAAATTTCTTGAAAAGGTCACACAGACACATGGTGATTCTAAGTATGCATTAGTTTACAGAGCAGCAGTTGAGGTCGCAAGATTACAGATTGACCTTTTAGGTGAAGCACCAAAGGACGCTGATGAATAATGAATGATCTTCAATTCATGCCCCATCAGGAAGAAGTGCTGAACCTGACTGATGATAAAAACAGGTGCGCTTATTACTTAGATATGGGACTTGGTAAAACTTTTGTAGGTGCTGAAAAAATGTATTTGCTGAACAATACTGTAAATTTGATTGTATGCCAAAAATCAAAAATTGATGATTGGGTTGATCACATGAAAACGTATTACCCTGAATACAGGGTTATGGACTTGACCAAGAAAAGTGAAGGTGTGAACTTCCGTACACTGGTTGAAACCAAAGACCTGTATGATCAGAACATTCAGATTGTTGGTGTAATCAATTATGATTTGGTATTCAGACGTAAGTATATAGCCCATATAACCGACTTTACATTGTTACTTGATGAATCAAGCCTTATATGCAATGAAAACGCTAAACGGTCAAAATTCATATTGAAGTTACAACCGGAAAGCGTGATCTTGCTGTCAGGTACACCAACAGCAGGAAAGTATGAACGGTTGTGGTCACAGCTTAAGTTGTTGGGTTGGGATATTAACAAGAAAGCCTTTTATGCTTCCTATGTTCAGACAGAATGGATTGAAAATGGTGATGGATACAAGAAAGAAGTAATCACAGGATATAAGCACGTTGAGCATTTAAAGAAAAGACTTACACAGTTTGGTGCAGTGTTCATGAAAACAGAAGAAGTGATTGAACTGCCTGAACAGACTGAACAGAAAATTTTCTTGAAGATCACAAATGAATATAAGTTTTTCATCAAACACAATTACTTGGAACTTGATACAAGGAACTTAGTCAGATTCAAAGATGATTCAGATTTTGAAGGTGAAGATGTGACACCAAGGGTTGAGTTGATCGGTGATAATAGCCTGACCAAAACATTATATTGCAGACAGTTGTGCGGTCAATGGCATAAGGAAAAACTGGAAGCATTCAGGGACTTACTGGAATCAACTGAAGATCGGTTGATTGTGTTTTATAACTTCAATGAAGAACTGACAAGACTTAGAAAAATATGTGAATCACTCAACAGGGAAGTCAGTTTTGTAAATGGTTCAGGACGTTCAATGTATGCATATGAATGTGTAGATAACAGTGTCACGTTTGTTCAGTATCAAGCCGGAGCAATGGGTGGTAACTATCAGAAAGCAAATAAGATTGTGTATTTTACACTGCCACTTGGAAAAGGGTCTTGTGATCTTTGGGAACAATCAAAGAAACGTATACACAGAATCGGTCAGAACAGACCATGTTTCTACTATTACCTACTGGTAAAGGGAAGTTTTGAAGAAAGGAATCTTGCAGCATTGCAGGAAGGAAAGGAACTAACTGATGAATTGTTCACATAATTGTATGATGTGCCGGGTATGGAAGTACATCAAAAAACATTTTAAGAATTTTGTTATTAAGACAATTATCTTTTTTAACATGTTAAGTCTCATGTACTGGATTGTATACATTGATTACATCATATCATGGCAACCATATGCAATTATGGCATTCAATCTTTTGGTACTGTTACTGATCGGATATGCAAATAAAGACAATGGAGTTGATTTTTTATAGCAGCAGAAAAGAATTTTGAAAACATGGTTAAAAAATACCTTGATGAATACGGTTGTTGGTGGCTTAAATACTGGGGTGGTGCAGCTTACACAAAAAGAGGTATTCCTGATTTACTGGTAAGTTCAGATGGTTGTTTTTTAGGGGTTGAAGTAAAAGCACCAGATGGTGAACCGTCATTACTACAGCTTATAAATTTAAGGAAAATAAGGAAATCCGGTGGATATGGTATTTTACTTTTCCCAAAGGACTTTGAAAAGTTCAAAGTGTTCAATGAACATAAAACAAAATCTAACGCTTGGTATCTTTCCAATATTGAAGAGCAGAAGCGGTGGAAAATAAAGTTAGAAGAAAAGGAGATTTAACAATGACAAGAGAAAAACAGATTGAGTACTTCAAAGGTTGCCTAATGGCAACAGGTCGTGAGGGTGTGGAAGATTTACTTGACTTCATCGAAGAACTTGGTTTTTATGATGCCCCTGCATCTGGTGGAAATCACTGCTGTAAAGATGGTGGACTGTTAGAGCATACAGTGAACGTCATGCAGTACGCTGAAAAGATCGGTCTTACACTGCTTGGAAGTGAAGCATATAACAAGATTCACAGCAGCGTGATCATTGCATCAGCATTACACGACCTTGGTAAGTGTGGACGTTATGGAAGTCCTTATTATGTTGAAAACATGGTGCAGGATGGTAGACCGACCAAAAAAAATCCTGAACAGAAGTATAAGAGATCAGAAAGTAAACCGTACAAGATCAGTTCTGATTTGTGCCATATTGACCACCCTTTAAGATCGGTTGAACTGGCAGCACGTTACATTGATCTGACAGAGGAAGAAGAACACGCTATTTTCTATCATGATGGTGCTTATGGTAGTCTTGCGTATGATCTGAAAGGTCATGAAGAACCATTGCAGGTGATCATTCATTTTGCAGATTTTTGGTCAGCACAGTTTCTTGAGGTCGGAAAACTTGACAGATTCAATGATCAGAGTACACCGGAAGAAACAACAGATGAAGTAAAAGAGGAAGGTGAAAATAATGAAGAAGAATAAAAACAGTTATGAGGAAGTTCTTGAAGCAGAAGTTGCAAAGCTGAAAGAAGAAAATAGACATTTGAAAGACGAGCGTGATGAACTGAAATATATGCTGAATGATATGCATAGTGTTGTTGATGCTGCAAATGATGACTTTTTCAGTGAAATGTCAAGATTGTGTGGTTGTATTGAAATCGAAGGTACAAGAATTACATCAGCATATCAGGATTTAGTAGGAATCCTGTTGGCAAACGGTTATACAGTAGAGGTTACACCGCTGCATAATAATACAAGATTACAGGTTGTTATCAAAGAAAGTGAGGATGAAATCAATGAGTAGTGCAAAGAAACACAAACAGAGAAGTCACAGAAGTTACAGAATGTATCAGGATTCTGAACAGATTTGTACTGAAAGAACCGTTATCTGATGATGAACTGGAAGTGATTCTTAGGGATGAAGCATTTCAAAAACCTGTATTCTTTTGTGATAAGACGTTCCTGTTTGACCGTTTTGCAACATGGCTTAATAAAATATTTGACTTGCGTGTGTTCTATGAAAAGGGAATTGATAATTTGGATACTGTGATAGAAGAAGCAAGCCATACGATTGAAAATATGGAGATGCTTTTTATGGGAAGTGTCTATGATTTGGCTAAGTTTGATGAACAAGATTTCGTGGATGAATATCTTAGTGAATGCTATGCTGAGGCTTATGATGAAAAATTAGATTATTATGTAGATAAAGCTATGAGTGCAGCAAGTAACGCATTTGCTGAATTGGCGGAGGAAGCTAAAGATGAAGCTGATATGTTACTTAGGCAAATTGAGGAGTTGGAGACTTTAGCGAAAAAAGTACTGAAATTATTCAAATCATTACCATTGAATGATATAAGAATTGATAATACAAAGAAGTAAGTGGTTTTAGCTGGGGTAAACGCTATCTCCCTAAGTGGGACATGAACTTTTTCGCAAAAGACTACGGTTTCGCTATTTAGTATAAGAAGTAACTTTCACCGCATGTGGAGACGGTTGTTCTTTTGTCCCAACAAAAAACCAGATGATTATATTAATGTCACGATTGAACTTGATGATGTGGATGTAACATCTGCAGAGACTAAGTCAACATATGATGAGATAAAGAAGTATGTGGCTGAACATAATGCTGGCATGAAGGTCTCCAATCTGTATATTTCACAGGTAAAGAAAAAATGCGGAATTGAAGTTGGAAAGAATTTGCGCGTTGTAACGAGGAGAATGGACTGCTTGCAGGGCAATTCGACGACTGCCGCGACAGACTTGGAACTTGTTCCAAGTCCTAATTTACCTAAAAATGAAGATAGCAGGCAACCGCAGTGTCCAGAAGATAAAGAGAGTGCAATTGTGGAGGCATTGAAGCATTTTAAGATGAATAGTTAATAAAGAGAGGTGCATATGCTATGCCAGGTATACTCGTGGTTGAAGATGATGAAAATTTAAATCGTGGAAT
>OGUO01002115.1_pt1 | contig 12359 bp, 10 predicted proteins | sample 1553641 | NCBI WGS metagenome assembly OGUO01 (sample SAMEA2579980, study PRJEB22360) | human gut metagenome | biome: human gut; feature: human-associated habitat; material: faeces | place: Denmark | collected 2008/2010 | reverse complement strand
TAAATCCGCCGGTCGAATTTAATTGTTGCAATACCTATATACAAAAAGAGGGAATCGTTCGAGATTTCGGAGTGTATGACGAGCCCGATTCTCTTCTGAGAGAACATGGACAGACGATGAACTTATTAAAAAAGTGCGTTTATCGACTTATAGGCAGACATTTGATGAATAATAACGTGAAGAAAATCAGAAATCGTTCGGTATGATTAGCCGGAGGCAATGGCGTTCGAACAGAAAAAATATTCGGCTTTACCGTCGTTTGTAAATAACGACATACACGCCGAAAGGAGTAATATACGGATCCGGTAATGCTAAAAATTATGTCGTGGCTTGGGATAATAGGGCATGCAAACAATATGTATGGTCGTAAAACGGTCATCGGCATAGTAAAATAAAGAAATAAAAAACAAAGAGAATAACGCAGTATAGCGAATAATAGGAGATAAATATGGGATTTTTTGAAAATACACGAAAGCCACAAGGATTCGGTGGGAGGATAATGGTAAAAATGATGAACACCGGTCATAGTAAGTTGGCAAAGTGGGGTTTTACCAAAATTTACACAAAGTTGGATTCTAAGGTATTGGATATCGGTTGTGGCGGTGGGGCAAATATTGTCAACTGGATAAAAAAATGTTCAACAGGGCATGTGACAGGGATAGATTATTCAAAAGTCAGCGTAGAGGAATCGAAAAAACTAAATGCTATCGCAATCAAGCAAGGCAGGTGTGATATTGTTTATGGCGACGTATCCTCTATGCCGTTTGATGATGAGGCTTTTGATTGTGTTTCTGCGTTTGAGACGGTATATTTTTGGGAAGATCTTGAAAAATGCTTTGCAGAGGTTCACCGTGTTATGAAAAACGGCGGTACATTCCTTATATGCAACGAGAGTGACGGAACAAATCCCAAGGACGAAAAATGGGCAAAAAAAATAGGCGGAATGAAAATCTACAACGAAATGCAACTTCGCACAATGCTAGAAAAAGTTGGATTTTGTGATATTAAGAGTTTTGTAGATGCTAAAAAACACTGGCTGTGCATTGTTGCGAAGAAATAAGCGGTAATCAAACATATGAAAACTTCAACGAATATAATTTAAATCCAAATAATCTAAACGGCGGCGAAGACAAATTTGCCGCTTTTTAATTTATCAGGCAGAAAAAATGCTTGACTTTATTAAATAACAGTGTTATAATAACACCGTTATTAAAACAAAGGAAGTTCGGCAATGAGAAAGAAAGACGATTTAGCCATCGATAAGATAATGGAATGTGCCAAAACGGAATTTCTTGAAAAAGGATTCGAGGGCGCGTCTATGCGCAAGGTTGCCGAAAATGCGGGTTATACTACCGGCATGCTTTACGGTAGATTTGCAGATAAGGGCGAACTGTTCAAAGCGATAGTAAAAGCCTCGGCGGAAAAACTTTATTCGTATTATGCGGAAGTGCAGGAAAACTTTGCGGGTTTATCGCCCGAAACGCAATATAAAGACATGCACGTTTACGTTGATAAAAGGATAGACGAAATGCTGGATATCGTTTACGGTGATTTCGACGGGTTCAAACTTATCATCTGTAAAAGCAAGGGCAGCGAATACGAAAAGTATATCGATAGTCTTATCGAAATCGAAACCGAAAATACCGTTCGTTTTATAAACGACATGAACGCTGCGGGGATAAAGGTTAAGTCGGTAAGAGCGGACCTTTCGCATATGCTTGCCACCGCGATGTTCAACGGAATGTTCGAAGTGGTGGGACATGACTTTTCAAAAGACGACGCGCGGCAATATATAAAACAGTTACAGTATTTTTTCAACGCCGATTGGGATAAAATTTTAGGGCTTCCGTCCGATTGGACGTTGCCCGAATAATAAACTTGTTAAAAAGGGAAAGGAATTTCCTTTTTTATATGTTATATTGTTAGACGCTGCTAACCAGAAAATCCAATCCAGGGAGGTTTTACATTGAAAAAACAATCAAATATTTCAAGGCTTATGGGGTATGCGGGTAAGCACAGGTATTTTACTTACGCTTCGTGGTTGCTTGCGGTGATAAGCGCGCTTATCGCGCTTCTTCCTTTTGTTTATATCTGGAAGATAATAAAAGAAGTGCTTGACGTTGCCCCGAATTTTTCATCGGCAACCGGGCTTGTGCATAACGGGATTATGGCAATGATTTTTGCCATTGTATCATTTCTTGTATATATAAGCGCGCTTATGTGTTCGCATCTTGCGGCGTTCAGAGTCGCAACGAATATGCGCGTGGCCGTTACGGAGCATATAGCAAAACTTCCGCTCGGATTTGCGGATAGTTTCGGCAGCGGAAAATTAAGAAAAATCATAAACGATTCCACAGGTGCGACGGAGACTTATCTTGCGCATCAATTGCCCGATAAATATGCGGCTTTGGCAACGCCCGTCGGGCTTCTTGTTCTTTTGTTTGTTTTCGATTGGCGATTGGGGCTTTTAAGCCTTATTCCCGTTGTGCTTGCCTTTCTTGTAATGTCATCGATGACGGGTAAGCATATGGCGGAAAAAATGAAACAATATAACAACGCGCTTGAAAATATGTCCAACGAAGCGGTTGAATACGTCCGCGGAATACCGGTAGTTAAAACGTTCGGGCAGTCGGTTTTTTCGTTCAAAAAATTCAAAAGTACGATAGACGAATATCAGAAGTGGGTAGTCGCTTACACGAAGGATATGCGCGTGCCTATGATGTTTTACACAGCCGCGATAAACGGCGTATTTGCCTTTTTGATTGCCGGGGCGTTATGGTTTACGGCAGACGGCGTGACAAACGCATTTTTGCTCAATCTTATTTTTTATATCGTGATTACTCCGGTCATATCGCTTACTTTAACCAAAATGATGTATATGAGCGAAAATAATATGATCGTCAAAGACGCGCTTGAACGCATCGACGGCGTTTTATCCGTCGGTCCCATGAGTGAAAGTAAAACCCCTGAGCATCCCGCCGATTCGTCCGTCGAGCTTAACGACGTGCATTTTTCCTACGACGGTAAAAACGAAGTGATTCGCGGCGTATCGATGAATATAGGCGCGGGGCAGACTGTGGCTCTCATCGGTCCGTCGGGCGGAGGGAAATCCACGCTTGCGGGGCTTATTGCAAGGTTTTTCGACGTGAAAAGCGGAAGCATAAAGGTCGGCGGCGCGGATATACGGGAAATTCCGAAAGAGGAACTTATGAACGCCGTTTCGTTTGTTTTTCAGGATTCAAAGCTTATCAAAGCAACTATCGCCGAAAACGTGAAACTCGGAAAACCCGACGCAACGGACGAAGAAGTGGCGGCGGCTCTTCATGCCGCGCAGTGCGACGATATCATACAAAAATTTCCCGACGGAGCGGGCACGACGATAGGGACGAAAGGAGTATATCTTTCGGGCGGCGAGAGGCAGCGAATAGCAATCGCCCGTGCCGTATTGAAAAACGCGCCTATTATTATTCTTGACGAGGCAACGGCTTTTGCCGACCCCGATAACGAAGCCAAAGTGCAGAAAGCGTTTTCCGAACTTTCAAAGGGTAAAACGGTTATTATGATTGCTCATAGGCTTTCGACCGTGGCGGACGCCGATTGTATATACGTAATAAAAGACGGTCTTATAGCGGAAAGCGGCAGGCGCGACGAACTTCTCGAAAAGAACGGAGTATTTGCCGAAATGTGGAAAGAATATGCCGCGTCGGTAGAATGGAAAGTGGCAAAGGAGGGTGAAAGCAATGTCGCTCGTTAAAACGATACAAAAAAAGACGGCTTCTTCAAAGCAGGGAGCAAAGGGGATTATTAAAGGAATAATCGCCTGCGCGTTTCAGAATATGGCGTTTATGTTGCCGACCACGCTTTTATACTTTCTCGTTTCCGATATGCTTGGCGGCGGAGTGCAAGGTGGAAGAATAACTTTTTACGTCGTCGGATGCGTGATATGCTTTGCGCTTATCTTTTTAACCACGTGGTTCCAGTATAACAACACGTATTTTACCACTTACGAAGAAAGCGGAAAAAGAAGACTTAGTTTAGCCGAAAGACTTCGTAAACTTCCTCTATCGTTCTTCGGCAAAAGAGATCTTGCCGACCTGACGAGTACGATTATGTCCGACTGCGAAGTGATAGAAAAGAGTACTTCGCATTTTATCCCGGGACTGTTCGGCTCGTTGATTTCAACTATTCTTATCGCCGCAGGGCTTTTCGTTTTCGATTGGCGAATGGCTCTTGCCGCGCTTTGGGTTATTCCCGTTTCGGTTCTTATCGTCATTTTAAGTTATAAGGTACAGGATAAAGTGCTTGTTAAATTTATGACGGCAAAAATGTCGTGCGCGGACGGTATACAGGAATATATCGAAACGGTACGCGATCTTAAAGCAAACAACGCCGAAGGAAACTACCTTTCGGGATTAAAGAATAAGATTAAGGGCGTTGAAAAGAGTAACATAAAAGCGGAACTCACTACCGCCGTGTTCGTAACGGGCGCGGGAATGGTTTTAAAACTCGGCATAGCCACCGTGGCTTTGGTTGGTTCGGCTCTGCTCGTAAACGGAACGCTCGGAGTTTTAACCTTCTTTATGTTTTTGCTTGTCGCTTCCCGTCTTTACGATCCGATGCAGGCGGCGCTTCAGAATCTTGCGGCAATCATCGCAATGCGAACAAACGTTGCGCGTATGAACGAAATTCTGGAATATCCCGTTCAGACCGGAAACGACACGCTTACGAATAGCGGTTACGATGTCGTTTTCGATCACGTCGGCTTTGCGTATCCGGGCGGCGAAGTTGTATTAAAAGACGTTTCATTCACCGCAAAGCAAGGTGAAGTCACCGCGCTTGTCGGTCCTTCGGGCGGCGGAAAAACAACGGTTTCAAGGCTTGCCGCAAGGTTTTGGGATATTCGGAAAGGTAAAATTACCGTCGGCGGAATGGACGTTGCCGAAATCGACCCCGAAAAATTGATGAGTCTTTATTCTATCGTTTTTCAGGACGTAACTTTGTTTGATAACACGATTATGGAAAATATCCGTCTCGGCAAAAAGGGCGCGACGGACGAAGAAGTTATGTCGGCGGCTCGGCTTGCAAACGTGGACGAGTTTGCCGAAAAACTTCCCGATAAATGGAACACTAATATCGGCGAAAACGGATGCGAACTTTCGGGCGGCGAGAGACAGCGAATTTCGATCGCGCGCGCGTTTCTGAAAGACGCCCCCGTTATTCTTCTCGACGAGGCGACGGCAAGTTTAGACGTGGAAAACGAAACGATGATACAATCGGCGCTTTCCCGTCTTATAAAAGATAAAACCGTGCTTGTGATAGCTCACAGAATGAGAACGGTCGCGGGAGCTGATAAAATCGTGGTTTTGGCGGACGGCGTCGTGGCGGAGCAGGGAAAACCTAGTGAGTTGTACAATAAAAACGGCATTTACGCTCGTATGGTGGATTTGCAATCGGCAAGCGGAAAGTGGAAAATTAAATAATTGTGCCGTCCTTCGGAGGAAAATCCGACTTAAAGCCCGGACGGAATTTTCAATTGCTTTTTTCAAAGTAACGTGATATAATGTATAAAAAGCGCGGGAGAAAAATATGGTAGACAACGAATCGCAGGAAATGTATCTCGAAACGATACTTAGATTAAAAAAGAAAAAGGGTAGTGTAAGGGCGATAGATATAGCGGAAGAACTCGGTTATTCCAAGCCGAGCGTTTCCCGCGCCGTGGGAATAATGAAAAAAGACGGTTTTATAGTCGTGCATGCCGACGGACTTATAGACCTTACCGAAACGGGTAAGGATAAAGCCGAAAATATTTTTTCCCGGCATAAATCGCTGACTCAAGCCCTTGTAGTGATGGGGCTTTCGCCCGAGGCGGCGGAAGAAAACGCCTGCCGCGTGGAACACGTTATCACCGAAGAAGCGTTCGAGGCTATCAAAAAATATTTTAACGTGTAAATACAAAAAAATTTTAGTCAACCGCTAACTTTCGGTTGACTTTTTTCTATATACGAGTATAATAAAAAATGGCTTTGGGAAAAAAGGCCGTTAATTTTTGCGCAAAAGTTAGCCTTAACTAACCGCTTCTGTGTAAGCATGGCGCAAAATTTTTTTAGGAATGGTTAGCGCGGGCTAACCAAATAAAACGGATGGTGAGTTACATATGAGTTCGTCGGAATTAAGGTATCTGATAGCGGCAAACGACCTTGCCAAAGAGCTGCAGTCGGTTAAACAGACTGATATAGCAAACAGACTTCACGTAACAAAGGTGAGTGCGTATAACGCGATTGAAAGGTTGCGGGAAAAAGAATATATCGAGAAGAATGATAGGAAAATCGTTCTTACGGATCGCGGAAGGGAAGTTCTGAACGAGTATATGACGATTATACGTTTTATGTCGGCGCATTTGTCGTTACATTGCGGAACGACTGAAAATCAGGCTTATGAAGACGCTCTTAACGCCACCTGCGCGTTTTCGGACGTAACCCGTAACGGAGTGGCAAATTTTATAAAGTCAGAAATGAAGGGCGCGCAGCAAGCACTGATTGATTAAGACAAGGAGCAAACAAATGATAGACAAAGAACTATTTAAACTCATCGGCGGAAATAAGAAGTACATATTTATCGCCGTATTGTTGCAGGCGATAGGTTTAATCGCGAACGTTACGATAACGGGGAGCGTCTGCTATGCCGTGTACCTGTTGACGCAGAACGCCGAATGGATACAATTTATTTATCCGCTTATCGGCGCGGTTATCGGTATTATCGTAAGATATAGCTGTTCACGCGCTACGGGCGATATAAAGGACAAGCTTGGCAGAAGCGTTAAAAAAGATTTACGCGAAAGAGTATACAATAAAATCGTAAAACTCGGCGTTAAGACTACCGACGGGATGAGTATGGCGGGCTTGACGCAGGTTTCGGTAGAAGGCGTAGAACAACTCGACCTTTACTATTCGTCATATCTGCCGCAGTTCTTTTTTGCGATGATCGCGCCCGTAATATTGTTCTTGATATGCGTATGGATCGATTGGAGAACGGCTCTCGTTCTTATCGCCTGCGTTCCGCTTATCCCTGTATCTATTGTAGCGGTAAGTAAGTATGCGAAGAAGATTTTCGCAAAATATTGGGGCAAATACACTTCGATGGGCGATAAGTTCCTCGACAGCGTGCAGGGACTGAAAGAACTCAAAATCTTTCAGGCAGACGCGGCTCAACACGTTAAGATCAACGAAAGCGCGGAAGAATTCAGAGTCATCACAATGAAGGTTCTTGTCATGCAACTTGCAAGCACCACGATCATGGACTTGGTTGCATACGGCGGCGCGGGCGTGGGTATCGCGCTTGCAATCAGTGGCGCGGCGTTTTGGGGACTGAACCCGATTGCTGCATTGTTCCTGTGCCTTGTGGCGGTTGAATTTTTCCTGCCGCTTCGGGCGTTCGGTTCGGCATTCCACGTTGCGATGAACGGCGCAAGCGCGGGTAAAAAGATTATTTCGCTGCTAAACGCACCCGACCCCGAATGGGGAACGGAAACCGTTGACGGCAAAGAGATTAAACTCGAAAACGTTACGTTCTCTTACGACGGCAAACGCGACGTTCTGAAAAACGTGAATATGACCTTCCCCGAAAAGGGAATGACGGCTATCGTCGGAGAGAGCGGTTGCGGAAAATCTACGGTCGTCAATATGCTGATCGGCGCGTTCCGTCCGCAAAAGGGCGAAGTGACCGTCGGCGGCAAACAGCTTGAAAAGCTGTCGCGCGAGAATTGGTATTCGCACCTTTCGGCGGTCAGTTACAATACCTATATCTTCAACGAAAGCGTGAGAGATAACTTTAAGATGGCGAAAGAAAATGTTTCCGACGAAGAAATCTTCGCCGCACTCGAAAAGGTGAACCTGAAAGAGTTTATCGAAGAAAACGGCGGGTTGGATAAGGTTATCACAGAGGACGCGAACAACATTTCGGGCGGACAAAAACAACGCCTTGCGCTTGCGATCGCGCTTGTATCGGGTAAAGATATTTACGTTTTCGACGAAGCAACGAGCAATATCGACATCGAAAGCGAAGCCGTTATTATGAAGAATATCAAGGCGATTTCGGAAAGCAAAAGCGTTATCGTTATTTCGCACCGCTTAGCAAACGTCGTTCCCGCAGACAATATCTATTATATGGAAGAGGGCGAGATAAAGGAAAGCGGTTCGCACGAAAAGCTTATGGCGGCACGGCAAGGATACGCGCGCCTTTATACCGCGCAGAAAACGCTTGAACAGGCTTATGCGGAGGTGGTAGAATGAGTACGCAGAAAAAGACTTTGAGAAGAAGCGGCGCGAAAATAATGGCAAGTCTAATACTTCTTCTCGGTAGTTTGTCTTACATAATGATTTTAGCCGTTATAAACGGAAGCGTGGGTTTCGTCTGCGCGATGGGCGTAACGGTATTCGGCGCGGTAGGAGTTGCGAAGGCACTCGGAGAAGCAATTGCGCTTTCCTATGGGTGGATTATCGGTCTTACGATAGGTTGTGGTGTGCTTCGCGGTCTGCTTCGCTATTTCGAGCAGTACAGCAATCACTATATCGCGTTCAGACTTCTTGCGGTTTTGAGAGATAAAATCTTCGGCGCATTACGCGTTCTTTGCCCCGCGAAATTAGAAAGCAAACAAAAGGGCAGTATTATCGCAATGATAACTTCGGACATCGAAACGCTTGAAGTTTTCTATGCGCATACCATTTCGCCCATCTGTATTGCCGTGCTTGTATCTACGGCTGTGTTCCTGTTCGTAGGGTTCGTTTCGAGCTGGTATCTCGCGCTCGTGGCTCTCGTAGGTTTCCTTACAATCGGCATTGTAGTTCCGCTTATTTCGTCGGGGAAACTGAAAGAAAGCGGCGTAAAATACCGCGCGGAATTCGCGTCGTTTTCGGCATATTTCCTTGACAGTATTAAGGGTATCAAAGACATTGTTTTAAACAATGCGGGCGAGAAAAGAGAAAAGGAAGTAAACAAGCGTTCGGACGGACTGCTAAAAGAGACCAAAAAGATGAAGCACAACATTACCTGCGCGGGTTCGGCAATCGAACTTACGGTGTCCGTGTTCGTGCTGATCACGCTTGCGGTGGGAATTTTGCTTGTCAAAAAAGATATGCTGCCTTTAGGCAGAATGATTATCGGTATGGTAACGGTGTTCTCGTCGTTCGGTCCGGTAATCGCGGTCGGTTCGCTTCCCGGCAACCTGACGCAGACTTTCGCGAGCGGCGACAGAGTGCTTAATCTTCTTGCCGAAAAACCTGCTGTCGAAGCGGTTACGAACGGTAAAAACTTTGATTACGAAAAACTCGACGTAAAAGATCTTTCGTTCAGTTACGACGGACAGACCGAGGTGCTGAAAGATATCAAAATGCACGCCGAAAAGGGCGAGATTATAGGTATCGTGGGCGAAAGCGGTTGCGGCAAGTCAACGTTTTTGAAACTTCTTTTGAGATTTTGGGAGAGAAGCGGCGGCGAAATAAACTACGACGATATAGATGTCGATAAAATCGACACAAATACGCTGCTTAAAAACGTAACTATGGTTTCGCAAAGCACCTATTTGTTTGAAGAAACGATAGAGGATAATCTTCGTATCGCGAAGCCCGACGCAACGCCGGAAGAAATCGAAAACGCCTGTAAAATGGCTTCGATTCACGACTTTATAATGACTTTACCCGACGGATATAAAACGCAGGTTGGCGCGCTCGGCGATAATCTTTCCGCAGGCGAAAAACAGCGTATCGGGCTTGCCCGCGCCTTCCTTCGCGGCAGCGAACTTATTCTTCTCGACGAGCCGACGAGCAACGTAGACAGTATCAACGAAGGTATTATCTTAAAGGCGTTAAAAGAGCAAAAGAACAAAAAGAGTATTATTCTCGTATCGCACAGAGAATCTACAATGGCGATTGCCGACAGAATCTATAAGGTTGACGGCGGCGTTATGACGGAGGAAGCGTAAAATGGACGAACAAAAGAAATTGAGTGATATAGAAGAAGCGGCGGCGGCTCTTATTGCAAATTCCGAAGATGAAAACCCCGCCTATAAGTCGATAAACAAACAAAAATCGGCGACATCGGAAGAGAAAAACGACAAAAAGATATTCAAGAAATACAAAATTAAAGACATCGTATTTCTTGCGATAATCACGGCTTGCACGCTTATTACGGGAGCGGTGATGCCGTTACTTGTAAACGTGCCATTCTTTGGTATCGTGCAACTTGGTTTGGGACTTCAATTTTCGATTTTTCCCGTAATCGGGATGATGAAAGTAAGAAAGCCGGGTGCGCTTCTGTTTCAGTCGATATTTATATCTGTATTCCTGATTTTTATGTTCCCGCCGATGGCTCTGATTATCGTGTGCGCGCTTGTTTCGGAAACGCTTGCGCTTCTTATCTTCCGCGGGTATAAAAACGATTGGGCGTGCGTATTTGCGGGAACGCTTTATATGCCGCTCACCCTTCCTTTGATGTGGCTTTATTACAACGCGTTTTACACGGTTACGGGCGAAGAAAAAGCGGCTACGAGTATGTTTCTCGGCGGAGCGAACCCCGGCGTGGTTGTCGGCATTTCGATTGCCGTCGTCGCGCTCTGTTTCGTCGGCTCGGTGGTCGGTATGCTTATCGCAAGGGAGCTCAAAAAAGCCGGAGTTCTGAAAAAATGAGATTTTGGTCTTTCAAAAAGAAGATATATCCCATATTCGTATTTCTTGCGAGCCTGTTTTTGATTATATTCGGATTGTGCATGGCAAGGAACGTCAAATGTTCTTACTTTCTGGCGGGATGTTTCGTGTGGCTTATGCTGTTCGGATGCCGAAAAGGTTGCTTTCGGGTGCTTCCTGTATATATTGTGGTCGGCGGACTGTTTGTCGTAATCTCATACTTTGCTTACGGAAAGGACGGAAATGCGGCTATGGCAATGGCTAACCGTTTCGCTTCCGTATTTCTTGCCGCCGCGCTCGGTATGAGCGTAGAACCTGCGGATATGACGAGAAATCTTTCCACGCTCAAAACGCCGAGGGGCGTAACGCTCGGTATGCTGATTGCAACGTCTTTTCCGCCCGTACTCGGCGCGGAGATAAAAAGGGTGAGAGAGGCGATGAAAACGCGCGGCGCGGGCAGCGTGTTAAACCCGAAAATTTTTTACAGAGCGTTTTTGGTGCCGTTCGTAATGAGACTCGTAAACATATCGGATACGTTGTCGCTGTCGGTGGAAACGCGCGGATTTTCGCTTGAAAAGGTTCCGTATACGGTATATAAAAAGGAAATCGTTTGTCTGTCGGACGTATTGTTTATTTTGGGACTTGCCGCGGGCGCGGTTTGCACGGTGATCTTATGAACGCGATAGAACTTAAAAACGTAAACTTTTCTTACGACGGGAAAGTTCAAATATTAGAAAACGTAAATATCGCGCTGAATTACGGCGAAGTCAACCTTATTTCGGGGCATTCAGGCGAAGGTAAAAGCACGCTTTTGTATATCATAAGCGGCATTATCCCTAATATCACGGACGGAAAACTTTCGGGCGAAGTGCTGATAAACGGCGAGGATATAAAAGGCAAACGCCTTGGCGAAGTCTGCCGCAAAGTGGGCGTCGTTTTACAAAATGCCGACGAACAAATTATACAAAAAACGGTAGAGGATGAAATCGCTTTCGGATGCGAAAATCTTGCGTTTTCACCCGAAAAAATAAGCAAACAGATAGACACGGTTTGTCGCCTTATGAAGCTCGATAAGTCGTGGCAAAGCCGCAAACTTTCGGGCGGACAGAAGCAAAGACTGATAACCGCTTCCACGCTTGCGATGGGGCAGAAGATAGTAATTTTGGACGAACCGCTTGCAAATCTCGACACGGCGGGCGCGGAAATGCTGATGTCCACATTAAAATCTCTTGCGAAAGCGGGATATTGTATTATTGTAATAGAACACAGGCTCGACGTCGTTCTGCCGTTCGTGGATAAGGTATTTCACGTCGGAAACAGAAACGTAAACGAGATAACCGACAGAGAAAATTACCTGAAAGAGCAGTCAACCGAAATAGAAGATACCTGTTCGACTTTCAGCGGCACGTTACCCGCGTTTTCGCTTGCGGACGTAGCGTTTGCGGTGAAAGAGCGAGACATATTGAACGGAGTTACTTTCGATATATTAAAAGGCTCGCGAGCTGTTCTTCTCGGCGAAAACGGTTGCGGTAAGACAACCCTTTTAAGACTTATTTCCCGTCTTGAAAAGCCTACTCGCGGCGTGATTTTGCAGAATATAGACGACAAATTCGGACAAAAGAGTAAACAGAGCAAAAAGTGGTATAAAAAGGTGGGCGTGGTTTATCAGAACCCCGACTATCA
>OGUO01002112.1_pt1 | contig 12378 bp, 10 predicted proteins | sample 1553641 | NCBI WGS metagenome assembly OGUO01 (sample SAMEA2579980, study PRJEB22360) | human gut metagenome | biome: human gut; feature: human-associated habitat; material: faeces | place: Denmark | collected 2008/2010 | reverse complement strand
TGGCGACCGCTGCATGAAGCGGCAGGGAACTGGTTCTGGTTTCTGGGAAGTATCGGCTCCACCAGCAGCATTCAGGACAGATACCTAGGATATTACAAGGCTCTGCTTGAGAACCGCATTCCGCTGCGCCAGGATTGGGTGATCGGCGACCGCTCCAACGAGAGCGACATATTCCCGGAGTTCACCCTTCCGCAGGATATGCCAACCGCATTCGTCTGCAATTGCGACGAAACCGCATACAAGCTCGTGAATCAGCTTAAGAACGCCGGATATAACGTTCCGGAGGATATCTCCGTCGTGGGCTACGATAACCACATTTATTCCACAATCTGCAACCCCAGGCTCACAACGATAGACGTGAACAGCCGCGTGATGAGTACCGAAGCCGTGGATATAATCCTGCACAAGATACGCGACGTGAACTACCGCCGCGGAAGAACCCTGGTGACCGGAAAGCTGGTCCGCCGCGAGAGCGTGAAGAAGCTGACAGAAGAATAAAAATAAAGCCCCTGGATAAATTTCCGGGGGCTCTGTTTGTTACTCAATCGAGGAATATACGCAGATTCTTGCTGCGGGACTGTTGGCGGAGTTTCCTCAGCGCCTTTGCTTCTATCTGGCGGATTCGCTCACGGGTGACGTTGAATTCCTTGCCGACCTCCTCAAGGGTGTGGGAGCGGTCGCTGCCGATTCCGTAGCGGAACTTGAGTACGTCACGTTCCCTTGCCGGGAGGGTATCCAGCGCCTTGTTAAGCTCGTCCTTGAACACGGACTGCATGGCGCTGTCGATAGGCGCCGGCGCGTCCTCGTCCGGAATGAAATCTCCCAGAAAACTGTCCTCTTCCTCGCCGACCGGTGCCTCGAGGGAAACAGGGTCCTGTGCAATGCGGATTATCTCGCGCACACGTTCGGGAGTCATATTAAGTTCCTTGGCAACCTCCTCGACGGTGGGCTCGTGACCATTGCGGTGGAGCAGGAGGTTCTGCGCTTTCTTGACCTTGGTGATGGTTTCCACCATATGAACGGGGATTCGGATAGTCCTTGCCTGGTCCGCGATTGCCCTGGAAATAGACTGGCGTATCCACCATGTTGCGTAAGTGGAGAACTTGTATCCCTTTGTGTGGTCGAACTTCTCAACAGCCTTGATGAGTCCGATGTAGCCCTCCTGGATAAGGTCCAGGAAAGGCATTCCTCTGCCGACAAAGTGCTTTGCAATGCTGACGACAAGACGCAGGTTCGCTTCAATAAGCCTGTCTCTCGCGTACTGGTCGCCGGAGCTGATCTTTTCCGCAAGCTGTATCTCCTCCTCGGCGGAGAGCAGGGGAATGCGCCCTATCTCCTTGAGGTGTACCTTCACGGGGTCGTCAACTGCAATGCCGTCGGTGGAATAGTCGCTGTCATCGTCGTTGGTGAAATCCAGGGCGTTGTCCAGGTCGCCGGTCACGATGTCGTCAACTATCTCGATGTTGTTGCTTTCAAGGTCATCATACAGCTTGTTTATCTGTTCAGCGTCAATATCCATCTCCTCGATGGCGTCGGTTATCTCCTTGGTGGTGAGCTTTCCGTTCTGCTTTCCGCGCTCGAGAAGCTCGCTGATAACTTTAGAGTTGCTCATTATTTGTCCTTTCCAGTGTTATTATGTACAAGCAATGATGATATCATTCCAGGAAGTCCTTCAGTTTCTTGCTGCGGGTGGGGTGGCGGAGCTTTCGCAGCGCCTTTGTTTCGATCTGGCGGATTCTCTCACGGGTGACCTGGAATTCCTGCCCGACCTCTTCAAGGGTTCTCTGCCTGCCGTCGATAAGACCGAATCGCAGGATTATAACGCGCTTCTCTCTCTCGGTAAGTGTATCCAGCACTTCGCCCAGCGTCTGTTTGAGAACACTGTTGCATGCCTCGTCCGCCGGAGCCGGAGCGTCCTCGTCCGGAATGAAGTCGCCCAGGTGGCTGTCCTCCTCCTCGCCGATAGGGGTTTCAAGGGAAACGGGGTCCTGCGCGATACGGATTATTTCGCGTACCTTGTCCAGCGGCATGTTGAGCTTTTCCGCGATCTCGTCCTCGGTCGGCTCGTAGCCGTTCTCGTGGAGGAGCTGACTCTGCATTTTCTTTACCTTTGTGATGGTTTCCACCATGTGAACGGGGATTCGGATAGTTCTTGCCTGATCTGCAATGGCACGGGTTATGGACTGTCTGATCCACCATGTAGCATATGTCGAAAACTTGAATCCCTTTGTGTAGTCAAACTTATCCACAGCCTTGATCAGTCCGAGGTTGCCCTCCTGTATCAGGTCAAGGAACTGCATTCCGCGGCGGACGTATTTCTTCGCGATGCTTACCACCAGACGGAGGTTGGCTTCGCTAAGGCGCTTCTTTGCGGCAGGATCGCCGTTTGCCATGCGCTCGGCAAGCTTGATCTCCTCCTCAGTGGTGAGCAGGGGAATGCGCCCGATCTCCTTGAGGTAGAGCTTCACGGAGTCATCCGCGAGCATTCCGTCTGTGTCATAGCTTTCGTCAGCGTTCTCGGATTCCGCCAGGTCGATAAGGCTCTCAATATCCAGGTCGGCGGTATAGTCATCGACGATCTTTATATTAAGATTGTCAAGTTCCTCATAAAGCCCGTTGATCTGCTCCGCGTCAAAATTCAGCTCCTCAAGGACGTCTGTGATCTCCTTTGTGGTGAGGCTTCCTTTTTGCTTTCCCTGTGTGAGCAGGTCACGGAGTGACGCTCCGCTGCCGTTGTTCTCTGTCATTTGCTTTTCTTCTCCTTTAGCTTTTGTGCCAGCGTGAGCAGGTCGTCCTCGGACATGCTGCCGGCTTCTCTCTGATTTATATTGTCATGATACTCGTTGAGCACCTTGATATAATCGTTCACGGCGTCCTCTGAATTGGCGAACTTCGAAAAGTCGTTCAGAGTGCCGTATATTCTCCCGACTTCCTCGGTGGAGAAAGCCTCGTTGAACATTGTACCGGCAAAATTCGCCCCGGAATTATGCTTTTGTTCCATAAATTCGAACACGCGCCGGTTGAAATCCGTGGCGAAGCCGCCGGGCAGCTTTCTGCGCACTGCGGCGAGCTTGTCCGGATTCTGGAACACATAACAGATAATGCCGCGCTCCGCCTTTTCCTCCCGGGGGAGCTTTGCGGCTTCCGGATTCACCTTGTCGGTATTTCTCGGGGAGATAAGGCTGCGGTATTCGTCCCTGTCAGATTTCTTTTTCTGTCGGGAAATTTCGCTCTCCACGGCGTATCTTACCGTGTCCGCCGGGACTCTCGCGGTGTCCGCCGCCTTCGAGATGTAGACGGCGCGCTCCAGCGAGCTTCGTATCTGCGCCAGGAATACCACCGCCTTTTTCAGGTAGGCGGCTCTGTCCTCCTCTTTGGCGAGGTCAAGCCCGTAGCACAGCTTTCCCATCTCGTAGTCGATCGCTCCGCCGGAGCTTTCGATAAGGTGGGCAAAAGCCTGCGCCCCGAATTTCTTGATGTATTCGTCGGGGTCCTTTGCGCCGGTCATCTGGAGTACCCGGGCCTTCACGCCGGCTTCGCTGAGAAGGTTTATTCCCCGGGAAGCCGCCTTCTGGCCCGGACCGTCGCTGTCGTAGGAGAGTATCACCTCGGATTTCCCCATGCGCCCGATAAGCCGCGCCTGGGTAGCGGTTATCGCGGTGCCGAGAGTAGCCACCGCGCTGTCGAATCCTGCCTGATGCATGGAGATGACGTCCATGTACCCCTCGCAGAGAATGAAGTAGTCTGCCTTAGAATTCTTGGCGTAGTTCAGCGCAAACAGGTTGTCGCGCTTCTGGAACACATAGGTTTCGGAGCTGTTGAGGTATTTCGCCGGCGCGTCGGAAGCAAGCGCCCTACCGCCGAAGGCGATGATATTGCCGCGCGTGTCGAAAATCGGGAACATCACACGGTTGACGAACTTGTCGTAAACGCGGTTGTTGTTGCGCACCAATAGGGAGCCATCCACAAGTTCGTCCTCGGAGAATCCGAGGTTGCGCATGTAGTAGTGCAGCTTGTGGTAGTCGTTCACCGCATATCCTATCCCGAAATGCCGGATAGTATGCTCGTTCAGCTGGCGACTGGTGATGTAATTCCAGCCGTCTGCGCCCTCCGGGGCGAACAGCTGACGGTGGAAGAACTTCCCGGCTTCGCGGTTCATCTCGTACAGCCTGCGGCGTTTCCGGGCGGAATCGTCATCGCGGTCCTCCGGCATAGCCATTCCGGAGCGCTGCGCCAGGAATCTCACCGCCTCGATGTAGTCAAGGTTCTCGATAGTGCGGATAAAGGTGATGACGTCGCCGCCGGCGCCGCAGCCGAAGCAGTAGTAGCTCTGGGTGTTCGGGTAGACATGGAATGACGGCGTACGCTCCGAGTGGAACGGGCAGCGGCAGGAAAACGTGCTCCCAGACCTCTTCAGCTCGACATAATTTTCTATGACAGAAACGATCTCGTTGCTGTCGCGGAGTTCCTGAAGAAAACCCTCCGGCAGTGCCATATTATCACCCCATATTCTGTATTGTGATCAGACCAGCTTGGAAGGAGTGCCGTTCCAACCCTTGGGAATGCAGATCTCCATGAACAGGTCAACTGCGTAATCATCGGTCATGCCGCTGATGAAATCTCCCACGGCGGTAGGCTTGTCGAAGCGCTCCGCCAGTGTCAGATAAAGCCCCGGCATTTTCTCCGGGTGGTCTATAAAGTATTTGTAAAGGAACTCGACAATATACTGTGCCTTGTCCTTTTCCGCGATCGTGGGCGCGGCGTGGTAAACGTTGCTGAACATGAAAGCGCGCAGCTCGTCATGCGCTTTTTGGGTAATGTCGTCCATGTGGATATTTTCGGCGCCGCCTTCAACAAGGGAGCGCACCAGGGCAGCTATTCTTGCGGATTTTGTCTGCCCGAGTATCCTTACCGGCTCCTCCGGAAGGTCGCACTCGCTGATAACTCCACCGCGTATTGCGTCGTCAATGTCATGATTTATGTATGCGATCTTGTCGCAGAACCGCACCACCATACCCTCACGAGTATATGGAAGCGGCGCTCTGCCGGAAGTGGTGTGCCCCACTATACCGTCGATCACTTCTGCGGTAAGGTTCAGTCCTCTGCCGTCTTTCTCGATGAATTCCACAACGCGCCTGCCCTGTAAGTTGTGTGCGAATCCTCCGGGCATAAGCTTTGAGAGAACGTACTCGCCGTCATGCCCGAAGGGAGTATGCCCCAGGTCGTGCCCCAGCGCGATGGCCTCAGTGAGATCCTCGTTTAGCCCCAGCGCCCGGGAAACCGTCCTGGATATCTGGCTTACCTCAAGGGTATGCGTGAGCCGGGTGCGGTAATGATCCGAATGAGGAATAAGAAACACCTGGGTTTTCCTTTTCAGCCTGCGGAATGCGCGGCAGTGGATTATCCTGTCGCGGTCCCTCTGGAAATCCGTTCGGAAATCGTCCGGCTCCTCCGGCATTGCGCGCCCCTTTGTGTCGGCGGCTTTGCAGGCGTATTCGCTGAGTATCAGTGACTCGTTGTGCATGATACGTTCTCTGGGCTGCATAGTAAATCCTTTCACTATATCGGCAAAAGGGCGCAATTATCCCTCTATAATATAATACACTTTTTTTGAGCGTAATACCTTTTTTGTCACAGCATTTTTGTTAAAACTACACAAAAGAAAAAAATAAATGCACACATCATAGGCTATTATGCAAAATCGTAGTTTAGCTTTTCCAGCTCGTTGATTGTAATATTTCCGTTGCAGCTGTCGATGAGCTTGTCGGAGAGCGTCTTGGCATTTTCCTCGCGGATACAAAGGGTGATTTGCACATTGTCGGCGAAGTCCTCTTTTTCCACCCTGGCGTCGAGGTCGGCGAAGATCTGCGCGAGCCTGCCATAAAGACCGTAGTCCACTGTGACTGCCATTCGCACCGCTGCCGCCATGCATTTTATCTGTGCGGCGTCAACGGCGTCCCTGGCGCCCCTGGTGTAGGCGCGGACAAGTCCTCCGGCGCCCAGGAGTATCCCACCAAAATACCGCGTCACAACGCAGCACACGTCCGTCAGGCCTTCCTTGCGGAGCACTTCGTAGATGGGGACTCCGGCGGTGCCGCCCGGCTCCCCGTCGTCGGAGTGCCGCGCCGCGTTGTTCTCGCGCAGGATATACGCGTAGCAGTTGTGGGTAGCCTTGCGGTGCATAGCGCGTATCTCCTCGATGAACGCGACAGCTTCCTCCTCCGTCCGGACGGGGCAGAGGTACCCTATGAACTCGGATTTCTTCTCAATAAATCTGGCTTCGCAGCGCCGTGCGATAGTTTTATATTCCATGAGTACCTCCGTTACAAACGCAAAAACACACGCAGGGAGATCCGAGCGTGTGTTTTTAACTACTTTCAGTCTACAGGTTGAACAATTACTTGCCCATGTTGTAGCGCTTCTTGAATCTGTCAACACGTCCGCCAGTGTCAACCAGCTTCTGCTTACCGGTGAAGAACGGATGGCACTTGGAGCAGATTTCTACTCTGATGTCCTTCTTGGTAGAGCGTGTCGGGATCTCGTTACCGCAAGCGCATCTGATTACAGTAGCTTCGTATACGGGATGAATACCTTCCTTCATGAATTTCACCTCAATCCATATATGCCAAACCCTGGTTTGCTTACCATCAGCGGTTCAGACCTTGACATAGTCATTACAATTATATATTTTATCACAACTTTCTAGAAATTGCAATAGGTTTTCAAAAAATTTCTGATTTTTTTCGTTCTACATGGAACTTAATTCCAATCAGAAGCCGAGAATCTTTGTGAAATCAGCAGAAAGCTTCTCCTGGAGGGACACAGCGTCGGATTTCTGAGCACCAGTGGTGGTGTAGTAAACCTTGATCTTAGGCTCAGTTCCGGAAGGTCTGATAACTACGCTGGCATTGTCCTGGAGGAAAAATGTGATGACGTTGGACTTCGGCAGGGTGATCTGCTCGGTCTTGCCGTCGGTGTAGGTCTTTACGGAAGCCTCGTAGTCTGCAACAGCCTCAACAGCCAGACCGCCGATGGACTTGGGACCGTTCTTTCTGAGGTCGGACATAATCTCGCTCATGCGCTCCATACCGCTCTCGCCCTCGCAGGTGAAAGTGTCCAGCTTATTGAAGTAAACGCCGTATTCAGCGTACATTCTCTTCCTTGCCTCAATGAGGGAGATGCCCTTGGTGCGGTAGAATGCAGCCATCTCACAGATGAGCATGGAAGCAACTACAGCGTCCTTGTCGCGTACATAGCCGCCTGCGAGGTAGCCGTAGCTTTCCTCAAAGCCGAAGATGTAGCGGTTCTCCTCGCCCTTTGCCTCGAGGAATCCGATCTGCTCGCCGATGAACTTGAATCCGGTGAGGACTTCGCGCAGCTCAACGCCGTACTTCTTGCAGATCGCCTTGGTGATATCGGTGGTTACGATGGTCTTTACTGCAACAGGGTTCTTGGGCATTGTGCCGAGAGCGATACGCTCCTTGCAGATGTATTCAAGAAGGAGTGCGCCGACTTCGTTGCCGGTGAACAGCTCGTAGTGATCGCCGTCGGGAACTGCGATACCAACGCGGTCGCAGTCCGGGTCGGTAGCGAGCAGCAGGTCAGGCTTCTCGGTTTCGCAGAGCTTCAGACCGCAAGCGAGTGCTTCCTTGATCTCGGGGTTCGGGTAGGGGCAGGTGGGGAAGTTTCCGTCAGGATTCTCCTGCTCGGGAACAACAACGACGTCCTTAACGCCAATCTCCTTGAGAATGCGACGAACGGGCTTGTTGCCAGTGCCGTTCAGAGGAGTGTAGACTACCTTCAGACCGCTGGAAGCGACCAGATCGGTATGCAGACCCTGCTCCTTGACCTTAGCCATATAAGCGTCGATAACATCGTCGCCGATGAAGCTGATCATTCCGTCAGCAACAGCCTTGTCGAAGTAAACAGACTTCACGCCGTCGAAGATGTCGATAGCGTTGATCTTTGCGAGAACAGCCTCAGCAGCCTCAAGTGTGAGCTGGCAGCCGTCGTTTCCGTATACCTTGTATCCGTTGTACTTGGCAGGGTTGTGGCTTGCTGTTACCATTACGCCTGCGCCGCAGTCCAGAGCTCTTACAGCCCAGGACAGCATGGGGGTAGGCATGAGTTCCTTGTAGATGTGTACCTTGATACCGTTGGCAGCGAGAACCTCTGCTGCGCTCTTGGAGAAGTAGTCGGACTTGATACGGCTGTCGCAGGAGATAGCCACGGACTTCTTTTCGCCGCTTGCGAGAATATACTCAGCAAGGCCCTGAGTAGCTTTCTTTACGGTGTATACGTTCATTCTGTTGGTGCCTGCGCCGATAACGCCGCGGAGTCCGCCGGTGCCGAACTCGAGGTCGCGGTAGAAGCGGTCGTTCTTGCCGTCCTCATCGTCCTTAATGCTCTCAAGTTCCTTCTTGAGGTCGGGGTCAGCGACTGCCTTAGCGAGCCACAGGTCATAGAGCTTCTGAATATCTGCCATTATATGTTCCTCCTGTTGTTCTTTTCTGCAATCAGGTAGAGTAAGTATAAGCTACTACCTGAACAATCATAAATATTATAGCATACTCCGCAGGAAAATTCAAGGGGTATGAAATATTTTTTTAGCTAAAATTGTGGCTTTAATAACTTTCGTCTAATGCCGCCGGATATACTTGACAACTCCGGCGCCGGACTGTATAATTATGTTAGTGTAATACGGCTGCCGGAAAGGAGACACCGTGAAAAAGGAACTTGCTTCCATTGCGGCGACGCTGTTGCTGGAGGGCTGCGCTTCCCGGGGCGCCGGACCGGAGGTTGCGCTGAGTGAATTCCCGGAGGGTGCCACGCTGCTCCGGGTGTACAGCGCGGACTATGACGAGAATTCCGGGTGGTATGTCACAGCGAGCCGCCCGGTGACCGGCTTCCCGGCGGAACTGAGCTGAAGGGCAGCTTTGACGCCGGTAAGGGCGGAGTGAAGCTATGCCCATCCGGCGGCGAGATAATCCTGCTTGACCGCACTGAGCAGGGCAGATTTTCGGACAGCAGCGGAAACGTGTACGTCCCTGTTTAATTAAGATGATACGCACGGTGGGTGGACCGTGCGTATTTTTTTTTCGAATACCCCTTGACAAATCCGTGGGATTGTGATATCATAATATTGCGGTTAGCAAGCACTAACGTAGTGGCGGAACAAAATCCGCTATATTATTTTGAATGCGGGTTAGCGTGGACTAATTTAGGGATGCGGAATATAACACACCGTATCGGCAGAAGATAGGAGAGAGCAATGTCAACGGAGGAATGCAGGCGCTTTGAAAAGAAGCTGGCGTTTCACACAGCGCCGTCGCTGCTTGGAATAAAGTGCGCAAGTCTGCTGACGCTTTCACGCAACGAGTTTGATATCAGCGGAAATGCACGCAGATTCAACCGGCGTGCGTCGGCAAAGGGACTGAAGATCAAGGTGCTGCGCGAGGAATGCGCGTGCCGCGACCGGTCGCTGATACTCGTCTATAACGAGAAGAAGCTCGCGGAAAGGCTCTCCGGCAGGGAGGCACGGCAGCTGCTGAGCGAATACGGCTACGGCGATGAAATGACTCCGGAGCAGTGCCTTGAGCGGCTTTCGCAGCGTACCGCGTGCGACGAATTTCCGCACGAGATCGGCGTATTCCTTGACTATCCCGTGGAGGACGTCCGCGGATTCGTGCAGAACAGCGGCTGCAACTACAAGCTGTGCGGCTGCTGGAAAGTATACGGGAGCGTTGAGAGCGCCCGGAAGAAATTCGCAGCGTATGACAAATGCCGTGAATATCTATGCAGAAAACTGGAGCAGGGCGAGGATATCTACCGTGCCCTGAAGATATCGTAAGGAGGAATTCTACATGAAAACAGCAGTTATTTACTGGAGCGGAACAGGCAACACCGAGGCAATGGCTAAGGCAGTGGCTGAGGGTGCAGGCGCTGAGCTTTTCAGCGTATCCGCTTTTTCCGGCGATGTGGCAGATTACGACGCAGTGGCGTTCGGCTGCCCCGCAATGGGCGCAGAGAACCTTGAGGAAGGCGAGTTCGAGCCGTTCTTTGAGGGAATCGAAAGCAAGCTTTCTGGCAAGAAGGTGGCACTGTTCGGTTCCTATGGCTGGGGCGACGGCGAATGGATGCGTGAGTGGGCTGAGCGCGTCAAGAAAGACGGCGCAGTTCTCGTTAATGACGAGGGTCTTATTGTGAACGAAGCCCCCGACGACGCAGCCCTCGCAGACTGCAAGACGCTCGGCGCAAAGTTAGTCGGATAATTTGATCCGGCGTTACGGCGCAGCCCGGTTCATCTTTCCCCGGACTGCACCTGCGGCATATGGCGCCGTTACCCGAAATTTGCTGATCTTTTCATATTTCATATGATATTTCTGCCATGCGCGCTTACTGCCGCATGGCGCTTTTTTTATGAAACTTGTGTGATAATTCAGGCGGCGGATTTCCAAAAGCTTGACAAAAATGCTCGGGGGGGATATACTATATTATGAACAAACGACAGGGGTGATATCATGACTGATCCTATGACCGGACTGACCCGGGAGCAGGTCGCCGAAAAGACCGCCCGGGGCGAGAACGCCGGGGATTCCACCGTCAGATCAAAGAGCGTCGGCAGGATATTTGCCGATAATATATTCACGCTGTTCAACCTGATAAATGTGATAATTGCCGTATTAGTGTTCCTGGTGGGAGCCTACCGGAACATGCTCTTCATGGGAGTGATCCTGTGCAATATAGCTATAGGAATATTCCAGGAGATACGCTCCAAGCGCATAATTGACCGGCTGTCCCTTATATCCGCGCCTAAGGCGCACCTGCTGAGGGACGGCGAGGAGCAGGTGCTTCCGGTTGCGGACATTGTCCCCGGGGATATCATGCTACTTTCCACCGGCAGACAGCTCTGCGCGGACGGAGTTCTCGTGTCCGGCGAGCTGGAGGTCGATGAGAGCCTGCTGACCGGCGAAAGCGACACGGTAGTGAAGCGCCCGGGGGACACGCTGTATTCCGGAAGCTTTGTGGTAGCCGGCAGCGGAAAGGCGGAAGCGACAGCGGTCGGAGCGGCGGCATACGCGAACAAGATCGCGGCAGGCGCCAAGAAATCCAGAAAGCGCCGTTCGGACATGATGGACGCCATCAACAAGATAATCTCTGCTATATCCGTGTGTATTCTGCCGTTTGCGCTGGTGCTGTTCACCAAGGCGCTGTTCGTTGCCGGGCAGGAGCTTCAGTATAGTGTGACGAGTACCGCTGCCGCAATTATCGGAATGATCCCCGAGGGTCTTGTTCTGCTGACGAGTATCGCGCTTGCGGTTAGTTCTATAAGGCTTGCGCGCCGCCGTACTCTCTGCCAGGATCTGTACTGTGTGGAAAGCCTTGCCCGGGTGGACGTCCTCTGCCTTGACAAGACCGGAACGATAACCACCGGAAACATGCAGCTTAGCGAGATAGTCCGCCTGGACGCGGATTTCACGCCGGAGCCGGCGCTGTCTGCACTTTCCGGGGCGCTGGGGGCGGAGAACCAGACCATGGCGGCAGTCGCCCGCAGATTCCCGGGAGGTAACGATGTGCACTGCGTAAAGACGGAGCCGTTTTCCTCCGCGCGGAAATGGAGCGCGGCGCAGTTCGAGAAATACGGCACGCTGATTCTGGGTGCGCCCAGCTTCGTCCTCGGCGCGGACGAGTATTCCGCCATCAGGGAGCAGTGCGAGAAGTACTCCTCCCGGGGAATGCGCGTGCTTCTCCTGGCGCAGAGCCGCGAGCCGCTGCCGGACAAGGCGCTTCCCGGCGGAGTAGTTCCGCGAGCGCTGGTGGTGCTTTCCGATGAGATAAGGGAGAGCGCGCCCTCCACCCTGGAGTACTTCCGGTCGCAGGGCGTGGATATCCGCGTGATATCCGGCGACGACCCGGTGACGGTATCCAACGTGGCGGCAAAGGCAGGGCTTCCCGGTGCGGAGAATTACGCCGATGTATCGCTGCTGACCGATGAGGAGCTTCCGGAAGCTGCGGAAAAGTACACCGTTTTCGGCAGGGTGACTCCATCACGGAAGCTTGCGCTGGTGAAGGCGCTGAGGTCGGCAGGTCACAAGGTCGCGATGACCGGCGACGGAGTGAACGACGTGCTGGCGCTCCGGGAGGCGGACTGCTCCGTGGCGGTGCAGTCCGGCAGCGACGCGGCAAGGTGCGTGTCCCAGCTTGTGCTGCTCGACAGCGACTTTTCCGCAATGCCCCTCGCCGTGGAGGAGGGCAGGCGCTGTATCAACAATATCCAGCGTTCTGCGTCTCTGTTCCTTGTTAAGACGATATTCTCGTTCCTGCTTTCGGTGATGTTCCTGTTCTCATCGTCGGCGTATCCGTTCCAGACGATACAGC
>OGUO01002106.1_pt1 | contig 12388 bp, 10 predicted proteins | sample 1553641 | NCBI WGS metagenome assembly OGUO01 (sample SAMEA2579980, study PRJEB22360) | human gut metagenome | biome: human gut; feature: human-associated habitat; material: faeces | place: Denmark | collected 2008/2010 | reverse complement strand
TGTCCTTCTGCGGCGCCCGGTAGAGTGCCCCAAAGGAAACCCAGCCGTAGAAGCAGAGCAGCAAAAAATACGCCTGTCTGCGGCTTTTTTGCCATGCAATACCCGAAAGCAGCGCGCCGAGGAAGGTGGTCAATAATTGCAACAGGTTCTCAATCAGCTCCATGCCGCCCCTCGTCTTCCCTATCCTGACTGTCCTCCCGATTTATCTGCCGAAGCCGGAAGCACAGAACAGTCACGCACACGCCCAAAAGAAAGGACAAAAGCCCGATGACAATATACCCCAGCGCCGCGCCGCCGCCATACATACTGGCAGCGGTTTCATAGCCCGCGAAATCGCCGGGGCGGACCCCCGCAACCATACCGGGCATGGCAAAGGACACACCCACGATCAGCACAAGGCACGCCGCCGCCGCAGAAAGTGTGGTGATCGTACTGCGTCGCCGCTGTTCCCTGCGCTGTCTTGCGGCGATGCGCCGCTTTGTTTCCGCAAAGCGTTCTTCATGGCTCCGCATTTGTGATTCCCTCCCGTTCCAATAGTTTGCGCAGGCTCTCTTTTCCGCGATACACCAGATTGGTGATCTGCTTCACGGTTTTTCCCGTGACCTCCGCCGCCTGCGCGTAGCTCATCCCCTCAAAATAGGTCAGATACAAAACCTCCCGATAGTCCGGGTTCATTTCACCCATACAGCCATGCAGGATGCGGTTGCGCTCCGCCGTGCCGATGACCTCCTCCGCCAGCTGCTGCCCGTCCGGCTCATCGGTCAGCGCGTCTAAGCTGAACATCAGCTTTCGTTTGCTTTTATGGCGCAGCGCCATGTGCCGCGCCGCCTTATATAAATACGCCTTGAAGCCGCCTTCCCGGATGCGGGGCTTTTTCGTGAACAGATAGGCGAACACATCCAGCATCAGTTCCTCTGCCTCGTGTATGTCGTGCAGGTAGCCGTCAAGGTACAGGGTCAGCGGGTCGCCGTATTTTTCCATCAGAGCCTCCAGCCCCGCGTCATCGCCGTTCAGATACTGGCGGTAAAAATCCCCGTCACTGACCATCGTGTCCCCCTCCTTCCTGCGATTCGTATGCGCCGTGCGGGTTATCGTGGTACTGCTGCGGCTGCGCAGCCCGCATTCGTGCGCCAGCTCCTCTAAATGCAGTTCCTCGTGCAGATGGGTGGAAATATACTGCAGGCAGTTTTTGATGACGGCGCTCTGTGCGCCGCCTTTTTGGTATCCACCACGCGGTTGCAGAAGTCCAACGGCACCGGGCAGAGTGTGTGCAGCTGTTCGCAGCATGGAAAAACATCCATAAAGCACTCCCTTTTCTCTCTAACTGTATCACAGTTCTTCCATTACAGTCAAGATATCGACAATAAATGCAAGGGCTGGCTGCCGCTGCAAAAAAGGGCGGGCTTGTAATTTTTTACAAAGGCTATTGAGTGTTGGAGCTTGTTCTTGTATTTGTGCTTGGCGGCGTCCCATTCATAAAAGCCGGTGGCAGGGATTACGCAGCGCTGGAAGGCGATACTGCGGCGAAACATCGGCTTTTCTGTCACGGTTTCGGCACGGGCATCAATGAAATCGTATCCGCCCACCCGGAGTGCAGCGAAACCACGATGGAATACGACTACGAGGGCGGTCACACTTGGGCGAACTACTGGCCGGAGGTGCTGGCTATCTTTGCGGTAGATACCAACCTAAACTCCGACAGCGATGTTATCGTTATCAATGCCGCCCAAAAGCAGAGTATTCAAGACGCCTTTTGGTCTATGCACGAGATCACCTACGAGGTCGAAGAAGTAGACACCACTCCCGAACCCACCGAGGACGACCCCGACCCGGAGCAGCAGACCGACTATATTTTGCACATCACCGTCAGCAGCAAAACTGTGGATGAACTGGCCGAGTTGTACAATTTCACCCAAGACCAAAACGATATATTGCACGAACTTCTCTCCGATGAAATGCGCCCTACGCTGCTTGCCCTCTGCGGCGGCATCGGCATCATCGAGGATGGCGAGTTATGCTGGCCGCTGCCCGGCCACACCTATATTTCCTGCAATTTTGGTGACGACGACGCTTACGGTAATTCCGGGCATCGCGGTACGGGCATTCCCGCGCCGGAGGGGACGCCGATTCTCGCCGCCCACAGCGGCACGGTCATTATCTCCGGCTGGAACAACAGCTACGGCAACCAAGTTTTGCTGGACAACGGTGCGGGCCTGTCCACGCGGTACGCCCACATGACGCAAACTGCCGTTACCGCAGGGGAAGCGGTAACGGCAGGGCAGGTTATTGGGTATGTAGGCAGCACCGGCGACAGCACAGGTTTCCACCTGCATTTTGAAGTTATGCAGAATGGTGTGCGTGTGAATCCTATGGATATGGTTTGTCTGCAAGAGAAGAAACAATAAGTAATCGGTTATCCTGACAAAAGCAGCCTTGAAAGTGTTTTGGCACTTTCAAGACTGCTTCATTATTGTTTATACTGTATCATCTGTGGAAAGTTGTGTACTTTCTTTTCATGGTGATGGAGAGTGCAAGCATTGCAATGTTCCATAGCAAAGATGCACCGGAAAGACCAACAGCCGCTGTCGCAAGCGATTTTGCCGTAGCAGAGTCATTTGCTTCTTTGTTTGCCACAGCGGAAGTGTCGCGTACAAGACCGGCATTGATGGTCGTGCCATCGGTCATTGTAAGAATTAGGTAGCCGTCGTTATCAATCATGGCGTTGTCTATTCCGCGCCCGGCAGTACCATCCTGTCCATCCTTGCCATCCTGACCGTTTTGTCCGTCTTGACCATTTACACCGTTTTTTCCGTTAATTCCATTGGTGCCATTTTGCCCGGAAGCGCCATCGGCACCGGCATCGCCTTTTTCGCCTTGGACACCCTGAATGCCTTGCTCGCCTTGGTCACCCTTGTCGCCCTTTTCACCTTGGACACCCTGAATGCCCTGCTCGCCTTGGTCACCCTTGTCGCCCTTTTCACCTTGGACACCCTGAATGCCTTGCTCGCCTTGGTCACCCTTGTCGCCTTTTTCGCCTTGGGCACCTGTCGCTCCCATTTCTCCGGTAGCTTTCACATTGAGAGATTCCCAATTCTGACCATTGTCATAGGAAACATACCAGAGGTTATCATCACCGATTTTGAGCTGCGGTGTTCGACCATCGACACCGTTTGTTCCGTCTGCGCCGTCCTTGCCGTCTGCACCATCCGTTGCGGCAGCCTTGACGCCGGTATCGGTAGCGCCAATCCACCAGTTGCCGTTTTCGCCGATGCTGGGGGTCAGACCGTCTGCACCGTTCGTGCCGTTTGTACCGTCCGTTCCGGCAGCTTTTACGCCTGTGTCGGTAGTGCCAATCCACCAGTTACCGTTTTCGCCAATGCTGGGGGTCAGACCGTCTGTACCGTTCGTGCCGTCTGCACCATCCGTTCCGACAGCCTTTACGCCTGTGTCGGTTTCACCGATCCACCAGTTGCCGTTTTCGCCAATGTAGGGCGTTTCACCGTCCTCGCCTTTTTCACCATCCTTACCGTCGGTGCCTGCCGCCTTAACTTTCGTATCCGTAAAGCCGATCCACCAGTTGCCGTTCTCACCGATATACGGAGTTTCGCCGTCCTTGCCCGGCTTTCCGTCGTCACCGGCCGCTTTTACGCCGGTGTCGGTTCCCCCGACCCACCAGTTGCCATTGCTACCGATGTAAGGCGCTTCGTCCGCGCGATAATGCGCCTCGTTGGACCAAACGCTCTCATAATCCTTGTTGTCTACCGTTGCTACGGTCGTCACTACATAGGTGTACTTGCCTTTCAGGTCAAGGTCTTTGATCTCATATTCCGTTGCTTCGGCAGACAGCTTTCCGGATACTCTTGTATATGCACCGCTTTCGTCCTTGCTGTAAACATAGTAGCCAGTAATCGCCGGATGACCGTTTTCGCAGTCCGGCTTTGTCCAAGAAAGCTTCAGGTCAAAGTTGCCTTCGCCGCGGGTTATTGTCTTGTCCAAATTGTCGATGGCTCGCGGCGGAGAGGAAAGATTGGTAACACTGTAGCCGATAAAGGGTGTCTTGTTGTTCGCTGCACCACTCAGGTGGCGCTGCCACTGCCCCAGCGTCCAATGGAATCGATAGGCGTCTACAACAGGCGCGGGAATTCCTTCCGCCACAAGGCTCTGCTTGTCCAGACTGGTGACGGTGCAGCTCGCTCCCACCGCAGTGCCTTTGGAGGTGGAATTTCCCTTGCCATCGCTATATTCAAGGCTTGTGGTGACACCGTGCATTCCTACCTTCTCATCGCCCCATTTTATGGAGCTGTTGAAGAAAAACCCGTGGGACATTTCTACGCTTTTTGTGGTGGTGTTTTCCTTCGTCCATGCCACCTTATCCAGCGTTCCGTTATAGCCCAAAGCAAACTCCGATTTGCTGATGGCGGAAGCCTGAATATCCGGATTCAAAGCGTCCCAGCCATCATGGTTATAGCGGTAGGGGTCGCCCTCGTTGCCGTCCAGCCAGTTGGCAGCGGGAACGATCTCCTCCAACAGGTAGCAGGTCGGTTTATTTGTGCGGTCGGCCATGTACTTGTTATACTCTGTGGCAAACTTGTTGTAGGCATCCACCGAAAGCTGCTCATACACAGGTCCCTGCGGAATGGCAGTCTGCATGACAGTTTTATCGTTCCATGTGCCGTCCGCTTTCTGTATGTCATATTCGTAGACGAACACCGGTGTACGGCTGACAACAACACTGTTGTAGGCTTGTGCGGAAAAGCTCTGACTCCACTCCTCGTGCAGAGAACGCTCGAAGGACTTCGTCCAGTCCAGTGCATAACCTGTTTCAATGGATGCCTCTCCGCCGAGGAATTTGAATTCGGTGCTGTAGCCTATACTGAAGGACACGCTGTCAGAGTCCCAGTCAGACAGCTCATAGCTTTCCGTCAGGACATACTCTGTTTCGTTATTGCCCGCATCCATTACCTCATCAAAATAGGGCGCCGCCTGCAAGACCGCCTTGACATCCGGGTCCGTGTAGGCGTAGGTTACACCCCGGTATTTGGCAAGGACACCGTCGTTGTTCTTGTCCACGGGGATAACCAGAAAGCTGACCGCATTCTGGGCATTGGTGTTCACATAGCTGTCCGTAGGAACAAGGCAGTCATATCCGCCAGCTGTTCCGTACTCCTTTATTTCGCCGTTTACCGTTTTATCATTATAGTTTATGCCCCGCATATAGCCCGTCAGCAGGTGGGACTGGTTGTTATTTGCGTGCTTGAGGGCAATTGTAAACACCACCTGTTCCCGCCCGGCAGTGTTTCCGTCAAAGTTGCCCACGGCAATGGACTGAATATCACAGTTGGAGATTCGGGTGGTGCTGCCTGCACCGTCATCGGCACTCTTGAAGTAATCGCCGGTATATACCGCCACAGGCTTATTGTTGCTGGCATCATAGAGCGTGCCGCTGAGGAACACCAGCTCCTTTGCGCCGCGCCCCTTGCCGTTGATCGCAACAGACTCCACAGCCAACTGTTGCCATACATCATCGGCATTATGGTAGCCGCCGTCTGTCCAGCCGTTGGACTCTATGGTTTGATTGGTAGTCTTAACAAAACCGTTTCCCGAATTGCTCAGTTTCCCAATATAGAGATACCCAGCCTTCATGTCGATGGTTTCGTTCACCTGCTGGTTGTTGTTTTTCCATGTTCCCAGTTGCCCCAGCATACCTGCGAGGAACAGATCCACATCACCATCGCCGTCAAAATCTCCGCAGGTCAAAGAGGCTCCCACAGGAAATTCATAGCGATCACGCCCGCCGCTTCGTCCCTTGCTGGTGTAGAACTCCTCGCTCTGTGCCGCGGATTTGGTCACGATGGAGCTGCCGGTATCCCCCTTTGTACCGTAGACGATCTTGACTACCGGACGGTAGTAGTCGATCTTGGCCTCGTCATTGGGCAGCCGGTGACAGTAGGACAGCACCGCCAGATCGTCCACACAGTCGCCGTTGAAGTCCCCCACGGCCATAGAGACACCCAGCTTGCGCCGCTGGTTTCCCTCCGAGCGCTCCACATCATACCAGGGATGGTCGTTATAATAGCCCATCAACAGACTGTTACTCTTGCCGCGTTGGGAAAGGCTGTCACCGTCATAATCCCACTGCTGAATCTGGCAGCCTCCGGCATTGTAGGACTCCGGGGTATAGACCACGATGCTTTCCTTGCCATCACCGTCAAAGTCACCGGCCACGATATTGAGGAAGCTGCGGTTGGAGTAGGTCGGAACCTTAAAAGCGCTTGCATCAAACATATAGCTGAAGTCGCCAATCTCTACCAGCTGGCTGAGGTCTGAATCCGTTCCTTTTGTGGTGTCAATGACCCACATATAGCCCTTTTTATCCTTCCCGGAAACACCTACAAAGGCAACATGATCCCGGCGACCACTGCCGGTAGGGTCAAAGGACACCGCCTGCATCAGCTTGTAGTTGGGGTTAGAAAAAGTACCGCTACTGCCTGATTTGTTCGTTGCGAAGGTCTTCAGCGCCGATTCTGATCCCATAGAAAAATAGGAGGCCTGGCGGACCTGATTTCCCCAGACATTCAGATACATCAGCTCGTTCTGCTCCACCATGAGGAACGGCATCCCCACATCGTAGCCATAGGGGTTGGTGGTCGTCGTATAGCCGCTGGGCTGTACGTTTTCCAGATTCATTAGATTTGTACCCGAAAAATCCGGGCCTTGCGTCGTGTCCTCCGCAAAGATTGACAGCGGAAAGCAAGCCGCCATCAAAATAACCGACAGCAGTATGGCAAACCCTCGCTCGAATATAGATCTTTTGTCCATCTTGTGATCCTCCCGTTGCATTTTCATAGACCGCAATAACAACTTACTATAATCTATTTTACTATATTATTCGTCTTTTTTCTGTGTCGTTTAGGGGCAAAATCGTGTCGTTTAGCAGGAAGCCGCGCTTCTCTGCTTGTGCGCGTTCTGTGTTTTTGCTACAATTAAGGCAACAAGGAGGTGGGACGGTGAACACCCAAAAAAGAAATCTCTGCGCTGCCGGAGTGCTGCTGACCGCAGCGGCAACAATGGTCGTGCTATTTTTGTTTCGTCTGTCGCAACCGGACAAAGCGCAACAATCCATCTTTCTGAATTGCACGGCATCAGATCGGGGTGGCTGGACATTTTACACCGAAGCCGGGCAAACCGAACCTGTGTTCGGTTTTGGTGGCTACATCGACGGCGTACCGGCGGAAGGCGCCGGTCCTGTTGTAGCGGAGCGCGTCATGGAGGAACCAGGCGAACGATGCTTTTTGCAGTTTAGCTGCGTCAATGCGGGTCTGCAGGTGTTTTTGGAGGATATACTTCTCTACACGGATTTTCCGCAGCAAGAAAACCGCGTCGATGTATTTTTGCAGAATGCAGATTTTGCCGGCATTAACTACAACGGGCTTTGCATCCCGCTGCCGCTAGACTGCGCGGGGAAAACACTTCGCATTGTCACCTACGGGCCGTCCCTAAACGGGCTGCGCGTACCTGTGTTTCCCTCACAGGCAAGCCGTTTTTCCGATGCCGTGGTGCAGACCACCGGCGTTGTTTGGTGTATGACCGCCGTGACGGTAAGGCTTATGTTGGCGCTAAGCCTGCTTTTGGTGCTGGTGCTTGGTGCTCAGGCCGGACAGCCGCTGTGGAAGCTATTGCCCTTGAGTGGATACTTTTTATCGGCGGCAGTGTCAGGCGTTTGCAACACCTTTCTGGAAAGTGCTTCGGGGCTGAATGCCGACAGTGGTCTGCTGAACTGGGTCTGCCTGATCCACATGGACTTTCTGTACATTTACTTGGCAGCCGAACTTCGGGGCAAAAAACGTTGGGGCTTGGCTGCCACAGCCCTGCTGCATATTCTGCTTACTGCCTTGCGGAGTTTTGCGGCGGTGCCGCTTCTCACCGAAAAAGTCGGTGACTGGCTCTGTTTCTCTTTATTGGTCGTAGCGATTGTTCTGATGTTGTTCTCGCACGAAGAAATGCAGCGCAGAATCAGTTGGTGCCTGTGTGCGGTTGCGGCCTTTCTGTTTTTGATTTGGGGTGTCACCCGTTATGTCGGCGTAGAAGTACTCTATCCGTTCAGCAACCCGGTAACATCCATGCTGGGCGGATATCCGCACGCATTTTATGCGCTGCTGTGCAATGTTGCCGGCCTACTGTGCGCTGTACAGGTAGTCGTTGAATTTGTGCGCAGTATGCTGCTTCGTCAACGGCAAATGCAGATGATGAGAATCAGCAGCCAGACAGCACAAGAGAAATACGAGCAGGCGCAGGCATCGGTTCGCCAGACGGCGGCGTTTCGCCATGAATGGAAAAACCACATTGCCGCCCTGCACCTGTTGGCACAGAGGCAGGATCGGACGGAGCTTCGGAACTATCTAGACCGATTGGACGGGGAGTTGGAACAGCTTTCGCCCCGGAATTTTACTGCCAACCCGACAGTCAACACGATTTTTCAGCGTTTCGCGGCACAGGCGAAGAAAAAGGATGTCACCTTCCGCGTAAGTGCGGTTCTGCCGGAAATGCTGCAAATCAGAGAGGATGACCTGTGCAGCCTTCTTTTCAATATGTTGGACAACGCTTTGGAGGCAGCCGCGCAGACAGAGCAGGGAGAAATTCTCTGCTCGATGCAGATTCGCCGGCAGTATCTTGCCATCCGCTGCGAAAACACCTACAGCGGAACCCTGCGCACCGATGAAAACGGAGAACTCTTGACGACCAAGGACGATGCTTCCGACCACGGCTTTGGCTTGATGAAAATGCGTGCTATTGCAAAAAAGTATGGCAGCGTACTGGACATCAGCTATGACGAAAACCGATTTACGGTTATGACAGCTCTGAAGCTCTTGCCGGAAAAGAAAAATCAGTAAACGATAAGGCGCGAAAATGCGGCATCTTCCAAACGGGAGATGCCGCATTTTTCACTGGTAAAATCAAATGTATTCAGTTTTGGTTGAGGTATCGGACAAATTGATTCTGAAAATGCTCCATATATCGCCGCCCAATGGCAAGGTCGCTGCCATCCGTCAGGTACAGAGTCCGACCGCCCTCTTCGCAAATGTGGGAAAGATTTACGAGAAAGCTGTTGTGGCAGCGGCAAAAAAGTGAACCGGGAAGAATTCCCTCCGTTTGGCTCAGCGACAGCGGCAAAAATTTCTCGCCATGTGTCATATGAAGAACCGTGCCGTGTTCCCGGCTCTCGGCATAGTAAATATCCTCTGTCGGTATAACAAGCGTCTTGCCGCCCGCATGAAAGGTCACTGTGGAAGGGCGGTGGTACAACCGCAGATCGGTTGTAATTGCCTGTTCCAGCTCAGCCGCCTGAACCGGCTTGAGCAGGTACTGGATAGGGCGGACGCTGTAGCCGTCCTTGAGAAATTCCGTAGAGCTTGTGATAAACAGGATGCTGGTTTTGTCGTCGCGCTGCCGCAGTTCCTGCGCCAGTTTCATGCCGCTTTTTCCGCCCATCAGAATATCCAGACAAAGCAGCGAAAATTCTTCTCCTGCCAAGAGCGCATTTTCCAGTTTTTCGGCAGATGAAAATGATGTGATTCTGTGTTCGACCTTCAGCTTGTCCAGAATAGATTCGCACTGTGCGCACAGGTTTGCACATAGAATTGCTTCGTCTTCACAGACTGCCACCCTATACAATGCGCTCACCATCCTTTTGCTTGTTAAAAGTATTGTAGCAAATATCCTGCTTTTTTGCAACAGACGCTGTAAATGCACGATTTATTCCGGCTGAAACAGGGCACAGCGGGTTAACTATATAACAGCTTCCTTCCTGTTGCTCCGCCGTGGCGTGACGCGGAACTGTCTTTGAACACGGGATGTCACAGCGTCACAGTGCGACATAACTATTGTACAATAGAATCAGAACTACACATTAACAGAAAGTGAGGTTTATGGTTATGGCTTTTTGTGAACAGTGTGGCGCACAAATCGCGGACGACTCCGTTTTTTGCGAACAGTGCGGCACAAGGCAGTCCGCCATTGCGCGGCAAATACCCGCAGTGGAAGTTGATCCCCGTGAAGAATCTGCTGAAGAAACGCCGTTACCCGAGCAGCCTGTCGGCGGCAACAGAAGCATCCGGCTTTGTCCGGACGGAAAATACCGCTGGTTCTACGAGTTTTCCATGCTGAAGAACCCGACCGTGATTTTCACCTGCCTGAATTGCGGGCTGGTACCCGTTTCCGTCATTACGCTCAGCAGTATGCGACACGGTCTTGTTGAGGCATTGGGCAAGGGCGTTTCGACTTATCTGATGCTGGCTCCGCTTTTTGCGGGGTTGGCGGCAGCAGGCTACCTGATTTTGGCTGCGCTGTACGGCTGGAAATATCTGGTTCTTTTGAGATGGATGAACTTGGCATCGTCCACATCCAGCAAGACAAGCAATTCCGTGCGGCGCAGGGCATCGCTTGGCTAAACATTGCCATGGGCTTAAACAGAACAATTAGACATAAACCTGTTGCCATGCTGTCCATGCTGGAGTACATCAGCACCGCTGTTATGAGCAACGAACGCAACGACCCCAAGGCCGCCACATGGGTGTACTTTGACGAAATCTATCTGCTGCTGCGCGATTCTTTGAGCGCCAATTTCCTGTACACAAGTTGGAAGCGATTCAGAAAGTACAACGCCTACGCCACCGGCATCACGCAAAATGTGCAGGACTGCCTTACCAATGACACCGCCTATGCCATGCTGGCAAACTCCGAATTTGTGGTCATGCTGCGACAGACCAAGGACATTGACAGCGTGGTGGAGTTGTACGGCCTGTCCGAGCCGCAGCGAAAATACTTGCTGCTGGCTCAGCCCGGCGAGGGCATCATCAAGATGGGCAACAGCCTTATTCCATTCAACAATCCCCAGCCCAAGGATACTAAGACTTACAAATTGCTCACGACCAAACCCGGTGAAATGGAGGGATAATTATGAGCGAGAAAGAAATCCGTGTGCTGTATGTGCAGCCCGGTAAATACCCGGAGGAACGCACAATTCCCAACACATACGAAGCACGACAGAAACTTGTAGGCGAAGATCTAACCGTTTGCCATCCGTGGCGGGATAACGCTTGCATTATCAGCAATGACGCCGCGCAGGACCTTGATTTGCCGCCAAACCGTCTTTATGGGTATGATGGCTGCATTGCCGGGTCTTTCATTGTTTGTGGGGATAGTGATGACGGCCTTATCAGTCTGACCGATGAACAGATGGCCTATTATGAAAAGCTCTACCACCACCCAATCGCCTTTCTCCCTATGGTACACAGCTTCCTGCCGATGAAATGCACCCCCGAACAGTATGAGCAGTTCCAGCGTGACGGCAACAAACTGAAAGTCAAGCCCATCGACCACGGGGAGCGCTAACACCATGATTCTGCACAAACAAAAAGCGGGGTGCCGCTCGCCGTAGAAATCAAGAAGCACAACTTTTATATAAAATAGGAGGATACCACCATGACCGACCCCAAATTTATGACCCCTCCCCATCGTAGGGCATACTTAACCCACCTTAACCGCTGCAAGGTGATGGACAGCTACCCGGAATATACGCGCCAGTTGGATGATGTGGTAATTGACGATGCCCGGAATTAAAGCAAAGCGCAAGCAGCTTGTGCGCAAAACACTTATGCGGGCCAAGGCGCAGAGCGAACGCCCCGCCGAGCAGCGGCAGGAATCACCCGAAGAATACGCACAAACCGAGGTGCAGCAGGGCATTTCCGATGTGGCTGCCCGTACAGGCAACACCGCCAAAAGCACCGCCCGCATGAGCTACCGCAAGTTTCGTGCAATGCAGGAGAAGCGGAAAAATCTCACCTTGCAGGGCAGCACCCAATCTGCATCAAAGCCGATTGAAAAAGAGAAAGTCACTGTTCCCACGCAGGCCGAGCGCAGGGAAATGTTCAAAAAGCAGCGTTTCCGGCAAAAGGCCATCGCAGCCAAAACACCAGCGCCGCAAGCCCCTGTGCCGTCATCGGCCACACCAGCACCGCCGCCCTACCGAGCCCAAATGCAGCAGCGCTTAAAGCGGCAGCACCTGAGCCGCGAGGCTGTGCGCCGCTATCTGCAAAAGCAGACGGCTGCCACAGCGACGGGCAATACCGCTCCCATCGTTACCCACGCACCCAAGCTACCCACAATCAGCAATAAACAAGCCACGGTTGAAGCAATCAGCCGTGGCGTTCATTATATCGCAGCCAAAATCAAAGCCCTGCTCTCCCAAACTGTGCGGCGCGCCGCGCAATCGCTGCTGGCGCTACTTGGCGCAGGCGGCGTGGTGCTGTTGCTGGCGATGGTCATAGGCGCGGCTGCGGCGGTGATCGGCTCACCGATGGGCCTCCTGTTTGCGAATGAATCCGGCGAT
>OGUO01002103.1_pt1 | contig 12411 bp, 12 predicted proteins | sample 1553641 | NCBI WGS metagenome assembly OGUO01 (sample SAMEA2579980, study PRJEB22360) | human gut metagenome | biome: human gut; feature: human-associated habitat; material: faeces | place: Denmark | collected 2008/2010 | reverse complement strand
CAGCGGCGGACGGCTGATGAATTTGCTCCATTTTTCTTATCATTTCCGTTGAATCGGCGGCGATAATAAACGCACTGCCGTCTTCTGTTATATATCTGACAAGCTTACTCATCGTCAATCTTCCTTTCACACACGAAATAAAGCCGCTCGGAGTCCGTTTTAGGCGGTGTAAGCGTCAATTCGTTATAAATCCCCTTTATGTCAAAAAGCGGGTTTAAAGCGTTTTTAATCGCTTCAATATCATATGCCTGTTCGCAAAAATCTTCCGAATATCTTTCATAAAGCTTTCCTTTGCGAAAAAACATATCAAGTATGAGCCTGACTTTTCCGTTTCCGAGATATTCGTTATCCCAAGAAAGGAAAAATTCGTCTTCGTCGAAAACAAAAGTATTGTCGCCGAGGACATTTTCGTGTTTGTAAAGAGTATTTACATCAAACACAAAAATGCCTCCGGGCCTCAGCGAATTATAAACGCATTTAAAGGTTTTCGCAACATCGTTAATACTATCAAGATGATTTATCGAATCAAGGCAGCAAACGCATGCGTCAAAGGGCTCGGAAAACGCAAAATCACGCATATCAGCGCAAACAAAGCTTGCATTACCGCTGCACTTATTTTCGGCAACGGAAAGCATTTCACAGCTTATATCCGCACCGGTAACATCATAGCCGAGCCTTGAAAATTCCGCGGTGAAACTGCCGGTACCGCATGCTAAATCAAGTATTTTTGCGCCGCGTTTAACCGAATATTTATGAAAAAAACCGGAAATGTATTCGGCTCTTTCGGAATAGGATACATTTTCGGTTAATTCATCATAAATGCCTGCAAAATGATTATACATTTTCATCCTTGCTTTCACCCTTAATGCGCTCGAAAATTTTATCGTATCCGTCGCATCCGAACTGAAGGCTTCTGTTTACCCTGCTGATGGTGGCGGTTGAAGCGCCTGTGGCATCAACAATATCGGTGTAAACCGATTTTTCCGAAAGCATTTTGGCAACAACAATTCTTTGGCTGAGTGATTTAAGCTCCTGAACAGTGCACAAATCCTCAAAAAAATCATAGCATTCATCAATATCGTTTAGTTGTAAAATGCAATTAAACAAAAAATTCAGGCTTTCGTTATCCCTTTTAAGTGACATAAATACACCCCTTAATCAAAGTATTTATATTTTAACACACTAAAGCTTGAAAGTAAAGCCCTAAAAAAATAAAACAGGCATAATTTTATGCCTGCTTTATCATAAAAAAGTTTATGCGTTTATTAAATCGCCGTAAAAATCAAAGCAATCAAAGGTTGCAAAATAATCCTTAGGTGTTTCGGCTCTGCGGATAAGCTTAACATCGCCGTTTTCGCAAAGCAAAAGCTCTGCGGATTTAAGCTTACCGTTATAATTATAGCCCATCGAGAAGCCGTGCGCACCGGCATCGTGAATATAAACCAAATCGCCCATATCGATTTTGGGAAGCATACGGTCAATCGCAAATTTATCGTTATTTTCGCAAAGAGAACCCGTAATGTCATATTTATGGTCGCAGGGTTCGTTTTCTTTGCCTAAAACAGTAATGTGATGATATGCGCCGTACATTGCCGGGCGCATAAGATTTACTGCGCAAGCGTCTACGCCGATATATTCCTTGTGGGTGTGTTTTTCATTGATAGCCGTAGTAACAAGCGCACCGTAGGGTCCCATCATAAATCTGCCCATTTCGGTGTAAATTGCAACATCGCCCATTCCCGCTGGAACAAGAACCTCGTCAAACACCTTATGCACACCCTCGCCTATCGCGAAAATATCGTTAGGCTCTTGATCGGGAGTATAAGGAATGCCGACGCCGCCCGAAAGATTTATGAATTTAATATCAACGTCAACCTTATTTTTAAGCTCAACCGCAAGCTTGAAAAGAACTTTGGCAAGCGCAGGATAATATTCGTTTGTAACCGTATTTGAGCAAAGGAAGGAGTGAATCCCGAATTCTTCAACGCCCTTTTCTTTCATGATTTTGAAAGCTTCAAAGATCTGTTCTGTGGTCATGCCGTATTTAGCATCGCCGGGGTTATCCATAATTCCGTTGCTCATTTCGAACACGCCGCCGGGATTATAACGGCAACTCATTTTCTTGGGCAGCTTGCCGCAGGCTTTTTCAACAGCCGCAATATGAGTGATATCGTCAAGATTTATAATGCCTCCTAAATCAGCGCAATATTTAAATTCTTCAATCGGAGTATCATTTGAAGAAAACATAATATCATCGCCTACGGCGCCGATGGTTTTTGAAAGCATAAGCTCCGTTTTTGAAGAACAGTCGCAGCCGCAGCCGTATTCACGCAAAATGTTTATAAGGAAGGGATTGGGCGTTGCCTTAACGGCAAAATACTCTTTATAACCCTCGTTCCATGAAAATGCTTTTTTAAGATTTTCGGCATTTTTTCTGATTCCCTTTTCATCGTAAATATGAAAAGGTGTGGGGTATTTTTTTACGATATCCTGCGCCTTTTCCTTGGTTAAAAACGGTTTTTTCTCCATTTATTCATTATCCTCCTGTGAATTAAACGATTTTTCAATCATTTTTTTTACTTCATCAACGCCAAGCCCGTTTTGAGCCGAAAACGGAATTATCGGCACGGCGGGATTGCCGAGTTCCTCGGGCATTGCCGCAAGCCTTGCTGCATATTCCTTTTTCTTAAGCTTGTCGGCCTTTGTAAGAACTATGATATAAGGCAATTCAAATTCGTTTAAAAACGAAATCATGCCGATATCGTCGGCAGAGGGCTTATGCCTCATATCAACAAGCTGAACAACAAGCTTTATATTTCTGCCGCTTTGGAAATAGCCCTCCATAAGCTCGGCAAATCTATCCTTTTCCGATTTTGAAATTTTAGCGTAGCCGTAACCCGGTAAATCAACGAAGCGATTACCGTCAACATTATAAAAATTAACGGTAACGGTTTTGCCGGGAACGGAACTGACGCGGGCAAGATTTTTTCTGTTAAACAACTTGTTAAGCAGCGAGCTTTTGCCCACATTGGAGCGCCCGGCAAATGCGATTTCCGGCAACCCGTCTGCCGCAAGCTGAGATGAAATACCGTATGAAGCGGTAAATTCTGCTTTATTAAAATTCATATTACTGTGTTATCGTTTCCCTGAGGGAATTATCTTTTTTTATTATCGTTTTTCTTATATCAGAAGAATTTTGCTTATTTTCTTCCGGCATGCTTTCAAGTGCCAGCGGAAGAATATCAAGAAATTCATCAACGGGCTTAAATTCGATTGCAGCCTTCACTTCATCCGATATTTCGGCAAGGTCTTTAACATTCTTTCGCGGAATAATTACCTCACTGCAGCCGGCTTTATAAGCCGCCATGCTTTTTTCTTTAAGCCCGCCTATCGGCAAAGCCTTACCTTTAAGGCTGATTTCGCCCGTCATTGCGATGTCGCGACGAATCGGTATTCCCGTAAGCTCAGAAAACAAAGCCGTAGTTATTGCAAGTCCGGCAGAGGGGCCGTCTTTCGGAATTGCAGCTTCGGGAGCGTGGATATGTATATCGCAGGTTTTATAAAAATCCTCTTTAATGCCGTATTTATCGGCAATTGAGCGAATGTATGAAACAGCCGTTTTGGCACTTTCCTGCATAACGGTACCGAGATTGCCCGTAAGCTCGGTTTTACCCGTGCCTTTAAGTACCGAAACTTCTATTGGAAGCAATGTGCCGCCAACGCTCGTCCACGCAAGGCCGTTAATAACGCCAACCTGATTTTTATCTGCGATTTGATCCTGCAAGAAACGCTTGGGGCCTAAGATTTCTTCAATGTTTTTAGGCGTTACCCTAAAGGATTTTGCGCCCTTTTCGATTTCAACGGAAGCTTTTCTGCAAAGCGAGGCGATTTTCTTTTCGAGCCCGCGAACGCCCGCTTCAGCAGTGTAACAATCGATAAGGCAATAAATTGCATCGTCGCTTATTTTAAATTCACGCGCAGTAAGCTTGTGCTTTTTCATCTCTTTTTTAACGAGATAATCTTTTGCAATGCGGAATTTTTCGGAAGCCGTGTAGGAATTAAGTTCGATTATTTCCATGCGGTCCCTTAGGGGCGCGGGAATTTGCGAAACATCGTTTGCCGTTGTTATAAAGAGCACTTTGCTTAAATCAATCGGAAAATCGATGTAGTGATCCGTGAAGCTGAAATTCTGTTCGGGATCAAGTGCTTCCAAAAGAGCAGACGACGGATCGCCTTTATAATCGTTGCCCACCTTATCGATTTCATCCAGTAAGATAACAGGATTCATAACACCGCTTTTAATTATGCTTTCAACGATTCTGCCCGCCATTGCGCCGATATATGTGCGGCGGTGACCGCGAATTTCAGCTTCATCGTGTATGCCTCCGAGTGCAATTCGAGTGTATTTTCGGTGCATGCTTTTGGCAAGGCTTTTGACAATTGATGTTTTGCCCACTCCGGGAGGGCCGGCAAGGCAAAGAATTTGACCGGAAAATTCCGGATTTCGCTTATATACGGCAAGTGACTCCACTATGCGTTCTTTAACCGTTTTAAGTCCATAGTGTTCTTTATCAAGCAGCTTTTGAGCGGCGAGAAGATTTATGTTATCCTTAGTATATTTTCCGAAAGGAATTTCAAGGCATTTATCAAGATATGTTCTCACTACCGTGCCCTCGTGCGATCCGGACGGCATTTTCATAAGCTTGTTGCATTCCCCAAGCAGCTTTTCACGCACATCATCGGAGCAAGCCAGCTTAGCTATTTTTGCCTTATATATATCTGCCTCTTCAGCGGGATTGTCTGCGTCGCCGAGCGCGTCAGCAATAGCCTTCATTTCCTCGCGAAGGTAATATTCGCGCTGATTTCTGTCTATGCTGTCCTGCACCTTATCATGAATTTCCGCCTCGATTTCAAGAGTTGAATTCTCTTTATCAAGCAGATAAAAGAGCTTCATCAATCTATCTTTTACAGGCAGAGTTTGAAGAATAGATTGCTTTTCGGAATACTCAAAAAGGCAATTAGTGCAAATATAATCGCAAAGCTTGCCGTTTTCGTTAATCGAAAGAACTTTAACAACAACATCGTTTGAAATCTTAGGCATATATGAAGAATATCTTTCAAACTGCCTTTTTAAAGCTCTGCAATAAGCGGTTTCTTCAATATCCTCGGATTCGTATTCTTCATCGATAACGCAAACAGAGCCCACAAGATACGGCCTGCTTTGAACAAAAGCGGCGATTGACGCCCTCGTTCTGCCCTTAACAACAACACGCAGATTATCGGAATTGGGAATTTTAACCATTTGCTTAACCGAGCAAACAACGCCGATATCGTATATATCGTCTATTGAAGGATCGTCAACAGAAGCGTCCTTTTGGCAAACAAGGAATATTTCACTGCCGGACTTCATTGCCTCTTTAATAGCGGCAATGCTCTTTTTCCTGCCCACATCAAAATGAAGCACCATTTCCGGGAAAACAACAAGCCCCCTGAGCGGCACAACAGGCATATCGATATAATTATTGTAATTTTTCTCACACATACTATCACCTAATGTCATGGTTAGTATTATATAATATAAACAAATAAAAGGCAAGAAAAAAGGCAGGAAAAATCCCGCCTTTGATGTTTAATTATGCATTTTTTAAATCGGAAGCTTTTAAAATCTTTGACGTTTTATTTGCATTACGCAAAATAATAGGTTCCGAGCCGTTTTTCACCGAATCCTCGGTGATTATGATTTTTTCAACAGTACTGTCGCTCGGCACAGTAAACATAAGATTTTCAAGCACACCCTCAAGCACACTTCTCAGCCCTCTTGCGCCGGTTTTACGTTGCAAGGTTATATCCGCAACAGCTTCCAGTGCTTCTTTTTTGAATTCAAGCTTAACACCGTCAAGCTCAAAAAGCTTTGTATATTGCTTGATGATGGAGTTTTTCGGTTCAACCATAATTCGCACAAGTGCGTCTTTATCAAGATTATCCAGCACTGTTATAACCGGTATTCTGCCGATAAGCTCCGGGATAAGGCCGTATTTAACCAAATCGTGCTGAACGGCTTTGTGGAGAATTTGATTTTCGTCAAACTTTTCGTTTTCGACATTTGCACCGAAGCCCATGGATTTTGAGCCCATACGCTTTTCGATGATTTTTTCAATGCCGTCAAACGCGCCGCCGCAAATGAAAAGAATATTGGTGGTGTCTATCTGAATAAACTCCTGCTGCGGGTGCTTTCTGCCGCCTCCGGGTGGAACGTTTGAAACAGTGCCCTCGAGAATTTTAAGAAGCGCCTGCTGAACGCCCTCACCGCTTACATCACGGGTGATTGAGCGGTTTTCCGATTTGCGTGAAATTTTATCTATTTCATCAACATAAATTATGCCGCGCTGAGCCTTTTCAATGTCGAAATCCGCGGCCTGAATAAGCCTGAGCAGTATGTTTTCAACATCTTCGCCGACATATCCTGCTTCGGTAAGCGTTGTTGCGTCTGCAATCGCAAAAGGAACATCAAGTATTTTTGCAAGAGTTTGCGCAAGCATTGTTTTGCCGACACCTGTTGGGCCAAGCAGCAAAATATTGCTTTTTTGAAGTTCAACATCGTTTGACGCGGCGGAATATATGCGCTTATAATGATTGTAAACGGCAACTGAAAGGGCCTTTTTTGCATCGTCCTGGCCGATTACATATTCATCAAGCTTTTGTTTGATTTGTTCCGGCTTCGGAAGAACAAAGTCTTCCTTAGCCGAATTTTGCGGCTTACGCGCCGAACGATTTGCCTCTGCAAGTATATCGTTGCAAAGGGCAATGCATTCATCGCATATATAAACTCCGGGACCTTCAATTAGCTTATGCACCATGGCCTCGGATTTACCGCAAAACGAGCACCTGATTACCGGGTGCTTTGTATCGTTGTTTGGCATAAATTACCGACTCCGTTTATCTTTTATCGATTACTTTATCCACAAGGCCGTATGCAAGAGCTTCTTCGGCGGAAAGCCAATTATCTCTTTCCGTGTCAGCAGTTACTTCTTCAACGGTTTTACCGCAGTTTGCAGCAAGAATGCTGTTTAACTTTTTCTTTGTTTTTAAGATGTGGTTTGCGGCAATTTCGATTTCAGTTGCCTGACCTTTTGTTTGACCTAATGGCTGATGAATCATAACCTCGGCATTGGGCAGGCAGATGCGCTTGCCCTTTGTGCCGCTTGAAAGCAGAAACGCGCCCATTGAAGCTGCCATGCCGATGCAGATTGTGGAAACATCACACTTAATATACTGCATAGTGTCGTAAATCGCCATACCGTCCGTAACCGAACCGCCGGGTGAATTGATATAAAGATTTATATCTTTTTCATTGTCCTGGCCTTCAAGGAAAAGAAGCTGTGCCACAACAAGAGATGCGGTTTGCGAATTAACCTCGTCGGAGAGAACTATAATTCTGTCATTTAAAAGGCGGGAAAAAATATCCATCGAGCGCTCGCCGTTGCCGGTTTGCTCAACAACATAAGGTACCAATGCCATTATAAATCACTTTCCTTTAAAAATATTGATTACTCAACAACGGCGCTGCCAACAATAAGATCAACGGCCTTGTTGCGCTTAACATCCTCTGCAAGCTGATCCGAGGGAAGAACCTTTTTAACCTGCTCTGCATCCATGCCGTATTGGCTGCCGATTTTTTCTGCTTCCGCATTGATTTCGTCTTCCGAAGCTTCGATATTTTCAGCCGTAATGATTGCTCTGAGAGCAACGGAAACCTTAACCTGCTTTTCGGCGCCGTCTTTAAAGGTTTCTTTGAAGCTTTCCTTATCCTGACCGAGATACTTGAGATATGTATCAAGGTCAAGACCCTGAGAGCGAAGTCTGTAATCGTAATCCTGAACCATTTCATCCTGTCTCTTGGTGAACATGCATTCGGGAATTTCTGCGGTCATATTCTCGCAAATCTGCTCAAGAAGCTGATTTTCCATATCTGTTTTTGCATCTGCTTCCTTCTTTTCGGAAATCTGCTTTTTAAGGTCAGCTTTAAGCTCATCAAGAGTATCAAATTCAGATGCATCCTGAGCAAATTCATCATTAAGCTCAGGGAGCTCTTTTGCTTTGATTTCGTGAATTTTGCATTTGAATACGGCATCTTTGCCTGCAAGCTCTTCGGCGTATTCCACGGGGAATGTAACATTTACATCAAATTCCTCGTCAACGCCGTGGCCGGCAACCTGATCCTCGAAACCGGGAATGAAAGAGTTTGAGCCGAGCTCAAGCGGATAATTCTCGCCCTTGCCGCCTTCAAAAGCAACGCCGTCAACAAAGCCTTCAAAGTCAAGAGAAACGGTATCGCCGTTTTGAGCAGCTCTGTCGTCCGCAACGATAAGGCGTGAATTTCTTTCTTGAAGTGCTTTAAGTTCGTTGTCGACATCCTCGTCGGTAGCCTCGGTGGGAAGCTTTGCAACCTTGAGACCCTTATAATCGCCGAGCTTAACCTCGGGATAAGTTGTAACCTTCATTTTCATTTCCACGCCGTTTTCTTTATCCATAACGGGAATTTCAAGATCAAACGGTGCGTCCACAACTTCAAGACCGGCTTCGTCAAAAGCAGCGGATACGGCTGCAGGGTAAACTTCGTCAAGTGCCTCTTCATAGAACACACCTTCGCCATAGAGCTTTTCAATCATGCCCTGGGTTGCCTTACCCTTGCGGAAGCCGGGAACCTGAATATTTTTTCTGCCTTTGAGATAAGCTGAAGTGCAGGCTTTTTTAAAGGTTTCGCCGTCAACCGTAACCTCGATTTCATATGTGTTTGTATCAATTTTATTGGATGATTTGAGTGCCATATTTAACTCTCCTTAATTATAATTATTTATCACCGATTAGGCATTATATCATAATAATTATGCTTTTTCAAGAAAAATCAGTATTTTAAAATTAAACAAGGTGTGAATTTTAGCTTATCACAGGAAATGAGCTTATAGTCAATACCGTCGACAACACCGGAAACGGCATATTTTGCCGCGTCACCGTGAAGATGCCCGTAATAGCATTTTTTTATTCCGAATTCCTTTAAAACATTTATTATTTCATCGCATCGTGAGATATCGGAAACGGGCGGATAGTGCAAAAAAACAATTTTTTCGGGGCACCCTGCGCTTTCAAGGCTTCGCCTGAGTCTGCCCACTTCCCTGTTTAAAATTTTAATATCCTCTTCGTTTTCACAGCCCATCATCCAGCCGCGTGTTCCGCAGATTGACGCATTACCGAGTTCAAACGAATTGTTGAAAAGGAAGCGAATGGTTTTATAATTATTATCCGCCAAAAATTTATTCAGCTTTGCCATCGTATTCCACCAATAATCATGGTTTCCCTTTAAAATGATTTTATTTCCGTTAAGGCTTTCCAAAAAATCAAAGTCTGCTTTGAGCTGCGAAAAATCCATGGCCCAGCTGATATCGCCGGCGATGACAACATCATCGTCTTCCTCAACAAGCTTATTCCAATTTTTTTCAAGTCTGGAAGTATAATCCTGCCAGCCCTCAAACGAATCCATGGGTTTATCCGTGCCGAAAGACAAATGAGTGTCGGCAATAGCATATAAAGACATTGAGTAATCCTTTCGGGAATAATTTTGCGTGAATAAACAAAACCCTTCGGCAAAAAATAATGATGAAGGGAGTGAATTTTATGAACGAAATCAAAGGCATCAGCTGCGAGGCAAAAAACTGCATTCACCATCAGGCAGACAATAGCTGCAACGCAGGCCACATCACAGTGGGCAACACAAATGCAACCACAACAACGGAAACAAAATGTGAAACCTTTAAGTGCAGCAGCAATTGCAACTGCAAGTAAACACAAACGGCTCGGGAAAACCCGGGCCGTTTCTTAAAGTATATATTTCTTACAGTTCAAGAAGCTTGAACACCATTTCGCTCATATCGCCTTTTGAGCAAACATTGTTGAAACGAACCTTCTTTGATTTAAGCGAAGCAAGCGGCTTCGGAACCTCAAAGCCTGTTTTTTTATAAAGTGCGTCAACCATATCGAATTCATCAAGATCCGGTGCCTTTCCGCCGTTTACGGCAGCAAGCACGCTCTTAGAAAATTTGTACGGAGAAGCGGTGGAATCGATAACCGTTGGGATATCGTCACCTGTTGCTTTTACATATTCATCGTAAACATCAACCGCAACGGCCGTATGTGTGTCACAAAGATAGGAATATTTGTCAAAATGCTCTTTAATAGTTTCATCAACCTTATCCTCTGCGGTAAAGCCTGCGTCAAACACAGCCTGAATATCGCAGATGAGCTTATCGGAAACAGTGTATTTGCCGTTTTCGGAGAGTTGAGCCATAAGATCACGGATGAGAGCATCATCTTCGCCGCTCATATGATAAAGCAATCTTTCAAGATTTGAAGAGATGAGAATATCCATGCTGGGAGAAGTGGTGGTGTAAAAAGCTCTGTTTCTGTCATAAGTGCCGGTTTTAAGAAAATCCGTAAGCACATTATTACTGTTTGAAGCGCAGATAAGCTTTTTAATCGGAAGACCCATTTTCTTTGCATAATAGCCTGCAAGAATGTTACCGAAATTGCCGGTGGGAACAACAACATTGATTTTATCGCCCGCATTTATTTTGCCCATATTGATAAGATCGCAATAGGTTGAAAAATAGTAAACGATTTGAGGAACAAGTCTGCCCCAGTTAATTGAGTTTGCGGAAGAAAACATCATGTTCTTTTTTGCAAGCTTATTTTTTATTTCGTTATTTGTAAAAATGGATTTAACAGCGCTTTGAGCATCGTCAAAATTGCCCTTGATTGCACAAACGGAAACATTGCCGCCCTCCTGAGTGAGCATCTGAAGCTTTTGCATTGGCGAAACGCCGTCTTCGGGATAGAAGACCAGGATTTTTGTTTTATCAACATCCTTAAAGCCCTCAAGTGCGGCTTTGCCCGTGTCGCCGGAAGTGGCAACAAGGATAACTATTGTTTTGCCGTCTGCCGTTTTATGAGCAGAAACCGTCATCAAATAAGGCAAAAGCTGAAGCGCCATATCTTTAAACGCGCATGTGGGGCCGTGCCACAGCTCAAGGATATTTTTATTGCCGTCAATATTAACGGTGGGGGCAATTGCCGGCGAAGAAAATTTTTCTGCGGCATAGGCGCCAGAAACGCAGTAATCAAGCTCCTCTGCCGTAAAATCCGTTAAAAACTCTTTGAGCACGGTTTTGGCTCTTTCTATATATGACATGGAAGTCATCGAAGAAATTTTATCAATTGAAAATTTTGGAAGCTCACAGGGAACAAAAAGTCCGCCCTCTTCGCTGATGCCCTGAGCAATCGCCTGTGCGGCGGAAACCTTTATCGATTTATCTCGTGTGGATGTGTAAAGCATACTTGCCCTCCTGATAACATATATTCGTAAATTGCCTTTTAGCTATTCTAATATAATTGAAAGGCATTTTCAAGGTGTTTTATTGATTTAATCTTATTATTTTTGCAATAAACCTCAACAACATCAAATCTCGGCTGCAAATCGTTTGGGTGGGATGAAAGATAAATCTCCGCCGTGGTGATGATTTTACGTTGCTTTGCGGAATCGACAAATTCTATCGGCGATGCAATCGAATTTTCGCCGCGCATTTTAACCTCGATAAAGCAAATATATTCGCCTTTCGTCATTATCAAATCGATTTCGCCGAAACGCGAAGCGTAGTTGACATCTATAAGCTTATACTTTTTCTTTTGCAAATATTCGCATGCCTTCATTTCGGCAAGCTTGCCTAAGCCGTTCATTTATTAAGCACCTTTTTCAAAAAGCTTTTTCTGTGTATTTCGCAAATGCCGTATTTTTCTATCATTTCGTAATGAAGCTTTGTGCCGTATCCTTTATGTTTTTCAAAATGATATTCGGGATATTTTTCGGCAAAATCAAGCATAAGCCGATCCCTCGAGATCTTGGCAAGGATTGAAGCCGCGGCGATCGAAGCGGAATTTGCATCGCCCTTAACAATTGTTTCAACCTTGATACCGCCTAAATCGGGCGCTCTGTTGCCATCCACAAGCGCGATTTCGGGTGATGATTTCAAGCCGCCGACCGCTCTTTGCATGGCAAGAAAAGTGGCTTGCAAAATATTCATCTCGTCTATTTCTTTTTCGCTTGCGAATGCAATTGAATAATCTACACATTCGTTTATGATTTTACCAAAAAGCGCTTCCCTTTTCTTTTCGGAAAGCTTTTTTGAATCGTCAAGCCCCTTTATAACAAGCCCTACCGGTAAAATGCACGCACCCGCAACGACAGGACCCGCAAGGGGACCGCGTCCGGCTTCGTCCGTGCCGCAGATGTACTTTACGGTTTCCGATCGGAACTGATTTTCAAAATCAAGATCAAGCATTTGTCATACCCCCGCCTCGCTG
>OGUO01002097.1_pt1 | contig 12427 bp, 12 predicted proteins | sample 1553641 | NCBI WGS metagenome assembly OGUO01 (sample SAMEA2579980, study PRJEB22360) | human gut metagenome | biome: human gut; feature: human-associated habitat; material: faeces | place: Denmark | collected 2008/2010 | reverse complement strand
TCACTCACAACATGGGTGTGGTGGCGGAAATCTGTGATTATGTGTATGTTATGTATGCGGGCAAGGTGATGGAGCAGGCTGAGACCTTTGAACTGTTCGACCACACTGCGCATCCGTACACGAAGGGACTTCTGCGGTCACTCCCGGCACTTTCCCACGGAAAAGAGACATTGCACACACTTCCCGGCATGCCGCCGTTGCTTGTGCATCCGCCGAAAGGCGACGCATTTGCCTGCCGTAATGAATCTGCGCTCGCAATTGATTATAAGCAGCAGCCACCGATGTTCCGCGTATCAGATACGCATTATGCAGCGACATGGCTGAGAGGGCGGTGAAGGTGCGGGAGGAGTTGGAGCGGCGGGAGCAGGCAGAGCTGTCTGAAGAAGTGGGCAGAACGCACGGACGGATAAAAGGTAAAAGCATATGTTTTGACACCTCAGCGAAAAATGATTCAGAAAAGGAAGGCTTTGCAGAAACCGGGCAGCAGGCTGCGACTGAGCATGCTCAGAACAGCGCGCAAAACAGGAAGCCAAACGGGCAGTCTGTGGATGAAGCAGCGGAAATATTGCAGGATAGGCGTAGCTCCACCGATATCCTTCTCGACATCCGCCATCTCACTCAGGTCTTTCCTTTGACAAAAAAACTGGCGGTGCGTGCGGTGGATGATGTTTCGTTTCAGATCAGAGGCGGAGAGATTTTTGGTCTGGTCGGAGAATCCGGATCCGGAAAGTCAACGGTTGCGCGGTGTGTGATGAATATTTATCGTCCGGCAGGAGGGAAGATCGTGTATCGTGGGATTGATACCGGAAATCGGATGGAAGTGCGAAAAAATCGTGTCCTTCTGCAGCAGGAACGCCAGATGATCTTTCAGGATTCTGCATCAAGCCTCAATCAGAGAATGAAGGTGGAGGATATTGTGATGGAGCCGATGAAGCTGGCACATCGCCGTCCGCCACGTGGTTCTTATCGGGCAGAGGCTGCATATCAGCTGAAATACGTTGGACTGGATGAATCCTGTCTCGATAAATATCCGTCAGAGCTTTCCGGAGGACAGCGGCAGCGGATAGCGATCGCGCGTGCCGTGAGCATGGAGCCGGAGCTTCTGGTGGCGGATGAACCGATTGCATCGCTGGACGCGTCGATACAGGCACAGATTGTGAATCTGTTCCGTCATCTGCAGAAGGAGCACGGTTTTTCGTTCCTGTTTATTGCGCATGATCTGGATATGGTCGAATTTCTGTGTGACAGAGTAGGTGTGATGTACCATGGAAAACTGGTGGAGACCGGCCCGGCGCGGGCCGTGTTTGAAAATCCGCTGCATCCGTATACGAAAGCACTGATCGCGGCCATTCCGATTCCGGATCCGCGAAGGGAAAGAGCGAGAGCTGTACCGGATTTTTCCAATACAGAATTTCCCCGGACGGGAACACTGCGGGAAGTGGAAAAAGATCATTTTGTGCTGATGGAGGGAGGCGATGCAGGATGAAAAGCCGGAACAGAGTGCTTTACTATGGAAAAAAAGCAGCGGCATTTCTGGCAAGTGTTCTGCTGCTGTCTGTGCTCGTATTTTATATTTCAAGGCTTGCGCCGGGAGATCCGCTGGTATCATATTACGGAGACCGCGTGGAAAAAATGACGCCCGAAGAAAGAGCGTGGGCCGAAGAAAAATTGGGACTGAAGGATCCCATTTCCGTACAGTATATCCGCTGGGCAGGCAATGCACTGCATGGGGATTTCGGAATTTCGTACAAATATAAAATGGATGTAACGCGCGTGATCGAGGGAAGAATTGGAAATACGCTGGTGCTTGGCGGCATTGGATTTCTGCTGATTTTCACCCTCGCGCTGCTTCTTGGAATTCTCTGTGCATGGAAGGAAGATACTTGGCTGGACCGCATCATCTGTAAGGTGGGAACCATCACGGGATGTATTCCGGAATTCTGGCTGTCGCTGCTTCTGATTCTTGTTTTTTCCATGCAGCTCAAATGGCTGCCGAGTTCCGGTGCCTACTCTGTTGGAAAACAGGCAGATTTTTCTGACCGTGTCTGTCATCTGATCCTGCCGATGACGGTCGTAGTGCTGAGTCATTTGTGGTATTACGCATACATGATCCGCAATAAAATTCTGGATGAAGTGCGGGAAGAGTATGTGCTTCTGGCAAGAGCCAAGGGGCTGAAACGAAAGACGGTTCTGTTCCGGCATTGCCTGCGGAATACGATTCCGTCGTATCTTGGCATCATGGCCATTTCTGTTCCGCATGTGCTGGGGGGAACCTATATTGTAGAAACGGTTTTCTCGTATCCCGGTATCGGAACGCTGGCGTATGAGAGCGCACGGTACAAAGATTACAATCTTCTGATGCTGCTTTGCCTGATGTCCGGAATCGTTGTGATTCTGTGCAATATGGCGGCACAGATCATCAACGAGAGAATTGATCCGCGGATGCGGGAGAAAGAAGCGGCAGAAACATCGGAGGTAATGATGCTGTGACAGAAAAAACACAATTATTTCAATTTGCAGGAGAGAGGCCTGCAGAAAAAACAGAAGCAGAAAAAAAGAAAAAATGGTATCAGGACCGGCCGGTGGCAGCAGAGCTTTTTCTGGGTCTTCTTGTGCTGGGCTGCCTTTTCTGTGGGCAGATTATGACGAAGGATCCCTCGTATATGGATCTGAAAAACTGTTCCGTCATGCCGTGCCGGGAATTTCTGTTTGGAACCGATACGATGGGAAGAGATATTTTCTCGATGATCTGGTACGGCGGCAGAATATCGCTGGCGATCGGTCTGCTTTCTACGCTGATTTCCACTGTGATTGCCGTTCTCTTCGGCGCAGTCAGCGGATGTGCACCGGCGTGGCTGGACGCACTTCTGATGCGGCTGACCGAGATCTTTTTGTCGGTGCCGAATCTTCTTCTTGTCATTTTTCTTCTGGCCGCTGCGGGAAAATCCAATGTGATTACGATTTCTGCCGTGATCGGAATGACAAGCTGGACAAGCATTACAAAGGTTGTGCGGACCGAAGTACGGCAGATCCGGAACAGTGAATACGTGATTGCGTCGCGCTGTATGGGAGGCAGTTTTTTCTATATTTTATGGCACCATCTGGCACCGAACTTTTTTTCGTCTATTATGTTTATGGTGGTTATGAACATCCGAAGTGCGATTGTAGCAGAATCCACACTGAGTTTTATGGGAATCGGTCTTCCGCTGGAGGTGATTTCCTGGGGCAGCATGCTGTCACTTTCGGAAAAAGCGCTGATGACAAAGGCATGGTGGATCATTCTGATCCCGGGTGTTTTTCTGATTGTGACGCTGCTTAGTTTTACAAGCATTGGAAATTATCTGCGGAAGCAGGCAAACAGAAAACAGAGAAATCTGTGAGCTGTTCAGAGAGGCTGCGGTCTGTGGGGAATCCCTGCAGACTGCAGCTTTTTTGTCTTGCAATCAAATACAGGGATTGCTATAGTGAAAAGCAGAAAGAGTATTTTTAATACCTAAAAAAAAACAGCGGGAGGAGAAGGAAATGCTGAAGAGTCAGGAAATGCGGAAACTTGCACCGGAGATGGATCCGCTCCGGATTGGAACAGGATGGAAAAAAGAGGATCTTGAAAAACCGCAGATTATGGTGGAGAGTACGTACGGGGACAGCCATCCGGGAAGCGGCCACTTAAATCTGCTGGTCGAGGAAGTGCGGAAAGGCGTTGCGGAAGCGGGGGGCTTCGGGGCGCGGTATTTCTGCACCGACATCTGTGACGGCGAGAGCCAGGGAACGGACGGCATCAACTACAGTCTTGCGAGCCGCGAGATGATTGCCAATATGATCGAGATCCACGCGAATGCGACACCGTTTGACGGCGGCGTCTATCTGTCGAGCTGCGACAAGGGTATGCCGGGCAATCTGATCGGCCTTGCGCGTGTCGATATTCCGGCGATTGTTGTGCCAGGCGGAACGATGAATGCGGGACCGGAGATGCTGACACTGGAGCAGCTTGGCATGTACAGCGCAAAATTTGAGCGCGGTGAGATCGACGAGGAGAAGCTCGACTGGGCGAAATGCAATGCCTGCCCGAGCTGCGGTGCCTGTTCGTTTATCGGAACGGCATCCACGATGCAGATCATGGCGGAGGCACTCGGCCTTGCCCTGCCTGGAAGCGCTCTGATGCCGGCGACAAGCCCGGATCTTCTGGCATATGCACGGGAGGCAGGCCGCCAGGCGGTAAAACTGGCACAGATGGAGCATATGCGGCCAAGCGATCTTGTGACGAAAGAGAGTTTTGAGAATGCGATTCTTGTCCACGCGGCAATTTCGGGAAGCACAAACTGCCTGCTGCACATCCCGGCCATTGCGCATGAGTTGGGCATCGAGATCACCGGCGACACATTCGATCGTCTGCACCGCAATGCGCGGTATCTGCTCGATGTCCGCCCGGCAGGAAGATGGCCGGCAGAGTGCTTCTATTATGCGGGCGGCGTTCCGGCGATTATGGAAGAAATCAAAGATCATCTGCATCTCAATGTGATGACGGTGACTGGAAAGACGCTCGGAGAAAATCTGGCGGAGCTTCGTGAAAATGGATTTTATGAGAAGTGCAGCGGATGGCTCGCAAAATTCAATGAGCGGTATGGAACTTCGATTACAAAAGAAGATATTATCCGCCCGTATGACAAGGCGATCGGAACGGACGGCAGCATCGCTGTTCTGCGCGGAAACCTTGCGCCGGAGGGAGCCGTCATCAAACACACGGCCTGCCCGAAAGAAATGTTCCACGCCGTCCTCCGTGCCCGACCGTTCGACAGCGAGGAGGAGTGCCTCGATGCCGTGCTGAAACATAAAGTACAGAAAGGCGACGCCGTCTTCATCCGCTACGAAGGCCCGAAAGGCAGCGGTATGCCGGAGATGTTCTATACTTCCGAGGCAATCAGCAGCGACAAAGAGCTTGGAAAGAGCATCGCGCTTATCACCGACGGCCGTTTCTCTGGCGCCTCCACCGGCCCGGTCATCGGCCACTGCAGTCCCGAAGCTGTAGACGGCGGCCCGATCGCACTCGTCGAGGAAGGGGATTTGATTGAGATTGATGTGAAGGAACGAAAACTTAACATCATCGGAATCGCCGGTGAGCGCAAGTCCATGGAAGAAATCGATGCGATCTTAAAAGAACGCCGCCAAAACTGGAAACCGCGCGAGCCGAAATACAAAAAAGGCGTACTCCGTCTTTTCAGCCTCCACGCAGCAAGCCCGATGAAAGGGGCGTATCTGGAGTACTAAAAATACTTGCGTTTTTCTGGGATGGTCTTTAGAAGTTAAGGCAGAGCAAAAAATGGAGGAAGGAGCAACAGAAAAACAAGTGAAAGAAAATATCTAAAAAACAAACGGTTCCTGTATAATGTTGCATCTCTTCAGAAAATGGTCGGAAGTCCAGATTCTGTCCAGAAGAATGTGGTGCTGGAGAACAATTCGCTGTCGGCGGAGCAGATTACCGGTGTGGAAAACCGAAAGAGCAAGGCAGGCGAAGCCGTTCTTCCGGTACTGCGCAGTGTTTCGCTGTTTCTTCTCGGGCTGCTTGGCGTGCTTCTGATTCTGCTGACGCTGCTTGTGATTGCGGCGGAGGCGGCGCGGATCATCTGCCTTGGACCGGCGGCAAAGAAACAGCAGCAACCGATGCAGAACTCGCCCGCAGATTTCCGGCGGTCGAGCCAGGCGAATATACGCGTGTCTGCCATCTGATCGAGAAACATATCTACGGTGAGATTCTGCTGTCTCCTTATGAGGAACGTACGCTGAACCATTTTCTGGAAAAGCTGATGGAGCCGGTACCGGGCTGCAGCTGGAAAATGCGGCTGAAGCTGCGCTATGCGTGTCTGCGCCGTGTGAATACGAAGAAAAAGAAGAGAAAGCACAGCGCTTTCCAGCAAAAATAAGGGTTAGGAAAACAAATGAAAAGAGGGATTTTACCATGAAATTTGTAACATTTAATATTCGCTGTGATTTTGGCCAGGATGGAGCCAATAATTTTATCTACCGCAGACCTCTGATTCTGGAAAAAATCAGACAGGAAAAGCCGGATATCATCGGTTTTCAGGAGGTACTGCCGCATGTGGCTGCCTGGCTGAAGGAAAATCTGACGGAATATTACATTGCCGGATGTGGAAGAGAAAAGGATCTGACCGGTGAGGCAATGATCATTGCCTATCGGAAAGAACGTTTTCAGAGTGTGAGCCTGGAAACCTTCTGGCTGTCACCGACACCGTACGTGCCGGGATCCCGCTATCCGGTACAGAGTATGTGCCCGCGTACTGCGACGGATGTGGTATTTGAGGATATGGAGACCGGAAAAGTGTTCCGCGTCATCAACACCCATCTGGATCACGAGTGCGCCGGGGCGAGAAAGCTTGGCCTGGAGCAGATTCTCGCACATCTGAGAGCAGAGAAAGTATTTGCCGATGTGCCGGTGATTCTTAGCGGCGACTTCAATGCCGAGCCGGACAGCGAAGAGATGAAACCGCTGAGGGAAACTGCCGGTCTTGTGAATGCGACGGAAGGAATCGGCATTACCTTCCACAACTATCATCGCGATGATCCGAACGATCCGCAGTGCTCGATTGACTACATCATTCTCAAAGGGGACTGGGAATGCCGGAAGGTGGAAAAATGGACGGAGCAGAAGGACGGTGTGTGCCTTTCTGATCATTATCCGATCTGTGCGGAACTTATTTAAAATATGGATGCAAGAGGCGGCCGCCGGGAGAAAAAATCTTCTGGCGGCGTTTTTTTACGATAGTTATAGGAAAAACTTATAACAAGTCAAAGAAAAAAGGGAATATACAAACGCCGCATTTTCTGTTATGATAGGTTACGTTACAAAACCTATCAGATTAGTATAGAAAGAAAAATTACGAAATAACAGGAGATTATTCATATGGCAAGAGGAATTGACACAAAATGTATCCATTTAGAAGAGGACGAGGGACAGTGTAGCCACTACGGCGCACTCAGCTACCCGATTTATCAGACCGCAACGTATGCGCATCCGGGCGTAGGACAGAGCACCGGATTTGATTACAGCAGACTGCAGAACCCGACCAGAGAGCATCTGGAGAAGATGGTGGCTGCACTGGAAAACGGAATTGATGCGTTTGCATTAAGCTCTGGCATGGCAGCGATCTCACTTCTGATGGAGCTGTTCCGCCCGGGAGACCACATCATTGCGGATTCCGATTTGTACGGCGGAAGCATTCGTCTGTTCCACCATGTGAACGAGAAAAACGGCGTCGAATTTTCCGGCATCGACTGCTACTGTGATGACGTGGAAAGCTATGTGAAAGAAAATACAAAAGCCATCTACATCGAGACCCCGACGAACCCGATGATGAACGTAACCGACATCCGAAAGATGGCGGATATTGCAAAACGCCACAACCTGATTCTGATCGTGGACAACACCTTCATGTCTCCGTACTTCCAGAACCCGCTCGATCCCGGCGCGGATGTTGTCATCCACAGCGGCACGAAATACTTAAGCGGCCACAATGATACGCTGGCAGGTTTTATCGTGACAAACCGTGAAGACATTCAGGAAAAACTGCGTTTCCTGATTAAGACAACAGGTGCAGGTCTTGCTCCGTTTGACTGCTGGCTGGTGCTGCGCGGCATGAAAACTTTAGGCATCCGCATGGAAAGATCTCAGGAGAATGCAGAACAGATTGCTGCATGGCTGCAGAAACAGAAGGCGGTTACGAAAGTAATCTATCCGGGACTGCCGGATCATCCGGGCCATGAGATTATGAAAAAACAGGCAAGAGGCTTCGGTGCCATGCTGACAATCCAGCTCGAGAGCAAAGAGTTTGCCCTTGCCATTCTGGAAAAGGTAAGAATGATCCGTTTCGCAGAGAGCCTCGGCGGCGTGGAGACACTCGTTACGTATCCGACGACGCAGACACATGCCGATGTGCCGAAGGAAATCCGTGAGCGGAACGGAATTACGGAGAGCACCCTTCGCTTCTCCGTCGGAATTGAAAATATCGAGGACCTGATCGGCGAGCTTGAGAAGGTTTTTGCAGAAATTGAGGAAGAGAAAAATGACGGAAAGAAATCTTGATTTTGACAGAATCATCAACCGAAAAAATACAGACTGTTTAAAATATGACTTCGCAGTAAAACGTGGTATGCCAGCCGACGTGCTGCCGCTGTGGGTGGCGGACATGGACTTTGAGACATCCTCCTACATCGAGGATGCGCTGGTGGAGCGTGTAAAAATGGGCATTTACGGCTACAGCGATGCGCAGACTCCATATTTTGAGGCAGTTGCGGGGTGGATGAAACGCCATCACAACTGGGAGCCGAAAGAAGAATGGCTGATCAAAACGCCGGGCGTTGTGTTTGCGCTGGCGATGGCGGTCAAAGCTTACACCGGGCCCGGGGATGCCGTGCTGATCCAGTCACCGGTTTATTATCCATTTTCGGAAGTCATTGCGGATAACGGCAGAAGAGTCGTCAGCAGCACGCTGGTGCTCGGCGATGATAACCGCTATCACATGGATGTGGCGGATTTCGAGGAGAAGCTGAAAGCTGAAAACGTGAAGCTCTTTTTCCTCTGCAATCCGCACAACCCGGTCGGAAGAGTCTGGACGAAAGAGGAGCTGACGGCGATCGGCGATCTCTGCGTGCAGTACGGCGTGACCGTTGTAAGTGATGAGATCCATGGAGATTTCATTTTTAAAGGCGAGCATCAGGTGTTTGCTGCGATCAAAAAAGAGTACGAGGACATCACGATCACCTGCACCGCGCCGAGTAAGACATTCAATCTGGCAAGTATGATGATGTCAAACATCTTTATCGCCAACCCGGAACTCCGTGCGAAATTCCGGAAACAGCTCGATGCAGCCGGAATGAGCCAGCTTGGTGTGATGGGTCTGGTGGCATGCGAGACGGCATATAATAAGGGCGAGGAGTGGTATGAGGCAATGCTTTCCTATGTGAAGGCAAATGCAGAATTTACAAAGCAGTATGTGGAGGAGCAGCTTCCGGGCGTGAAGATGATCGACCTGGAGGGAACATATCTCGTATGGCTCGATTTCCGCAAGACGGGGCTTTCCGTCGATGAACTGGAGGATCTGATGATCAACAAAGCAAAACTCTGGCTGGACAGCGGAAAGATCTTCGGAGACTGCGGACGCGGTTTCCAGCGGATCAACATCGCCTGCCCGCGCGCAACCCTGACCGAGGCACTGGAGCGGATTCGGGATGCGATGAAAAGCAGATAAAGCCACACCGATGAGATGCGTAGCATTTTGGAAGTTGGCTCTGAACAGTGACGAAAACATGTTGAAAAGGCGTAGCTTACGGAACATCTTTTTGGGAGATATGATTTTTTTTGTGTCTCCGGTAGAGAAAGAAGAAAGCTGCGCCTCCGCATATCAAAACGAGTACTTTCACCGGAATCTGATATACCGGATACACAGAGGTATAAATGCAATGATATTCTGGCGAAGAAACTTCGCTTTCCTCAGCAGGGCTCGGGCTCCAGGAAAAAGATGCCAGAATTCGAAAATATTTTTTATCAGAAGAAAACTGGCTATAAGGAAGATAAAAATCTGGATTTCCAGGCGTTGTGATTTTCCGTTCCAGCGTCCAGGGTTCTTCCGTGCTGTTCCGAGTCCACAATTCTGCTTTTTCTAATTCAAAAAGATACATCAGTGGATCTGTCTCCAGACGGATAAAGTCTTCTTTCGCAGTTCTTACCTGGGTTATATTTTGAAAATCGAAAACTGTCTGATATAACAAAGAACGATCTGATTTTTCCTGATAGGTGAGTACATTTGCGGCATACAGATCTTGGAAACTTTTTGTCTTTTCAGATCGTTTAAAAAAATAGAAATCGATAGGTTTGGAAGAAGTTTTTCGATACTCGTTTTCTAAACTGGATTCTATTGGCGAAGCATTTTCCGGTACGTTTTCTTTTAAGAAAGAGCACAATACCGTATCGTCATTTTCGAATGCAGTGTCTGCTTTGACTGGAACAGAAAAACAGAATAACAGGGTGAAAAATAAAAATTTGATTTTTTTCATAATGAGTTACCTCTTATTTATGGCTTTATTCAGTTGATGCCGGATTTAAAAGTTTTTTTGAATTAATATATTCAAAATGTTTACCTCCACTTTTTAAGTCATCCACAATGAACTGCATGACGTCATCATCCAGCTTTTCTATTTCCTTTTGTGGCATTCCGGTTTTTAATAGGTATGCTTTGTTGGATAAAACAACATTATTATCTGCCTTTACATTGCAAATTCCCATATTTAAGGACAGAATACAACAAATAAAAAATGCAAGACATGTTTTTAATTTTTTCATGATGAGTGGTCTCCGTTCATAAGTATTGTTGGATGGGTTTTGTTTTTTATTTATCCTTAGATTAGTGCACTATCTGAAAAGTAAATTCGTTCGTTAATATGGATGATAAAATAGAAAATTAATAAAAATACTTGTAATTATTATATAAATATATGAAAAACAAATCAATAGTCAAAAAACATATAAATAAATATATGAATTTGTAAAAAACAACGATTTTGTAAAAAGAATGTAATTTTAGAAGAGATATATACGTATAAGAAAAATAAAACGTGATTTTAATTTGCAGTGATATGGATTCTATGATATAGTGTGGTAAAGTGATGCTGTGAAAAAAACAAAAAACCCGTCGGCAAACAAGGCGGGCAGCGCAGGAAAGGGGATCATAACAATGTATATTACATGTCTGGATGTAGAAGGAGTACTGGTACCGGAGATCTGGATCGCATTTGCGGAGGCAAGCGGAATCCCGGAACTAAAAAAAACGACACGTGACGAGCCGGATTACGATAAACTGATGAGATGGAGACTTGGAATCTTAAAAGAGCACGGCCTTGGACTGAAAGAAATTCAGGCTACGATTGAAAAGATCGACCCGCTGCCGGGCGCAAGAGAGTTCCTCGACGAGCTGCGCACCTTCTCCCAGGTGATCCTGATCAGCGATACCTTTACGGAGTTTGCCGCACCGCTGATGAAAAAACTGGGCTATCCGACGCTGTTCTGCAACTCTCTGGAAGTAGCAGACAACGGAGAGATCACAGGTTTTAAGATGAGAGTCGAGCAGTCGAAGCTTACGACTGTAAAAGCACTGCAGTCCATCGGATTTGAGACGATCGCAAGCGGTGATTCCTACAATGACCTTGGCATGATTCAGGCAAGTAAGGCAGGATTTCTGTTCCGCTCGACCGACAAAATCAAAGCCGACTATCCGCAGATTCCGGCGTATGAGACGTATGAGGAGCTGCTTGGTGCGATCAAAAAGGCAATGGAGGAGAAGTAAACAAAAAAGGTGATTTCCGGAGGCTGCGACGAACGGTCAGGAAAACAGAAATATGGGGGTTTTATTACATGAGAAGAAGAATTCAGGTAGAAGCAGAAAAACCACAATTCTGCGTCACAACAGGAATTACATTTGCACAGGCGGATGCCTGGTTTGGAAATACGGTGCAGGATTTGAAGCTGGATTTGATTTACCCACGGGATAACACCAGAAAATACCCGTGTGTGGTATGGATTTGCGGAGGGGCCTGGATCCAGATGGACCGCTCGGCACATCTTGCCTATCTGTCCGTACTGGCACAGCAGGGATTCGTTGTTGCATCGGTAGAATACCGCACAAGCAATGAGGCAAAATTTCCGGCACCGCTGCAGGATGTGAAAGCAGGAATCCGTTATCTGCGTGCACATGCCGATCGCTTCAACATTGATCCGGACCGCATCGGTGTGATGGGAGAGTCTGCGGGCGGTTATCTGACCTGCATGGCAGCGCTTGCGACAGATCCCGTTTATGATGTGGGAGAAAATCTGGAATATTCCAGTGCCGTACAGGCCGCCTGCCCGTGGTACCCGCCGACCGATTTCCGCGGATTCCCGTACAGTGATCCGGAGCAGTGTGCGGCATCTCCGGAATCCCTTCTGATGGGCAAAAACGTGATGCGCCATCCGGAAGAAGCACTCGCATGCTGTCCGGTCAGCTTCGTGACAAAAGCCGCACCGCCGTTTCTGATCATCCACGGAGAGGATGACCATACCGTTCCGTTCGGACAGGGAGAGGAACTGCACGACGAACTGGAAAAAGCGGGATGTGATGTCACACTGCTTTCGATCGAGGATGCCGACCACGCAGATCTCCATTTCTTCCAGAAGGAAGTGTGGGACGAAATCTGTGCGTTCTTCCGCGCAAAACTGTAAAAGAAAAAAGCAGAACGAAAATGAAGTGAAATGCTCCCTTCTGAACAGACAGGTGAAAGAAGAAAAACTTGTCATTTAGGAAGGAGCATTTCACTTTCAACATTTTGTTCTATAATAGGAAAGTTCGACATTCGTCGAACTCTTGATAAAAAGAGCCCGCACAAA
>OGUO01002091.1_pt1 | contig 12452 bp, 10 predicted proteins | sample 1553641 | NCBI WGS metagenome assembly OGUO01 (sample SAMEA2579980, study PRJEB22360) | human gut metagenome | biome: human gut; feature: human-associated habitat; material: faeces | place: Denmark | collected 2008/2010 | reverse complement strand
TGGCGCTGATATGCGGATTTCTAGGGGCAAGAATATACTACTGCGTATTCCAGACCCTTGACCCGAACAGCGGCATCGACTACGACTTCGTGACGACTTTCACGACGATACGCGACGGCGGACTTGCGATCTACGGCGGCGTCATCGGCGGATTCCTCGGCGGATTCATCGCGTGCAGGGTGCGCAAGGTGAATTTCCGGGCGATGGCTGACCTGGCTTCCCTGGGATTTCTCATCGGACAGACTATAGGCAGATGGGGCAACTTCATCAACCAGGAAGCATTCGGTGCCCCCTGCGAGCCGGACTGGATATTCGGCATGACCAGCGTTGACATCGTTGCAAGGGATCACCTGGCGGCAGGCACGCTTGTTCATCCCTGCTTCCTGTATGAGAGCGTGTGGTGCCTGATCGGATTCATCGGGCTGCATTTCTATTCCAAGAAGCTGCGTACATTCGACGGCGAGATCATGCTGATGTACCTAGCGTGGTACGGACTTGGCAGAGCGTGGATCGAGGGACTGCGCACCGACAGCCTTATGGCGGGTCAGTTCAAGATATCCCAGGTTGTTGCCGCAGTTTGCTTCGTGGTATGCACGGTGCTGGTTATCGTGTTCAAGATACTCACTGAAAAGAAGAATATTCCGCTGTACGTTACCACTGACGCCTGGAAGGAGCAGCAGGCTTCCGACCTCGAGGCGGCTAAGAATCCCAAGAAAAAGAAGAAGGAAGAGAAGCTGGCGCCCTCTATCCTGTCGGCGGATTCCGCTGATGTTACGCTGAACGACGGCAGCAGCGCGGAGGACTCCGCGAACCCGGAGGAGGCTCCCACCGGAGAAGAGAGCGGCGAATCTGCTGAGGAAACAGCGGAGGATTCCGATGACGCAGCCGGTGAAGCTGATGAGAATACAGAAACGACAGACGAAAGCGAGGAACAGTAAATGGCAGCACAGATAATTGATGGAAAGGCAGTTTCCGCGAAGGTAAAGGAAGAAGTCCGCGCTGAGATAGAGCGCGAGGGGCTTGACGTAGGACTGGCGGTAGTCATCGTCGGCGACGACCCTGCGAGCCGCGTATACGTCAACAACAAGAAGAAGGCGTGCGAAGTCTGCGGAATCAAGAGCTATGAGTATGCGCTCCCGGCGGAAACCTCCGAGGAACAGCTGCTGGAGCTTATCGACACCCTTAACGCGGACGCAAAGGTGAACGGTATCCTGGTGCAGCTGCCTCTGCCGAAGCACCTTAACGAGGAGGCTGTCATTGCAATGATATCCCCCCTCAAGGACGTGGACGCATTCTCCGCTTCCAACGTGGGAAAGATCATGATAGGCAATTACGCGTTCCTGCCCTGCACTCCGGCTGGCTGCATGGAGCTTATCCACAGCACCGGCGTTGACGTATCCGGCAAGGAGTGCGTGGTCATCGGCCGCTCCAACATCGTTGGCAAGCCCATGGCAATGCTGCTCCTGCATGAGAACGGCACCGTGACCATCTGCCACTCCCGTACAAAGAATCTCAAGGAAGTCTGCCAGCGTGCGGATATCCTGGTTGCCGCTGTCGGCAGACCCGGTTTTGTTACCGGCGACATGGTTAAGCCCGGCGCAGTAGTCATTGATGTCGGAATCAATCGTAATTCCGAGGGCAAGCTGTGCGGCGACTGCGTATTCGACGAGTGCGCCGAGAAGGCTTCCTACATTACCCCTGTACCCGGCGGAGTTGGTCCCATGACTATCGCAATGCTGATGAAGAACACCGTCATGGCAAAGCGTATTCAGTCCAGATGAGAAAGGACGCTAAGCCTTTCCTGCGCAACGCGCTGATACTCACGCCTGCCACTGTCCTGGTGGCACTGCTGATGAACGAGTGGGGCGCCGCACAGATCATCATAATAGTACTGCTTGCGCTTATCTCGGCAGGGCAGTGGGCGCTGTTTCTTTATATGAAGAAGAAATAGGCAGGGGAGATGGAAGTGCTGAATTCGGAATGCGTAATTCGGAATTATTGTGTCCCGCTCCGTGGGACGGATTCTGATTGTCTAGAAAATAATGGGCTGCGTTAAACTGCGCAGCCCACTTGTTTTATTATCGTCGGCGTAGCCGACACAGAAATTACGCATTCCGAATTATCTCATTTATCCCCCACTGCGCCGCCATCAGTATCGCCAGCACGGCGAAGTTGTATATCGTGAACTCCAGAAAATAGCGCCCTTTCCGCGCTTCTCCGGAGGCGCAGTACAGCTTGAATGAGATGAGGCTTGCAAGGGAGGCGATGAGCGTGCCCAGACCGCCTATATCCACGCCCAGCATGAGCTGACCGGCGTTCTCCGTGAATCCGGACAGCATGACCGCGCAGGGGACGTTGCTTATCACCTGGGACAGAGCGGCGCCTACCAGAAGCTCGCGCCCGGTCACGATTCCGCTGATGAATCCCTTCACCGCAGGTATCGCCGAGATATTCCCCACGAACACAAAGAAGCACACGAATGTGCCCAGCAGCGCGTAATCTACCCGGGCAAGCACCCGGCGGTCCGCAACCAGCACGCACGCCAGCGTGATCACAAGGGAAATGCGCCAGTCAAGCAGGCGTACCACCGTGCACAGACTTGCCGCCGCAGCAACGCTGTATAGCGCCACCCGTAGCTTACCGGGTTTGGATCCGGAAGCGTATTCCCGGACCGCAGGCTCAAGTTCCTGCGATGGGATAAGCAGCGCCGACAGCGCGATGATCACAAGGCTTATCACTGTCGGGGGTAGCATGGTGCGGAAGAATTCCCCGAGAGGCATCTGGTAGTGGGAATAGATGTACAGATTCTGTGGATTTCCCATCGGCGTAGTCATGGAGCCGAGGTTGGCAGCGGCGGGTTCCAGGACCACCGTGCGGATCGTAACCTCCGGGCGGCATCGGAACAGTGTTATCGTCAGCGGAACAAGTGTTATCAGCGAAACGTCGTTGGTCACCAGCATGGCGAGGAAAAAACACATCAGCGACAGAGCCGCTCCGAGCGTCCGGGTATTCCGGAATCGCCGCGTAAGCACTCCGGACAGCTTCCGGAATGCGCCTATGCTTCCGAAGCCCTGAACCGCCGCCATAAGGCAGAACAGCAGTCCGAGCGTGGACCAGTCCACATATCCGAGGTAATCTGCGTTCGGCGGCACGAATATCATTGAAATGAGCGCCGCCGCGAAGGCTATGCACAGAACGGATTCTTTCCTGATGAATTTGAGTATTGCAGTCATTTTTACATTCCCCGGAAATTACGCCGGTTCCATAAAGAGCCGGCGTTTATTGTCATTCAACTATAATTACGTTCTTTCCGCTGGTCTTGCCGCGGTACAGCCGCTTGTCCACGGTGTTCAGCAGGGTGTCTTTGTCGGTATTTCTGTCGCGGTTCGTGGCAAATCCGAAGGTCATGGATACATTCACGGACCTGCCGTCGTATTCCAGCCCCATGGAGTTTATCTCCGCGCGGATACGGCTGACCACCGGCAGGCAGGAATCAGCGCTGCCATGCATTATCAGCAGGATCTCCTCGCCGCCCCAGCGGCATGCCGTGTCGGATTCCGGCAGGTTGCGCATTATCGTTTCTGCAACGGAGCGCAGTACAATATCGCCGCATTCATGACCGTAGGTATCGTTGACTTTCTTGAAATCGTCAATATCTCCCATTACAATGCAGAAAGGTTCGCTGCAATGTTTCAGTTCGATCAGTTTGGTGTTGAGGCTGTGTCGGTTATAAAGTCCGGTGAGTGCGTCGTGGGTCGCAGTGAAATTCAGACGGTCGTTGGTTGCGTTCAGCTTCTTTATAAGGGAGTGAATCTCCAGAATGAACAGGCAGGAGAATCCGAACAGCAGGATAAGGTTGAACACGACATTGACGGCGCGCATTAAGTCTATCTCGCAGCGGGTGAGTTCCCGGCGCGTGGTGTAGTAGACCGGGGTGCTGAGATAATTGATGAGAAGTCCTGCCGACAGCAGCGCAATGGACATAAGCGTGAATATAATGGTCCAGCGCTTGAAAATATTGTTGCTGCAGGTAAGGAACAGATAGTACAGCACCACCGGGATAGTCATCATTGTATACAGGAAGAAGCAGGTGTCCGCTCCCAGGAACAGCGTGCACAGGAACGCGTGAATACTTATTTCAAAGTACATTGAGCGTATCCACGCAAGGGCGTGCTTTTCGAACGAGTCCTTCTTGCAGTTGGCGCCCATTATTATGTAAAGCGTGACGCTGAACACATTGAATACTGCCATCGTGTTCAGCTGTATCACAAGGAAAATCACCAGGAACGTCAAATGCATGAACGCACCGGAAAACGCTGCCGCCATGTATTTCAGCGACTTGTCGATCTTCAGATCAAGAATATCCAATTTCTTTTTTTCTCTGTTCATTTTCACAACTCCAAATCAGTCTTGCCTAACACCAAACTATATCCATGTTTACTATTATAAATCCTTTACGATAAATTTTCAAGGCTAAATTGAAAATTTTTTTAAATACCCCCTTGAAATTTTCAGATAAGTATGATAAAATAAGTACATCGGGTGTGTAATCGATTACCCACCCATTACGGAGAAATCTTTTTACGGAGGATAACACCAATGAAGTATGCAGACGGATTATGGCTGAACAAGCCCGGTTATGGCGTAAACTACGCAACACAGATGTACGAGGTAACAGCAGATGAGACCTCCATCAACGTGCTTGCCACAAATCAGTGGATCGGCAACAGAGGCATGACTCTGGGCGGTCCTGTTCTTGAGATCACATTTACTTCCACACTGGAGAATACGATAAAGGTGTCCATCGACCACTACAAGGGCAGAGTACATAAGACACCGGATTTCCAGCTCAACGAGGACAAGAATTTCAAACCCGTTATCAAGGAAACTGAGGGCGCATTCGAGCTCATTTCCGGCAGCACCAAGGTTGTTGTCGCAAAGGGCGGCGCATGGGATATCAAGTACTACTACAACGACAAGCTCCTCACCAAGGAAGGCTGGCGCACCACTTCCTACATCACCGAGGACCAGTGGAAAACCAACGAGCGCATGGCAAACGACCAGATGAAGCCGTTCTTCTCCCACGATGAAACCGCTGACGGCGCTGTAATGCGTGAGATGCTCAATATCTCCGTCGGCGAGAATCTTTACGGCTTCGGCGAGAAGTTCTCCACCTTCGTAAAGAACGGTCAGACCGTCGAGGTATGGAACAACGACGGCGGCACAAGCTCCGAGCAGAGCTACAAGTCCATTCCGTTCTATGTATCCTCCAGAAACTACGGCGTGTTCGTAAACCACCCCGAGAAGGTAACATTCGAGGTTGCAAGCGAAACAGTTTCCAAGGTTGCTTTCTCCGTTCAGGGCGAGCACCTGGAGTACTTTGTTATCGGCGGCGAGAAGCTGACTGACGTTGTTTCTACCTACACCACGCTGACTGGCAAACCGGCTCTTACTCCGGCGTATACATTCGGTCTGTGGCTGACCACTTCCTTTACCACCAACTACGACGAGGCTACTGTTTCCAGCTTCATCGACGGCATGGCTGAGCGCGATATTCCGCTTGAGGTATTCCACTTCGACTGCTTCTGGATGAAGGAATTCAACTGGTGCGACCTCACCTGGGACAAGAGAATGTTCCCGGATCCCAAGGCTATGCTGGACAGACTGAAGGCAAAGGGTCTGGAGATCTGCGTATGGATCAACTCCTACATCGCACAGCGTTCCTCCATGTTCGACGAGGGTGTTAAGGGCGGATACTTCCTCAAGACAAAGGACGGCAGCGTATGGCAGGGCGATATGTGGCAGCCTGGCATGGCTATCGTGGACTTCACCAACCCGGCTGCATGCGAGTGGTACAAGGGCAAGCTCCGTGCACTCTGCGAGATGGGCGTGAATGCGTTCAAGACCGACTTCGGCGAGCGTATCCCGACCAAGGACGTTGTTTACTACGACGGCAGCGATCCCTACAAGATGCACAACTACTACACCTACCTCTACAACAAGTGCGTATTCGAGGTGCTTGAGGAATTCTACGGCAAGGACAAGGCGTGCCTGTTCGCGCGTTCCGCTACAGTCGGCGGTCAGCAGTTCCCGGTACACTGGGGCGGCGACTGCTTCTCCAACTACGAATCCATGTGGGAGACTCTCCGCGGCGGACTTTCTCTCTGCATGAGCGGCTTCGGCTACTTCAGCCACGACATCTCCGGCTTTGAGGCTCAGGGTACTCCCGACCTCTATAAGAGATGGTGCGCATTCGGACTTATGTCCTCCCACTCCAGACTGCACGGCAACAGCTCCTACCGCGTTCCGTGGAACTTCGACGAGGAGAGCTGTGATGTACTCCGTCACTGGACTAAGCTCAAGGGAAAGCTGATGCCTTACCTCTGGGCGCAGGCTCAGAAAACCCATGCTACCGGCGTTCCGATGATGAGAGCGATGGTCATGGAATACTCCGACGATCCTGCTACCCTGTCCCTCGACCGCCAGTACATGCTCGGCGACAACCTGCTGGTTGCCCCGGTATTCAATGAAGAGGGCATCGCGGACTTCTATGTACCTTCTGGCAACTGGACTGATATCCAGAGCGGTAAGGTATACGAGGGCGGCAAGTGGTACTCCACCAAGAACAACTACTTTGAGATGCCTGTCCTGGCTAAGCCGAACAGCATTGTGGCTTACGGTAACTTCGAGCGCGCATTCACCTATGCTTACGGCGACAAGGCGGATATCGTAATCTACCAGCTTGAGGACGGCAAGACCGCTGAAACCAAGATCTACGACGCTGACAGCAACGTAGTCCTGACTGTTAAGGCAGTACGCTCCTGCGATACTATAAAGGTGACCGCCGAGGGATCCGCAAAGGATTACACAATCAGAAGCGCAGAGGGTCTCAAGATCGAGATGTGATCTTAAACCGACAGTATTCCTCCTCCGGAAACGGGGGAGGATACTTTTTTGCCGCATTTTCTGACAGGAGTGTGCATATCCTGCTACGGGGTGATAGTATGGTGTACAGCTTCAACGACATTCGCTGCAAGGAGATAATCAACGTGCGCAACGGGTGCAGGATAGGATTCCCGGACGACATAGAATTCGACAGCTGCACGGCGAAGATATGCAGGCTGGTGGTGTTCGGAAGGGCGAAGTTCTTCGGGCTTTTCGGCAGGGAAGAGGATATCTGTATCAAATGGTGCGATATTGAGGTCATCGGCGAGGATACGATACTGGTTTCCTGTGATGCGCCGTCAATATCACCAAGAAAGAAAGGGAAACTGTTCGGAAATTTGTTGAAATAAACAATCGATTATTTATTGAAAAAAATAACTGAATGTGATATAATATTCAAGTAAGTGTGCGGAATAATATGCACAAATACACACACGGTAATGCCGTTCCGTCGGTGCGCTCACGCGTCCGGAGCGTTCAGCCGTGGAGGAAAATCACTTTATCAACCAAAATCAGGAGGAAAAACAAATGGCAGTAGTATCTATGAAGCAGCTTCTCGAAGCAGGTGTACATTTCGGTCACCAGACAAGAAGATGGAACCCTAAGATGGCTCCCTATATCTTCACTGAGAGAAACGGCATCTACATCATTGACCTGCAGAAAACCGTAAGAAAGCTCGACGAGGCTTACAACTTCATTCACGAAGTAGCTGCTAACGGCGGCGAAGTTCTCTTCGTAGGCACCAAGAAGCAGGCTGCTGATTCCATCAAGGAAGAGGCTACCCGTGCAGGCGCTCACTATGTAAACGCTAGATGGCTGGGTGGTATGATGACCAACTTCAAGACCATCCAGAGAAGAATCGCAAGACTTGAGCAGCTCCACACCATGGAGACAGACGGCACATTCGATCTGCTCCCCAAGAAGGAAGTTATCAAGCTCAACCTTGAGATCGAAAAGCTCGAGAAGTTCCTCGGCGGTATCAAGAACATGAAGAAGCTCCCCGGCGCTCTCTTCGTTGTTGACCCCCGCAAGGAGAAGATCGCAGTAGCTGAGGCTAAGAAGCTCGGTATCCCGGTAGTTGCTATCGTTGATACAAACTGCGACCCCGATGAGATCGACTATGTGATCCCTGGCAACGACGACGCTATCAGAGCTGTAAAGCTGATCGCAGGCGCTATGGCAGACGCTATCATCTCTGCTAAGCAGGGCACTGCTGACGCAGCTGAGGAGCAGGCTGCTCCCGCTGAGGACGCTGAGTAATCCCACATCGGACGATATACGAAATTATATAAAGGAGAACAAAAATGGCTAATATCACAGCAAAAGAAGTTGCAGAGCTGCGTGAAATGACAGGCTGCGGCATGATGGACTGCAAGAGAGCTCTCGTTGAGGCTGACGGCAACAGAGATGAGGCTGTAAAGATCCTCCGTGAGAAGGGCCTTGCTAAGGCTGCCAAGAAGGCCGGCAGAATCGCTGCTGAGGGCGTTGTAAAGGCTAAGGTAAACGGCACTAACGGTGTTCTCGTTGAGATCAACTGCGAGACCGACTTCTGCGCAAAGAGCGACAAGTTCCTCGACCTCGTTGAGACGATCACTGACACTATCCTTGCTAACGATGTTGCTGACGTTGAGGCTCTCAAGAACTGCACTGTCGCTGGCGGTTCCCAGACCGTTGCGGAGTATATGACCGAGAAGATCGCTACTATCGGTGAGAACATGAATATCCGTCGTTTCACAAAGATGACAGGTACTCTGGTTCCCTACATGCACGATGGCGGCAGAATCGGTACTATGGTTAAGCTCGCTACCGACAAGCCCGATGACGCGACTGTTCTCGCTTGCGGCAAGAACGTAGCTCTCCAGATCACCGCTCTGAACGCTCAGTATGTTTCCCAGGCTGATATCCCTGCTGACGTACTGGCTAACGAGAAGGAAGTTCAGTTCGGTCTGGTTAAGACTGAGAACGCTCAGTCCGCTAAGCCCAAGCCCGAGAACGTACTTGAGAAGATCGTTGAGGGTCGTCTCAGAAAGTACTTCGAGGAAGTTTGCCTGTTGGATCAGAAATACTTCAAGGACGACACAATGTCCATCGGTAAGTATGTAGAGTCCGAGGCTAAGGCTGCCGGCGCTTCCATCAAGGTTGAGTCTTTTGTTCGCTACGAGCGCGGCGAGGGCATCGAGAAGAAGCAGGACGATTTTGCTTCCGAAGTTGCTGCAATGGCAAAGGGCTGATCAAGCTGTAAATATCAAACCGCTGCGGATTTCCGCAGCGGTTTTTTTATTCAGAAAAAGAGCAATAAAAACAAGGCTGCCCGGAAGCAGCCTTGAATTATTTATGCATGAAGAATTACTTCTTGGTGGTCTTCTTTGCAGCAGCCTTAGGAGCAGGCTTCTTAGCAGCAGGAGCCTTCTTGGCAGCGGGAGCAGCCTTCTTAGCAGCGCCTGTGCCGGAAGCTACGTCCATGTCGTCAGTCCAGCTGTAGAGCTTACGGAGCTCAGCGCCAACCTTCTCAAGCTGGTGCTCGCTCTCAATACGGCGGCAAGCGTTGAAGTGGCTTCTGCCCATCTTGTTCTCGGTGATCCAGTTGCGAGCGAAGGTACCGTCCTGAATCTCGTGGAGAACCTTCTTCATTTCCTTCTTGGTGTCCTCTGTAATGATTCTCTTACCGATCTCGTAGTCGCCGTACTCAGCGGTATCGGAGATGGAGTATCTCATCATGCTGAAGCCGCCCTTGTAGATCAGGTCAACGATCAGCTTCATCTCGTGAATGCACTCGAAGTAAGCGTTCTGAGGATCATAACCAGCCTCAACCAGTGTCTCGAAGCCAGCCTTCATCAGGGCAGTAACACCGCCGCAGAGTACGCACTGCTCACCGAACAGGTCGGTCTCAGTTTCGCACTGGAATGTGGTATCAAGAACGCCAGCTCTGGAGCCGCCGATGCCAGCTGCGTAAGCAAGACCGATGTCGTGTGCTCTGCCGGAAGCGTCCTGATATACAGCGATCAGGCAGGGAACACCTCTGCCGATCTGGTACTCGGAACGTACAGTGTGGCCCGGACCCTTAGGAGCAATCATGATAACGTCAACGTCAGCCGGGGGAACGATCTGACCAAAGTGAATATTGAAGCCGTGAGCGAAAGCAAGAGTCTTGCCGGCAGTGAGGTTCGGAGCGATGCTCTGCTTGTAGAGGTCAGCCTGTCTCTCATCGTTGATGAGGATCATGATGATGTCTGCCTTCTTAGCAGCCTCAGCAGCAGTGTAAACCTTGAAGCCTGCGTCCTCAGCCTTCTTCCAGCTCTTGGAGCCTTCGTAAAGACCGATGATAACGTTAACGCCGCTATCCTTGAGGTTAAGAGCGTGTGCGTGACCCTGGCTTCCGTAGCCGATTATAGCAACGGTCTTGCCGTCCAGCAGGGACAGGTTGCAGTCTTCCTGATGATAAATCTGTGCCATTGTTTTGTATCTCCTTTTGAAGAATTAATATACGACGCCTTTTGAGCGAGGTTATACGGTCATACTCTTACAGCGGCTTCGCCCTTCTGCATCGCGATGGTTCCGGTGCGGACTACTTCCTTTATGCCGTAAGGTCTGAGCAGCTCCTCGTATGTATCGAGATTCTGCTTCGTGTCGGACAGTTCAATCGTCATAGAGTTAGGGGAGATGTCCGAGATCTTCCCCTTGGCAATCTCAGCAATGCTGATAAGCTCCGCGCGCTGCTTCTGTGTGCAGCTGACCTTGATGAGCACAAGCTCACGGGTCACGGCGGAATCGTTATGCAGGGTCTTGACCTTGATAACGTCTATCAGCTTGTTCAGCTGTTTTTCTATCTGTTCAAGCGTGTATGCGCTGCCGTCTGCGACGATGGTTATTCTGGAAACCTTCTCGTCGTCGGTCACGCCTACCGCAAGGCTGTCAATGTTGAATCCGCGGCGTGCGAACAATCCTGCGACCCTCGCAAGAACGCCTGCATGGTTCTCTACCAGTACTGATATTGTATGCTTCATGCCTGCACCCCCGTCATAGAATCGTCTTTTCGAAGTCCTCGACAGCCACCTCAAGGAGGAAAGGCTTATCGGAGTCCATCATGCGCTGTATGGCGGAATCCATCTTGTCGGCGCTGTCCACCAGTTCATTTTCGATCCCGTAGGCGTCCGCAAGTTTAGTGAAGCAGGGGCTGCCGTCAATAGAAACAGCCATCAGCCGGTTGTCGTACGCCTTTTCCTGTAGTTCACGCACCATACCGAGGTAGTTGTTCCGCATCACGACGATCTTGACTGCGACATCATGCTGTACTGCGGTCGCAAGCTCCATCATCTGCATCTGGAAGGATCCATCGCCGCAGACCGCAACGACCTGTCTTGAGGGATCCGCGAGCTTTGCACCTATCGCCGCCGGGACTGAATATCCCATGGTGCCCATACCGCCGGAGGTGAGAAACCGCCCGCCGTTGATGGTGATATTGCGTGCAGTCCATATTTGGTTCTGACCAACGTCGGCAACGACGACTGCGTCGTCCGGGAGGTACTTGTCCAGGGTCCTGATGAACTCCTTGGGATTCACGAATCCGGCAGGAGCAGGCTGCATTGCCTTATCTTCGCGGTAGCCGTCGAGCCACTGCTTCCAGTCGGAGTGTTCCCCGGCGCTCACTGCTTCGAGGAGCTGTCCCAGAACCAGCGTCAGGTCGCCAACGATCGGGATATCAACATCAAGATTCTTGCCGATCTCGGCAGGGTCGATATCAACGTGGATAACTGTGAGATCGTCGCGCTGCTCCATTGCGGCAATTGCGCGGTCGCCGACTCTTGCTCCAAGAAGCACCAGGGTGTCGCAGGAGTTCACAGCGGTGTTAGCCGCCTTGCAGCCGTGCATTCCGAGCATTCCGTAGAACAGCGGAGAATTGGTGGGCATAGCGCCGAGTCCCATCATGGTGGAAACCACGGGGATATCGGTGTGCTCCGCAAACTTCCGCATGAGATTTACGGCGTCGCCGGTGAAGAGTCCGCCGCCGGCAAGTATCAGCGGCTTCTTTGCGGAAGCGAGCTGGACCGCGGCGCGCTTTATCTGGTTGCCGTTGCCGGTGCTGCTGGGACGGTAGCTGCGGATATCAACGGTGTCGGGATACTCGAAGTCGATCTCGGCCTTCTGCACGTCGAAGGGCACGTCGATAAGAACCGGACCGCGTCTGCCGGTGCCGGCTATGTAGAAAGCCCTCTTGAACACCTCGGCGGTGTCCTCGGGGCGCTTCAGCAGGTAGCTGTGCTTTACGAAAGGCTCGGCGGAACCAGTGATATCCGCCTCCTGGAAAACATCGCGGCCGATCTGGTCGGAGTTCACCTGACCAGTGATAACAACCATCGGAACGGAGTCCATATAGGCGGTCGCGATGGCGGTGATGAGGTTCAGCGCGCCGGGACCGCTGGTGGCGATAGCAACGGCAGGCTTTCCGGTTATCCGCGCGTAGCCGCTGGCAGCGTGGCCGCCGGTGGACCCGGGGCGGTTTGGTATAA
>OGUO01002090.1_pt1 | contig 12458 bp, 10 predicted proteins | sample 1553641 | NCBI WGS metagenome assembly OGUO01 (sample SAMEA2579980, study PRJEB22360) | human gut metagenome | biome: human gut; feature: human-associated habitat; material: faeces | place: Denmark | collected 2008/2010 | reverse complement strand
GGAGCCTGTGCATCTTCCACCGGCGGTGGAATCAAGGTGTCACGTCTGCTGGTCGGAATCAAGTGTGTAAAGAGAGAGATCGTGCAGCTGGCTCATCCGAAGTCTGTGGGTATTATACGCATTGGCGGGAAAAAGGTAAGTTCAGATGTGCTGCGCACGATTTATATTTATTTTATTGCATATGTAGGTATTCTGATCGGATCAGTTGTGCTGGTTTCTCTGGACAATTTTGATTTTGAGACAACGTTCAGTGCAGTACTTACTACACTTGGAAATGTCGGACCGGGTATGGCGCAGGTCGGACCGATGGGGAATTTTGCAGAGTTCTCACCGCTCTCAAAATTAATATTATGCTTTGACATGCTGGTGGGACGTTTGGAGATTTTCCCGTTTCTGGTACTGTTTACAGCACCGGCGTGGCGCAGAAAATTCTAGAATAACAGGCGGCTTTTTTAGTGCCGTCTGATTTTCTATATATAAAAGGATGCAGGAAAAGCCGTAACGTAAAGGGCAGACTTTTTTGCATGAGAGGAGAGAAGTATGAAAGGTAAAACCAAAATGATGATCGCAGCCATTGTTGTGATCATGGCTGGAATCTATTACTATGCCGCAATTCCGGCTATCAATATTCATTCATCAGAGACATGGTTTTTCATCATGATCTTTTTGGTGATACTGGCAGTTTTGTACCTGGGAAGAAAGAAAATGAACAGGTACGAGATCAAAGAAAATAAAGTAGTAAAAGTTTTTCTTGGAGTAGTGGTGGTTCTTGGAGCGGTATACCTGCTTGGAACACTGCTGTCTTCACCGGTTGTAAATGCAAAGAAATACCAGAAACTTATGACGGTCAAAGAAGGGGAATTTGCAAAAGATGTAGAGGAACTGTCATTTGACAAGATCCCGCTTCTGGATAAAGATACGGCAGCGCTTCTCGGTGACCGTAAGATGGGCAGTATGGTAGATATGGTATCCCAGTTTGAGGCAGATGACATCTACAGTCAGATTAACTACAAGGGGAATCCGGTACGTGTTACTCCGTTAAAATACGCAAATCTGATCAAATGGTTTACGAATCAGGGGGAAGGAATTCCGGCGTATATCCGGATCAATATGGCAAATCAGTCTACGGAGCTTGTAAAACTGAAACAGGGTATGAAATATACAACAAGTGATCATTTTAACCGTAATATTTACCGCCATCTGCGTTTTGCACATCCGACATACATTTACGGTGAATTAAGTTTTGAAATTGATGAAAATGGTGATCCGTACTGGATCGCTCCGGTAAAGAAATTTAACATCGGATTATTCGGTGGTGAGACGGTTGGAAAAGTTGTTATATGTAATGCAGTGACAGGAAAGACGAAGACCTATGATGTCGGAAATGTACCACAGTGGGTAGACCGTGTATATTCCGCAGACCTGCTGGTGAATCTGTTCGATTATTACGGAACATTGAAACATGGCTTCTTTAACAGTGTACTGAGTCAGAAAGACTGTCTGGAGACAACGGATGGTTATAACTATCTTGCATTAAATGATGATGTATGGATGTATACCGGAGTTACATCTGTTAACGGAGATCAGTCGAATGTTGGATTTGTTCTGGCAAATCAACGCACAATGGAGACAAAATACTACAAAGTAGAAGGTGCGACAGAATCTTCAGCCATGTCATCGGCAGAAGGACAGGTACAGAACCTGAAATATCAGGCAACATTCCCACTCTTATTGAATATTGCCGGTGAGCCGACCTATTTTGTCGCATTAAAAGATGATGCCGGTCTGGTGAAGAAATATGCAATGGTTAATGTCCAGAAGTATCAGATCGTTGCAATTGGTGACAGTGTCAGTCTGTGTCAGGAGAATTATAATGAATTACTGTTGAAAAATGGTGTGAAAGAACAGGAAAAGGATACGCGGAAGGAAGAAGAGGTATCCGGAAAGATCACGAAGATTGCGCAGGCTGTTCTGAATGGAAATTCTCATTATTATCTGATGTTGGAGAATTCTGACGCGATCTATGATGTATCAGTAGCAGATATCATAGATGTGATCCGATGTGAACTGGGAGAACAGGTGACAGTAACGTATAAAGAGGATAAGGATGTCAATACAGTGACAAAGTTAAATACCGGTAAAGATGCAAAAGAAAAAACAGATTCTGATAAAGAAGAGGCAGATGCACAGGAATAATAGCTGGTGATACATTTTATCGAAAAGATATAAGGAATGAGAGAGTCATGGAGATTAGTATACTTCTTGCGGAACAGATCATAGCTATGTTTCTGACAATGGCGGTTGGATTCGGAGTGGTCAGAGCCGGACTTTTTAAGACGGAAGACAGCCGGATCATTTCAAATATGGTTGTGTATATCTGCAATCCATGTGTAGTCGTACATGCATTTCAGATTGAACTGACGGACGACAAGATAAAAGGGCTTATGATCGCGGTTGGGATGTCGGTAATTGTGCATGTGATCCTGATCGTGGGTTCGGAATTATTATCATATATAATTCATTTTAACAGCATAGAGAAGGCATCCATTATTTATACAAATGCAGGATACCTGGTGATTCCGCTGGTATCGGCGGTACTGGGCGAGGAATGGGTGTTTTATACGACGGCATTTATTCTGGTGCAGACGATATTGATGTGGACACACGGCGTAAATCTGATCGGGCAGGAGAAGAACCTGAATATCCGTAAGATTCTGTGTAATCCGAATGTAATCGCAATGATAATAGGAATTGCACTTTTTGCGCTGGAGATCCGTCTTCCGGCAGTGATCGACAGCTGTGTCAGCGGGTTTGGCGATATGATCAGTCCGGCGAGCATGATGGTGATCGGAATGGTGATCGGTGATGTAGATCTAAGGTGGGTGTTCCGGCAGAAGCGTCCGTATCTGATCTGTATGATTCGGCTGATCCTGTTCCCGTTAATTGCGGCAATTGCTTTTGCGGGACTGGAGCGGACCGGGTTACATCCGGATGCGGAGTATATTCTGATGATCGTACTGATCGCAACTGCAGCCCCGGCAGCAGCAATGGTCACACAGCTTGCACAGATTTATGAAAAAGATTCCAGATACGCCAGTGTGATCAATGTAATGTCAGTAATATGCTGTATCATTACGATGCCTTTGATGGTTCTGATTTATGAGATGCTGATTGGATAATAAAAAATAAAATAAGACAGAAAAAAAGCTTCGCAAGTATGTGCAATGCATATTCCTGCGAAGCTTTTTATATCGATAACCTGTCGATATTATAATCTTATAATCCTTCACTATACTGCGAGATCTTGTCCAGTACACGCTGCTTTGCGTCTCCGGTAAGCGGAACAGGGCAGTAGTCGTTATAGCCACTGGAAGAAGAGATAGAACAAGGGATAATGTTTAATTTACTGCTTTTCGTTAATTTTCCTTTTTTATTAAAAGTAAATGTCTGCTGCACGATCATGCTGTCCGTATCACTTGGTGTTGAATTGCCGCCAAAGCAGAAATTACCAAGACTATAGCAGATGTATTTTCCATTATATTCTTCAATACCTTCAAGTACATGTGGGTGGTGCCCGATCACAAGATCCGCACCTTCATCGACAGCAAGATGTGCGAGAGCCTTCTGGTTTTCATCCGGTGTATACTGCTTTTCGATTCCCCAGTGGAAATTCACGATGATGACCTGTGCACCGGCTTTTTTCAGGGCTTTGATATTTTGCTTCACCTGAGATGCACGTTTTTGATGGTCTGCAAGTTCATAGATTCCGGTGACACCGACTTTTATACCTTTTATCTTTAAAATCTTGATACGGTTATAACCGAAGGAAGCAATTCCGGCATCCTCCAGTGCGGAAATCGTGTCGGTATAACTCTTCTCGCCATAATCATGACTGTGGTTGTTGGCGAGATTGGCTGCTTCAATAGAACTTCCGGAAAGGATGGAAGCATATTCGGCAGGAGCTTTAAAAGCAAAGGTTTTTGCCTCACGGGCTGTCTCGTCAGTGAGAGTTCCTTCCATATTGACAATGGACAGGTCGTCTTTTTTAAAAATGGATCTGACATGCTGGAAGAAATAATCAGCACCATGTGATTCATAGTACGCATTCAGGCTGGTAGAATAGTTGAAACTTTCATCGGTTCCAAGCGTACAGTCTCCGGTTGAGCTGATGGTAAGAGAAACCTTGTCCGTATTGTTCTTTCCCTTTTTACTGAGTGTTACCGTTTTTAATTCTACGGTGTCTTTTTCAGAAGACTTTTTTTCAGAAGACTTCTTTTTTTGAGTGTTCTTTTTTGAAAATTTCTTTTTTTTGCTGCTTTTTTTTTGCAGTCGTTTTTTTGCTTTTTTGGGAAGCGGCAGTTTTGTCTGCTGAGGTTGTGACAGTAGGACCGGTGAATTTGTTTACAACAGCATGGACTGCGGCCCGGATCAGGAATAGGAATCCGATCAGGATCAGTATCATGGCAATGATCAGCAGGATACGCTGAATCTGTCTCTTGCGCCTTCTGCGTGCCCTTTTCTTTTTTGCATCTTTAATTCCGCTCATACGTTTTCTCTCCTGTACATGGCAGGATTGTCAGACCTGCCTTTTTGCTTTTTATATCTTATTGTGACATAAAACGACAGTCCATTTGTAAAATGGACTGTCGGATCATTCTGTCTCAATAAGAAAGATTAGTTCAGATATTTGCATCCTTCTGTATTTACGTCAGCAAGTTCCTCTTTGTTTGCACTGATGCTGACATAGAATTCAACTTCACATTCTTTGGAAACCTGTTTCAGGCGGTCAATAAATGCCGGAATATTATCCAGTGAGATATCAGCGTGTTTTAAGATACCATCGATAAATACATACTCGATATCGTGATTAGAACTGTACATACCATATAAAAATCCGATATATTCGTCAATGTTTGTGATTGCCGGGAAATCATCCATACAAATTGTGCGGATATCAAATGTTACACTTGCTGTATCGCGGTGTGTTTTTTTGATAAATACAACATTTCCATTGCATTTTTTCGCAGCCTCATTGGCCTGCTCGATCATCTGCTGTGTTTTTCCTGTTCCTTTCGGACCTGCTAATAAATAAACCATGGTAAACACTCTCCTTTATGTATCATATTTACTGATCTGTATCAGTAGTAATTACTTATCCTTATTATACACTAAGAAACTGGTGAGAACAACTAAAAAAATGAATTTTCTGACAATTTTTTTGGCTAAAATGTTAACTTTCCGACAGGAAAATAATTGAAAGCATGTGATGAAAAATATGAGGAATCTGCGAGGTATTTCTGTACTTTCTTGAAGACAGGTCTTGACTTATTTTAACATTCTTCATATAATAATGAAGAATATTGAAAAGACGCAGAAGAGGAGTATTAAGGGTCCGGTGTCTGATAAGAGAACTGTCGGTTGGTGCGAGACAGCAGACGAAGACTCCCAACTCACCTCAGAGTCCTTTTGCTGAACGGATCGTGAGCAGATGATGCTGTGGAGAACAGATTGGCTGAAGATCATATAGGCAGAAGCGGGGACTTCCCGTTACAGAAGATAAATGAGTGCATCTGGCAGGTAATGTCGGGTGAAGAAGAGTGGTACCACGGAATATAAGCCTTTTTCGTCTCTTATAATGAGATGAGCAGGCTTTTTTATTTTTATTATAGGATGTGTATTCCTGTAATAAAATCAGTTACCATATAAAAACAGGAGGACAAAAAAATGTCAAAGATCCCTTATAATCATAAGGCAATTGAAAAAAAATGGCGTGAAAAATGGGAAGAAAACCCGGTAAACGTCCAGTTTGATGAAGATGGAAATAAGAAAGAAAAATATTATTGTCTGGATATGTTCCCGTATCCATCAGGAAATGGACTTCATGTAGGTCACTGGAGAGGATATGTAATCTCTGATGTATGGAGCCGCTATAAATTACAGCAGGGCTATTACATTATTCATCCAATGGGATGGGATGCATTCGGACTTCCGGCTGAGAACTACGCAATTAAGATGGGCGTTCACCCGGAGATCTCAACAGCTGCCAATATTAAGAATATCAAACGTCAGATCAATGAGATCGCAGCTCTCTACGACTGGGACAGAGAAGTAAATACAACAGATCCGAACTTCTACAAATGGACACAGTGGATCTTCGTTAAGATGTTCAAAGAAGGACTTGCATACGAGAAAGAATTCCCGATCAACTGGTGCCCTTCATGTAAGACAGGACTTGCTAACGAAGAAGTGGTTGGCGGAAAATGTGAACGTTGCGGCGCTGAGGTTACAAAGAAGAACCTTCGTCAGTGGATGTTAAAGATTACAAAATACGCAGACAGACTGTTGAATGATCTGGATAAGCTGGACTGGCCGGAGAAGGTTAAGAAGATGCAGGCTGACTGGATCGGAAAATCTTACGGTGCAGAAGTTGACTTCCCGGTAGAAGGAAGAGATGAGAAGATCACTGTTTATACAACAAGACCGGATACACTCCACGGAGCTACATTTATGGTACTTGCTCCTGAGCACGAACTGGCAGCATCTCTCGCAACAGATGAGACAAGAGATGCAGTAGAGAAATATATTTATGATGCATCTATGAAGTCCAATGTTGACCGTATGCAGGACAAGGAGAAGACAGGAGTCTTCACAGGAAGTTATGCGATCAATCCACTGAATGGAGCAAAGACACCGATCTGGCTGTCTGATTATGTACTGGCTGACTACGGTACAGGAGCAATCATGTGTGTACCTGCACATGACGACCGTGACTTCGAGTTCGCAACAAAATTCAATATTCCGATCATTCAGGTTATCGCAAAAGACGGAGAAGAGATCGAGAATATGACAGAGGCATATACAGATGCAGTTGGAACAATGATCAACTCCGGTGAGTGGAACGGTATGGAGTCTTCTGTGCTTAAGAAAGAAGCTCCACATATGATCGAAGAGATGGGAATCGGACGCGCAACAGTAAACTACAAGCTGCGTGACTGGGTATTCTCCCGTCAGCGTTACTGGGGAGAGCCAATCCCGATCATTCACTGTCCGAAGTGTGGAAATGTTCCAGTACCGGAAGAAGAACTTCCACTTCGTCTGCCAGAGGTAGATTCCTACGAGCCAACAGGAACAGGTGAGTCACCACTTGCTGCAATCGATGAGTGGGTAAACTGCAAGTGTCCGGTTTGTGGAAGTGATTCCAAGAGAGAGACTAACACAATGCCACAGTGGGCAGGATCCTCCTGGTATTTCCTGCGTTATGTAGATAACCACAATTCAGAAGCACTTGTTTCCAGAGAAAAAGCAGACGAGATGCTTCCGGTAGATATGTACATCGGTGGTGTAGAACATGCTGTACTTCACCTTCTGTACTCCAGATTCTATACAAAATTCCTGTGCGATATCGGGGCAATCGACTTTGATGAGCCATTCCACAAACTGTTCAATCAGGGTATGATCACAGGTAAAAACGGAATTAAGATGAGTAAGTCCAAAGGAAATGTTGTATCACCGGATGACCTCGTACGTGATTACGGATGTGACTCTCTGAGAATGTATGAACTCTTCGTAGGACCACCGGAGCTGGATGCAGAGTGGGATGACCGTGGAATTGACGGCGTAAACCGTTTCCTGAAACGTCTTTGGAATATCCTTATGGAAAGCAAGGAGAAGGATGTTCAGCCTACAAAAGAGATGATTAAACTTCGTCACAGAATGGTTTATGACATCACAACAAGACTTGAAAGCTTCAGCCTGAATACAGTTATCTCCGGATTCATGGAGTACAATAACAAGTTCATGGAAATTGCAAAGAAAGAGGGCGGAATCGACAAAGAGACACTCGAGACAATCGCAGTACTTCTTTCTCCATTTGCACCGCACTTTGCAGAAGAGATGTGGGAGCAGCTTGGACATGAAGAGACAATCTTCAATGCAGGATGGCCAAAATATGATGAGAACGAGATGAAAGATGATGAGATCAAGATTCCGGTTCAGATCAACGGTAAGACAAAGGCTGTAATCGAGATCCCGGCAGATATCTCCAAAGATGATGCGATTGCAGCAGGTAAAGAGGCAATCGCTGATAAGCTGACAGGAAATGTGATCAAGGAGATCTATGTTCCGAAGAAGATTATCAATATTGTAATGAAATAATTCAAAATAATGAGAAATGGCGCAGACGGTAGAGATATTGTCTGCGTTATTTTTGATGTTTAACTTTATGATTTCGTAGTTTCTAAGAGGAGAGAAATATAGTAAGGTTAAAGATTTCCAGCGTCCTTGCAATGATACGTAAAAATACGTTGACGCACGTATTTTTACGTAGTAATATATAAATATGATAAGGAAAGGAGACACAAAAGATGCCAATGAGCTCGAAGGAGATGCTAAAACTCCTGAAAGAAAATGGATTTGAAGTAATCAGTCAGAATGGTTCGCATGTAAAAATGAAGAATCTGAAAACTGATAAGACAGTAATTGTTCCTTATCACTCCAAGGACTTGAAAAAAGGATTGGAGCAGGCAATACTTAAACAGGCAGGGCTTAGATAGTCCTGTCGCTTGAAAGAGAGGTTATTTGATGAAGAATAGATTATTTTATCCAGCTGTTTTTCATAAAGCAGAAGAAGGCGGTTTCTGGGTTAGCTTTCCCGATTTTCCTGAATGCATGACACAGGGCGATAGCATGGATGAAGCATATGAAATGGCGATAGATGCATTAGGTTTGTCATTGTCCAGTATAGAAGATGAAGGAACTGATATCCCAAAAGCATCAGAATTTGAAACGGTGGATCCTGAAGATGGGATTCTGGTAATTATAGAATTTGATATGGCAGAGTATCGGAGAAAGCACAGATCAAAGGCTGTAAAAAAGACGCTCAGTATTCCAGAATGGTTAAATGAAGCGGCTGTTCGAGAGAATCTTAACTTCTCTCAGATTCTTCAAGAAGCTCTTATGGTGAAATTAGGGGTAAATGGAAGATTGCGGTAATATGTCTAAAAATTGTTCCTAAGTCCTCTATGTATCATCAGATCCTTGGATGTTCCATAAGATCAAATGCGGAGTTATGAATCAGATAATCATAAGCAGCTGCAATCTCTTCCGGGGTATATGTGATATCATGCATGATCGCATATTTTACAGAATCTGCGAGCCCAAAGGTATAAAATCGCGCAATTGTCTCGCGACTGAGTATCTGGAGCTTCGCAGGTGATTTCAATGGATATTTGTTTAATAATCTAAGCAATGTATCATAAATAAATTGGAACATCAGATGATCGAAGGAGTTAGGACCTTCGATCAAATAAAGTCTCTTATAAAATTCTTTGTCTTTAGAAAGACAGGTGAAAAGAAGACGGAGAAGATCGTCTTCCATGTCATTTTCAATCAGTACCTGGATCTTATCTTTGATTTCTTTTTCGAGGATATATTCGATGATTTCGTATTTGTCCTGAAAATGTTTATAAAAAGTTGGACGGATCACATCAGCTCCGTCGGTGATCATCTTAACTGTAATCTTTTCAAAAGGCATCTTCATAATAAGTTCTTTGAAAGAGAGTGCCAGCAAATCTTTTGTCAGTTCTTTTTTCACTTCTGTCATTTGTTCAAATCCTTTCTACAATGGAAATATTATACCATAAAAAAGAGAATGTGATTAAAAAAGTTTCTAAGATTGACAGTTCTTTAACATGACTTTTCAAGAACATAGTGTTGAAATTTCTTGATATTTCGGATACATTTCACATGATTTGTAGCCAAAAAAGAACAACAAAAAGAAAATGTTCAAACTACAGCACATTTGGAAAAAACTGAATCTTACATGAAAAAAAGGAAAATGCTAGATTATGAAATAATAGTTTATACTTAAGAAAGGTTCCTTGAAAAGTAAGGAAAAGGTGAAAAAAATGGCAGGATTAAAATTTCAGGCAGAAAGAGCAGCATTTAGTTTGGCAGCAGATAAAGTACTTAAATATATGAACAAGACAGATGATAGAACGAAAGCACTTCTTAAACTTGTAGATCTTACAGAAAATTTTGCAAAAGATCGTTTCCAGCCAGGGTCTTATGAAGCTGCAAGAAAGATGATTCAGGATCCGGACAACAAATGGGTTCAGTATCTGAATAGACTTCTTGATGAAGTAGATCCGCATGTCCTTAAGACAACAGCATTGAATCTTGGATTTGATGCAATGCTTTACGGAACAAAGTTAATGCATGAGTCACGTGAAAAATATCAGTGTAATATTCCATGGCTGATTCTGATGGATCCAACCAGTGCATGTAATCTGAAATGTACCGGATGCTGGGCAGCAGAGTACGGACATCTTCTGAACCTTTCTTTTGAAGATATGGATCGTGTGATCACACAAGGAAAAGAACTTGGAATCTATCTCTATATGCTGACAGGTGGAGAGCCTCTCGTGAGAAAGAAAGATGTCATCCGTTTATGCGAGAAACACAACGATTGTGTATTCCATGCTTTTACAAACGGAACACTTGTAGATGATGAGTTCTGCCAGGAGATGCAGCGGGTTGGTAATCTGTCATTGTCCATAAGTCTGGAAGGATATGAGGAAGTCAACGACGGCCGCCGTGGAAAAGGCGTTTATCAGAAGGTTATGCATGCAATGGATCTTTTGAAAACATACGGATTGATCTTTGGAACATCAATCTGCTATACACGCGCTAATATTGATACAGTAACATCCGACAAATTCCTTGATATGATCATTGAAAAAGGATGTCGTTATGCATGGTATTTCCACTACATGCCGGTTGGAAATGATGCAGCACTGGATCTGCTTCCAACAAAAGAGCAGAGAGAATACATGTATCACCGCATCCGTGAGATCCGTGGATTGACAGGTGGAAAACAGCTCTTTGCATTCGATTTCCAGAATGATGGAGAGTTTGTAGGAGGATGTATTGCCGGTGGAAGAAATTACTTCCATATTAATGCAAATGGAGATGCAGAGCCATGCGTATTTATCCATTATTCAAGTGCAAACATTAAAGAAGTGAGCGTGCTTGATGCATTACGCCAGCCACTGTTTATGGCTTACCATAACAATCAGCCATTTAACAACAATCATCTGCGCCCGTGCCCAATGCTCGAAAATCCAGAAAAACTGCAGCAGATGGTACACGAAACCGGCGCAAAATCAACAGACCTCCAGTCCCCGGAAACTGTAGAACACCTTTGCGGAAAATGCGAACATTACGCCAAAGAGTGGAAAACAAAAGCCGACGAACTTTGGGGTGAGAGATAATTAAAGTAAGAGCCAGAACAGGCACCACACACGGTAACTGTTCTGGCTCTTATGTTTCATATTAATTGCTTGAATCCAAGTTCAACAAATTCCTCTTACTTCTTCTGTGATTCTACTTCCTGCATTTTCATAGCACGAACTTTCAGAGGAAGTCCGAACAGGTTGATGAATCCGTCAGCGTCATGGTGATCATACAGATCTCCTGTTGTGAAGCTTGCAAGGGATTCGCTGTACAGTGAGTATGGAGATGTCTCTCCGGCACGGATGATATTTCCTTTATAGAGACGGAACTTAACTTCTCCTGTTACATACTGCTGTGTAACATCAACAAATGCCTGGATTGCTTCACGAAGTGGTGTATACCATTTTCCTTCGTATACGATCTGAGCAAATTTATTTCCAAGATCTTTCTTAACTTCATATGTAGCACGGTCGAGAACGAGCTCTTCAAGCTGGTCATGTGCTTCCATAAGGATTGTTCCACCAGGAGTCTCGTAAACACCACGGGACTTCATTCCAACAACACGGTTCTCAACGATATCGATGATTCCGATTCCGTGTTTTCCACCGAGACGGTTCAGCTCTGTGATGATTTCAGAAACTTTCATCTCTTTTCCGTTTACACTCTTAGGAACACCGGCTTCAAATGTCATTGTAACGTATTCATCTTTGTCTGGTGCTTTCTCTGGTGTTGTGCTCAGCACGAGAAGATCATCGTAGTTTGGCTCATTTGCCGGATTCTCAAGTTCAAGTCCTTCATGGCTGATGTGCCACAGGTTACGGTCACGGCTGTAGCTGTGCTTTGCGTCAAATGGAAGATCAATTCCATGAGCTTTACAGTAATCAATCTCGTCTTCACGGGACTGCATTGTCCATACATCTGTCATACGCCATGGAGCGATGATCTTGATGTCCGGAGCAAGAGCTTTGATACCAAGCTCGAAACGGATCTGGTCATTTCCTTTTCCTGTTGCACCATGGCAGATAGCAACAGCGCCTTCTTTACGTGCAATCTCAACCAGTTTCTTAGCGATTGCCGGACGAGCCATGGAAGTTCCGAGAAGGTATTTGTTCTCATAAACAGCTCCGGCCTTTACGCAAGGAACGATGAAGTCATCACAGAATTCATCAATGATATTTTCAATATATAATTTAGAAGCTCCGGAAAGTTTTGCTCTTTCATCCAGT
>OGUO01002086.1_pt1 | contig 12473 bp, 13 predicted proteins | sample 1553641 | NCBI WGS metagenome assembly OGUO01 (sample SAMEA2579980, study PRJEB22360) | human gut metagenome | biome: human gut; feature: human-associated habitat; material: faeces | place: Denmark | collected 2008/2010 | reverse complement strand
AATATGGTCGTTTGATGATATGGGACTAGGAGAACAGGTTATTTTATCCGATAAAGAAAGCAAAGGAGGTTACTATGAGTAATACAATTAATGTGAACTATATGACACGGGCTTACAATCAGTACCAGCAGAAAAATGCGGCTAAAGATCAGGAGAAGGAAGATACAAGGTTTGCGGATAGTGTAAGAGAAAAGAGCGAAGCTAGTGGAAGTATAGTGGGCAATTCAAAAATAGGTTCTGTGTCTGCTAAAGATATGACGATGGTGGAATACAAGCAGTACATTTACAATAAAATATCTCAAATTCCAATGCACCCCACAAGAGCAGGCGAGTCAATATCTGTTACAATTTCAGAGGCGGGTTTTGAAGCAATGAAGAATGATCCAGAGTATGAAGCATGGGTATTAAATGATTTGCAAGTGGGTTGGTCACAACCAGATAAATGGTCCGGTATATGCGGAGGAGCGTTTTCTACAATATATTATGGAGCATCAAAAGAAGAATGTCATGCTGAGATGTGGAGTGCTGGTTATAACAATGGGAATGGTGGGAAGATTTTTAATGATAAGTCAAAAAATAGTTTTTGGGAGCGCAGAATAGAAAATAAAAAGAGAATAGAAAATCAGGTAAAGAAACAACAGGAAAAAAAGCGGATTCAGAAAAAACAAGCGGAAAGAACAGCTTATGAAGAATATGCGCAAAATAAAAGGTTATCCGCTCAGGATGCCAGAACTCGATTGGTGGCTGAGAGTAGTTCGTCTGCTAAGACTGTCACAATAAGTCAGGCAGTAGCTTCTTATGAGGCAAATTTTACAATGGCAGTAAGCGTATCGAACAAAACCCAATAGCCTGCAAATAAAAAATCAAGGCTAAATAGAAAGGAGAGATGCAGTATGGGAATTAATGGAGTATCATCGTATGCCAATACATACACATACGGAAATGTAAAAAATGAAAATGTAAAGCCATCAAAGAATAGTGAAAAGAATTATTATGCAGGATACACTATGAATTCAGCCAATAAGTTTAAAAATGTATCAGACTATTCAAAGTATTTGACTAACAAGTATAAATGTTTGACTCCATGCAAAAATGCTTCTGTATTGATTGACGGAAGTGTAATGCGAAAGGCATGTGGAGATGAAAAAACTGCGAAATGGCTTGAGGAAAATTTAGCAATTATGCCAGATGTTATACGAAATGCACAGAAGGCGGCAATAAGTCATGGTAGTAAACTGATATCAGTGGAGTTTAAGTTTACGAATAATGGAACCGAAATGACAACCTGTGGCATTTTTGGAGAGACTGGTACGGATTCAGAAATTGACAAATGGCTGGAGAGAATGAAAGAGGATAAAGAAAAAGAAGATAAAAAAACAGAAAATATGATTGCTATAGAAGCGACAACTAAAAATAAGGTAGGTTTTGATACATATGCATAGTATCAATTTCTATAATTTTGAAGAAAGAAAAGATTACAAACAAGGTATTGAAGGTAGTGGAGAGAATTGCCCGGAATGAAGTGGAAAAAACAGTTCTTGGCAGGACGGCAGAGTGTTCAGCGATTTATCACCAGCCGAAAAGACCGAAGAAAAGGGGAAACTAGGTCAGAATAATGAAATATTTTGTGGAGTGTTGCGGTTGTGATTATCGTAATGGCAAAACAAAAGGAGTAAGATAACTCCAAAAGGGTTATCTTACTCCAATAAATCAATTAAAGGTTACTGCTTGGGCTTCGGATGGAGAGAGCAGGTACGGTTCTGACTGACAGAAGAACCGTGGAAAGGAGTTAATATGGGATTAGGCGTTGAAAATTCAGTTAATGCTTATAATCAGAATTATAGGTATCAACAGAATAAGACGACAGGGCAAGCCAATCATTTAGATTTCAATAAGATTTTATCTGCTAAAGAGGGTGATAATACAGAGAAAGTACAGAAGCCAAATGAAAATAGTGTTTCAAAAGTAGATACCTACACTGAATATTTAAAGGCTAAATATGGGAATATAATGATCCAAAATGTTGGAAGTGATCAAAAGAGTATGGATTCATTGGGGACGGGGACATATGGGATGAATAATATTGTGATTGCACCCAATGTTTTGGAAACAATGGCAAATGATCCCAAAAAAGCAGCTTATTACGAAAAGATGATACAGGATTTTTTTGCTTCGCAGTCAACTGTGAAGGCGCAGATGGCAGTCGGGGGGTTTGAGATTCAATCTTATGGTATGGTTATTCACCCGGATGGAACTGCACACTATTATGTTTGTGGAGATGTTTCACCAGAAAAAAAAGCAAAGATAGAGGCGCAAATGAAAGCTGAAGATGAAGAGAAGGCTAAACGGCGTAGACAATATTTAGAGCGCAGTGAGGAGGCGGCAGAAAAGCGCAGACAGATAGAAGAGATTAATATGCAAAAGAGTAAAAAAGATGCGGCTTTTGATGATAATATATCGGCTGTTAATGTATTATCGGAAGTAGATAGGGCGGTTGCCATAGCTGCTTATGAAAATATTGCCAATACTTTTAATGAAAACATAATAAAAAGTACAATTGATAATTGAGGACTTTACTGACTATATCAACTTATAATAATCGATATATAATATTATGCGCTGAAAGGAGGTGAGAATATGAAGAAGTTGGTAAAGCGTAGCGATGTTATGCAGGAAACATTGGAGGCATATTGCAGTTGCAGTTGCAGTTGTTATGGAACTTGCTCTTGTAGCACTGGACAGACAAATAATTCAGCAGCTTTGTTTCAGGCTAGTGTACTGGCACATATATATTTAGCATTACTACCACTTACACGGAAGTGGCAGTAAATTTGGGATATAGCGAATTCAGTTTGATTCGTGCATCAGCAGTTTTAAATTGCCAATCCACCTTTGCCGCCCTTGTATTACGTTCGGTTTCCCATGCTGATAATTCGCTGCGCAGATGATTGATATCGTCAATTCGCCGTGACAGGCACTGGCGTGTCATTACATTAAGTTCTATTTCAGCGATATCCAGCCAGCTTCCATGTTTCGGTGTATAATGGATTTCCAGGCGTTTTATAAGACGCCTTGCTTCTGCAGCAGGATACTTTTTATATAAGGATGCCGGTTTATGGGTATTAAGGTTATCCATTACAAGAATAATTTTTTCCGCTTCTGGGTACATGACATCAACAAGGTATTTTATTTCTTCTGCCCAGTCAACTGCAGTTCGGTGTTCCCGGACACTGACATGATGCTTCCCAGCAAGAGGTTCTATGAAAGCAAAGATGCTGCATGTGCCATTACGGATATATTCGGAATCTACTTTCCGGTCATCTCCCGGGCGCATTGGCAGCGGTTCCCTCGTCTCTCCCAACAGCTGGTATGGTTTTTCATCCATACAGACGACTGGACGCATAGGGTCATACGCGAGTTCATAGACATCGAGGACATCTTCCATACATGCTATGAATTCTGTATTCTCTTTTGGCGGGATGCACCAATAGTCATTGAGGTGAGGTCTAAGTTCATTTTTTTTAATACCCTGCGGATTGTTTCTCTGCTGACTGGTGTTTCCAGTTCAATACGGGCTTTCTCTTCCAGAAGCCGGATTGTCCATCTGGAGTGTCCTTCGGGTGCCGGCCCGCAAGCAATTTGAATCAAATGCGCCTCTGTCCGTCCATCTGCCTTGCGTAATGCCGCACTTGAATTTGGGCTGATGTTGTATTTGACGATATTAGTAATACCGTTCTTAACATAAGACTGGATAATATTTGTAACCGTAGCCGGACAGACCGCATAAGTATGTGCAATTTGTGAGTGGGTCAAACCAGTACCATTGACTTCATCCAACTCTAATAAAATCTGACATCTCTTTAGGACGGTTTTACAGGTTTTCTTATCCCTGATAACCTTACGAAGAGCTGACACTTCATTGTCACTGAGTATAATATGATATGTTTTAGGTCTTGCCATAATGAATCACCGCCGTTTCTTTTAGTATATCATGAAAAGGCATGAAGCAAAAGAATAATTATGCTGAATATATATGTGTCATTACACTAGATACACCCAATTTTACATGGACTTTGTAGCAATTCGTATGGTGTAAGAACATAGCAATGCAGCGGAAGATGGGTATGACAATATGCTTTGGGCATATTGTCATGCCTGTTTAATAATTAGGGAGGAAATAGTATGCCGGTTTTTCATACATTTACTGCTGGTGGGAAGAGGTATATGTTTGATGCAAATACAAATGTAATTATAAATCTTAAAGAGGATTTGTATTTTGAACTTGAGAAATATATGCAAAGTGGATATAAAGAGTTCACACCAGCTATAGAAAAATTAAGAGATAGAGGATATTTAAAAGATAGAGCAGATTTTGAAATGGTGCATCCGATGGATTCTACATTGGAATATTCTTTGGAGCGTTGTATAGGTACAATTGCGTTACAAGTCACACAGGGGTGCAATTTGCGTTGTAAATATTGTGCTTATTCTGGTAGTTATGATAATCGTGTCCATAGTAGTAAGAGAATGAGTAAGGAAATTGCATTTAAGGCAATTGATTTTCTTTTTGATCATTCTATAGATCGTGATAGGGTTTCTCTTGGATTTTACGGTGGAGAACCATTACTTGAATTAGATTTGATAAAGGAATGTGTTAAGTATGCAAAGAAAAAGAGCATAGGTAAAGAATTGATGTTTAATATAACTTCAAATACAACACTTATAACAGATGAAGTTTTGAAATTTCTATATGATAATGAGTTTAGCTTAACGGTGAGTTTAGATGGAGATCGACAGGCTCATGATAAAAATAGAGTATTTGCTGCAAATGGTGCTGGTACATTTAGTGTAGTAATGCAAATTCTTGAAAAAATACAAACACAGTATCCAGATTATATGGAAAGAGTACATATTAATGCTGTTATAGATCCGACTACAGATTTTGATTGTACTAGTAATTTCTTTTCTGATTATAAAACAGTTAAAGACTTTTATATACAGGCAAATCTTATTTCTGAATATTATCGTAAGGATGAAGTGGCAACAGATGAAGAGTATAGGGAAAAATTTAGTTATGAAATATTTAAAATGTATCTTCAAAAATTAGGAAGATTGGAGAATGGAAGCGTATCAAAACTTGTTTCACATGGTTTTCATAGTTTGAAGGAAATACATGATAAAACAAAAATGCCATCTTCTTTAACAATAAAAAGAGATCATCATTCTGGACCATGTGTACCAGGTATACAGAGACTATTTGTTGATGTAGAAGGAAACTTATATCCTTGTGAACGAGTGAGCGAAGCGTCAAAGGCAGTAAGAATGGGACATATAGATACAGGTTTTGATATTGATAAAGCTAGAGCTTTATTGAATATTGGAAAATTAACTGAAAAAGAATGCAAGCAATGTTGGGCATTTAGGTTTTGTTCTGCTTGTGCAGTTCAAGCAGATAATTTGGAAGAACTGTCTGCTGAAAAAAAGTTACAAAACTGTGCATTAATTCGTGGTCACATAGATAACATGATGAGAGATTATTGTGTTATGAGAGATTTAGGATGTAATTTTGATAAGGAAAAATTGTTTGTTTAGAGAAGGAGATATTATGAAAAGGAAAGCTATAATTTTCCCTTATAATGCAGAATGTGCTTCTCTTGTACGAAATAGAGAGTTGTTGTTAAACCATGAAATTGTGGCTTGCGTGTCTCCAATTGGTTATGGATTACAAGGAAAAGATGCTGCATATGCATATGGAGGAGAAAATACAGGGATTGTTATCTCAGATAAGAAAATAAGTGAAATAAATTTTGATGATTTGTTAGTATGTGAGTCATCTAGTGATTTTGATACATTTATAATGCCACAAGTAAAACTTGCAGCAGAATGTGGGAAAAATGTTATTTTTTTATATAATATTTCTCAGCAACAGAAGAAAGAAGCAGAAGAAACGTGTAAAAAAAAGAACGTAAAATGTGTTGTTCTTACAAATCGGAGAATGGATACAGATAAATTATTTGAGCATGAAATTATACCATTATCCGTTCCAGTGGTCTTTGTAGCCAGTGTTATTGAAAATACTAATAAATTTGATGTGCAATTAGGGCTGAGAAAATTTCTGCAGGAAGAAGGATATAAAGTTAGCCAGATTGGAACAAAAGAATATTGTGAGTTATTTGGTTTTCATGCAATACCTGAATTTATGTACGCAAATCAATTGAGTGAAGCTGACAAGATTGTATGGTTCAATCGAATTTGTAAAAGCATTGAACTACAGGAAAAGCCCGATATTTTTATTATTGGTGTGCCGGGAGCCACAATGGTATTCAATGAAACAATTACAAATAATTTTGGCATAACTGCCTTTGAGATTGCAAATGCCGTTAGACCAGATACAGCTATCATGTGTGTTCCATATGAAGGTTATGATTCCGGTTTCCTTAAAATGATACAGACATCATCAAAATATAAGTTAGATATGCAGGTTGATTGCTTTAACATGGCAAACAAACATTTTGATGTAGCAAGGAGCAAAGAAGAAAAGAAATTGTCTTTTATAACAACAGGTGCAGACTTGGTGGATAAAAGGATAGAGGATTTAAAGAGAGATACTGAAATCCCAATTTACAACTCGTTGAACGTTACAAGTGCTTTAGAGATGTATAGTTATATTGTAAATAAACTGAGTGAAAGTGATTTTGGAACTGTAAGTTAAGAAGGGAGGAGAAGAATGTGGATGCTGAAAATATAAGGGCTAAAGTCAAAAAAGTTTTTTTTGATTTATTTCAGAAAGATGAAAGCAAGATTCAGGATAGTTATTGCACTGATAATTTCTTTGGTAGTAAAATGGGATTATTGCCGGGAGATGTAGTTGCTTATTTGTATGCTGTTGAGAAAGAATTTAATTTGCAGATTCCGTCCTCATATATACAAGAGGGGAAATTTAATACACTAGATAATGTCACAAACATTATTTGTGAGGTACTTCAAAAGAAAGATGATTAAGGAGTTTTAAGACTAAAACGGAATCTGTTATTTTATAGTCAATAGTATGTAATAAGGGCGTTTATCTTCTATCAAAAAGTAGGTTGATTGAGATTTATGTCCTTTTATTTGTAGAGGTGCGGTATGAGTCTTGAAATTCAAATTGCTGTAATAGATAGCGGATTAAATGAAAAGCTATTGGATAGGAAAAAAATTAGAAATCGGTTTGAAGTGGATGAAAATAATGATTTTATTGAAGAACGCTCGATGTCGAAAGCTAGTGATTTTCTTCATGGTACAATATGTGCTATAATAATAGAAAAGTATTGTCCTGATGCTGTGTTTAACAGTATTCGCATTCTTAATCAGAACGGAACAGGTGGGGTTGAAAAGCTAGAGCCTGCTTTAGAATGGTGTTGCAAAAATAATATAAAAATTGTCAATCTTAGTTTGGGGACTACACATTTTAAAGAAAAAGATATTTTAAAAAAACTAATTAATAGGTATACATATAAAGGACTGGTATTTGTTGCGGCTATATCGAATATAGGATATTTTACTTTCCCGGCAAGTTTTACTAATGTTATAGGTGTTGCAAATGTGGAAAGTCCTCTATCCTATTCCAAAGATTATATACATTTAGGGATAGATACAGTTACAATTTCAGAACATATAATTATGTTAGAAAATAAGGAACACAAAACTTCACCGAGTAACAGCTATGCAGCTCCTTATATATGTGCATTGATTGCAAATAAACTAAGCAATGACAAAACTCTCGATATAGTAAAATTAAAGAGATATGCTAAAGAGCAAAGCCATATTGAAATGACAGTGGATAGTTATGAGCCGGACTGGATTTACAGGGCGTATATATCGGGCAGAGGAACTATGAGCAGGGCAGAGTATTATTTTGAAACAGTTACAGGGGTGTATGATGAAATACAGGGGAAAATAGATACTGTAATAGCTTATTCTATGGCAGAATTAGAAAATTTGGATATAAGGAATAAGAACTTAATATATCTTGGTCATGAGGATATTCATAATATAGATGTTCAGGGGTTCATTTGGAGCAAGGAAACAAGGCAACGGCAAATTAAGCATAATCATTATCAGGGAAATGGTCTTGAAGTTCCGGTAGTGATACTGGCAGTGGAAGATGTAATAGACAAGTTCTATATACTCACAGAACTAAAGAGGGCATTTGCTAATGGTGGTTATAACGCATATACAATAGGAATGGAGCCGGAGTGTGTATTATATGCATTAGAATATATGCCGGAGCCAGTATCAGATATTGATGCTTGGAAAAATTTTATAGAGAGCCAGACTTTTTATAAACAGAGTGATTTGGTCATATGGTGCATTCCGGTGGAAGAACAGGATAAATATTTGAAAGTATATCCTGATTGTGATGTACAGATCAGTCTTTGCAATGAGGGAGATATAAATATTGTCCGGTTTTCTTTTGAAGGAGAAAAGATTGAGAAAAAAATATCTGGACTGATTGACAGAAAAGATGTTGAGAAAATATATCATATTATAGAAGCGAAACTGACGGAGGAAGAAGATGGATAACAAAGAGGCTGTAAAAAGATTACTTCTGTTACTAGGCAGATACAAAAAAACAATAGTTGTAATTGTCGGTTGTTTGCTTGTTTCTACCGGGTTAAATCTATGCGTTCCGCTGATCAGCAGGCGAATCATGGACGATGGCTTTATTGGCGGAAATAAGAAATTATTGATAGAGCTGGTCTTGGTGTCTATGGTAATCTACACTATAAATTCCCTCATAGATATAGTCAAGGAAAAGAAACGTGTAGATATTTCAGCAAAGATACAATATTTTCTTTCGGAACAGTCTTTTTCACATCTTATGAAGCTGCGGGTAAACTATTTCAATAACACAAACTATGCGGAGACTTTGAATAATATCAACACGGATATTAACCAGATGACATCTATTGCTGACAGCAGTGTTTTTTTCGTAATTACGCAGGCGTTTAGCATGACAGGCGGCATAATAGGTTTATTCATAATAGATTTCAGAATGACGGTACTGGTTCTTCTGTTTATACCTATTAAGTGTGTGGTAATGAAATACTTTGCAAAAAAGCAAAAACAGATTATGGACGAGTTCATAAAAAGGAATCAGGAGTACGCAAAATGGTTTGGAGATACTGTTGGAGGGGTACGAGAAGTCAAGCTGTTTAATATCTTGGATAAAAAGCATGAGGAGTTTGTACTTAACCAGAACAATATTATAGAGAAACAAAAGCAGATGAATATGTTAGGGCAGTGGAATACGATAATAGATAGTATCATGGTACAGTTTCTTTCTACATTGTTATATATACTGGGCGCAAATTTAGTGTTTGATATGAAACTTTCAGTAGGTAGTGTGTTCGCTTTCATTACATATAGTGCTTATGTTACCGGACCGATTTCTGCAATCCTAAATATAGGATACCTGTTATCAGGGATTATTCCGTCAACAAAAAGATATTATGCGTTTATGGAATTGGAAGAAGAAACGGATAATGGAAAGAAAACGGATCTATGTCCAAATGATTTGAGATTGCAGAAGGTTTCTTTTGTGTATGAAAGGGATAAGTGCATTTTGAAGAATATTGATATATTATTTGCAAAATCCAGCAAGACAGCTATAATTGGGCGCAATGGTTCGGGAAAGACGACAATCATCAATCTTCTTACGAGAATGTATGAGCCGACAAGTGGTGAAATACTGTTGGGAGCAGAAAATATTTCAGAGCTGCCATTGCCAGAATACCGAAATATGGTATCAGTTGTGAGCCAACAAATCTATTTATTCAATGACACAATAAGGAATAATATCTGTCTGGATAAACAAATAGATGATACGGTGATAGAAGCTGCCTGCAAGGACAGCGGACTTGAAGATTTTATAAAAGAGGTTTCCTTAGATCATGTGGTAGGACAGAATGGGGCAATGCTCTCCGGCGGGCAAAAGCAGAAAATAGCCCTTGCAAGGGCATTGGTGCATGACAAGCCGATTATTATATTTGATGAAGCTACTTCAAACACAGATGCTTATTCAGAACAGCAGATAAACGGACTGCTTGATACTCGGCTAAAAGACAAAACAGTGATAGTGATAACACATAAGAAAGAGGTATTGAGCAAAGTGGATCAGATCGTTGTACTGAAGGAGGGAGTGGTTGCAGATTTAGGGAGATATGATGATTTGGTAGGGAAAAGTGATGAACTAAATGTTATGTTGGAAAAAGCAGAATAAATATAAGAAAATCTTTTCAGAGTAGCAAGTCTTTTTTGCTTTTGGGACAAAAAGTATTATTTCTGGCAGAAAATGTGAAATATTATTAGATGCTTGTCGATAAAAAAGAAAAATAGAGAGAATTTGCATCATGCAGGTTAATTCTAATTATTCTATGTATGGTGTGCCGTATGAAACTTAAATAGGATAATATTCCTCCATATTAGTGCGGAATATGCTGTACATGAAAGTTAAAATCCCAAAGATGCAGAGATGTATATTATCAACAATTATACATTTCTGCATCTTTTTATTTTGAGCATTCCAATAGTAATACGCTAAATCTTAAATAACTGTATATGAGGAAAATATGATATGATTATATTCAAATATGAAATTACAGGATCAGAGGTATACACAGTATGTACAGAGACACTATATTTCAATATGTAAAAAAACAATATGGAACAATTCCAGAATATCTGTGGAATGATTTACCAGATAGTGCAATACTTCGTAATGACAATGGAAAATGGTATGCAGTATTTATGAATTTGGAAGGCTTTAAAATCGGATTGGATACAAAAGATAGGGTTGATATTATGGTTGTAAAATGTAAGCCGGATATGATAAGTGTTATGACACACATGAAAGGCTTCCTGCCGGGATATCACATGGATAAAAGTAATTGGATCACAATTCTTCTGGATGGGACAGTCCAGGAGGCAAAGATATTAGATTTTCTTGATATGAGTTATGATTTGACGGATGGGCGAATCGAGGAAAGTATTGAATGATATTTAAAAACGATAAAATCCTCTTGTGAAGAAAGTTGCATAAAAGCTAAGTATATTTTCAATAAAGTTGTGAAGTTTATTTTTCATGGAAGTTTATCTTCTTTCGTTTTCCTATGGCTATTACCATAATGTTCTGCAAGATCTGTTTGTGGGACAACTGCATATTACATAGGGTAAAATCTGTGTGTGAAAAAGTTTGCATAAAAGCTAAGTAAGTTTTCAATAAAGTTGTGGAATTTGTTTCTCATGGAAGTTCATCTCCTTTCTGTTTACGCTGTCATTATAAAACACGAAGGGGGATATTACTTGCCAAAATAAAAAAATAAATAGACAAAAATTGCAACGGGCAGAAAGTGTGTAAATATTCTCTGTCCGTTGCAGTTTCTTATATATTTTTGCGGTATTCTGAGGGAGATATGCCTTTTATTTTTTTGAACATGCGGCTGAAATATAAAGAATTATCATAGCCAACAATTTGTGCAATTTCGTTTATGTTATATTCCGTATTCAAGAGCAGGGCTTCTGCATTGCAAATGCGTTTTTGTAAAATGAATTGCATTGGTGTAGAACCAACATAAAGTTTGAAATTGCGTATAAACCAGCTTGTGCTTACATGATTTTTTTCAGCGTATTCTTCAATGCTGATTGATTCACTGTAATGTTCATTGAAATAGGCAATAGCCATGTCAATAGCTTCTGAAGCACGGGAATTATCTATCCTTATGCTGTTATTAAAGTATCGCTGCAGTTTTATAAAAATTTGTCTTAAATACATTTCAAGCATTTCCTGATAACTATCCTTACACATCTGTAATTCATTTATCATTGCACGAAAAAGATTCTGATAGGAGGGACCAGATCCACAGTAAAATACCTTTTTGTCATCGGTCAATCCATAAGAGCGTAATATATTTGTTACATCGCTGCCTGTAAAATGAACCCAGTAGACTTCAGTCTGATCATCGGCATAATATTCATATTTTTGAGGCTCCTTTGGACGATATAAAACCATATGTCCGGCATGAACAATAGTTTCTTCTTCACTATTACGACCAAAATGAAAATGGGCTTTTCCGGCAGCAATATAAATTAACTGAAAATCAAGTCTGCCACGAGGTCTCCAGGTAGGCAGTTTAGGACGTGTGTATAGCTTATATGTTCCACACATAGTTACAACAAGCGGCTTGGATTTATCTTTTCTATCAATCGTTGAGTGATTGAGATATGCATTATTTGTGTACATGTGTGCCTCCTTGTATTGAAATATAAAAAAGTGTATGTCAAAAATGGCTAAAAATCTGTCCAATATAATCCTTATGTTCATTAATTTTATCATTTTGTGCATATTTTGTCCAATTTATGATATGTCATTTTTGGCTTATTTTTTATATACTGACCATAATAAAGTTGTGGGACAAAACGAGGCAAAAGAATAG
>OGUO01002080.1_pt1 | contig 12498 bp, 10 predicted proteins | sample 1553641 | NCBI WGS metagenome assembly OGUO01 (sample SAMEA2579980, study PRJEB22360) | human gut metagenome | biome: human gut; feature: human-associated habitat; material: faeces | place: Denmark | collected 2008/2010 | reverse complement strand
GTCTATTAAGGGTATCTGGTGTGTACCTAAGTATTCAAATCCTCAAGGCTACACATACTCAGATGAGACAGTAAAGAGAATGGCAGCATTAAAGCCAGCAGCTAAGGACTTTAGAATATTCTGGGATAATGCATATGTTATTCATCATCTTTATGATGACAAGCAGGATGAAATCTTAGACATCATTTCTGAATGTGAAAAAGCAGGAAACCCGGATATGGTTTACAAATTCTGTTCTACAAGCAAGATCACATTCCCAGGTTCCGGTGTGGCAGCGATCGCAACTTCTGCCAACAACTTAGAGGATATCAAGAAACAGTTGAAGATCCAGACCATCGGCCATGATAAGGTAAACCAGCTGCGCCATGTCCGTTTCTTCAAAGATATCCACGGAATCACAGAGCATATGCGCAAACACGCAGATTCTCTCCGTCCAAAATTTGAAATGATCCTGGATACATTTGAAAGAGAGTTAAAAGGACTCGGAGCCGGAAGCTGGTACAGCCCGAAGGGTGGATACTTCATCACATATGAGACACTGGATGGATGTGCAAAAAATGTTGTGGCAAAAGCAAAAAAAGCAGGGGTTGTGATGACTCCGGCGGGGGCGCCTTTCCCATATGGAAAAGATCCGCATGATTCTGTCATCCGTATCTCACCATCCTATCCAAGCCTGGAAGATCTTACGACTGCGATCGACATCTTTGTTGTCTGCGTTAAGCTCGCAAGCATTGAGAAGCTTTTAGGAGAATAATAGTTAGTTTTCAACCGTTGAAAAGCAAAAGAAAAAGACCTGTGTGTACAATGTCATGATGTTCGCATGACATAGGTACACGCAGGTCTTTTTTATGAATTATGCCTCAGTGGAAGCATCCTCTGTTCCGTTTTTCCATTTGTTGAATTTCTCGACAACTGCGTCGTAGGTTCTCTGGGAAATATCCGGAAGTTTATCTCCCCATGCTTTGGTTGCCTGTTCGAAACCTTTCTTGAAAGCTTCTAACATAGCGTCTGCCTTGTCAGGATCATCACCGGATAAAGCTTTTGCAAAATCAAGAATACGGTCGGAAGTCTGCTCTACACCCCAGTAACCGTCGTCTGCGATATCTGCCTGTGCCTGTGCTTTCACATCGGCTGATACGGTAAAATCACCTTTTGCAAGGAATTTCCACATATCATCTGCGGTGCCGATCGCAACACCCTGCTTGGTCATCATCTGCTCAACGATGCTGCGGAGCTGTGCAGTGCGCTGCTCTGCGTCAGCTTTTAACTTTGCAACGATCGCTGCGTTGTCGGTCTTGTTTGTTGTTTTATTGGAAGCCTTGTCTGTCCTGGAGTCAGAACTCTTCTCATAAATGACACCGGAAGCTGTCTTGGAAGAATCTGCCTTTTTCGTTGTCTCGGATGTCTTTTCTGCTGTTTTTGTTGTTGTCTGTGTAGATGCTGCTGCGGCAGCAGTCACAGTGTTAATGGAATTGATTGCCATATGATCCTCCTTGTCTGGCGAAGCTGGATGCATTTGTTTTTACAGAAAACAAAATGTTCAGCCACCTGAATGAATAGTTATTAACCTTCCATGGTTCTGTTAATTATATCGGACCGGCAAAGAAAAAAGTTTAGTGCCGATTGACCTTTTGGACATAAAATGATAAGATACTAATTGTATACAAAAAACACAAAAAAAACAAGTTTTATTTTAGGTACAATCAATGCGTGTTAGCGACGATTTTGGTAAGGAGAAACTAACCGATGAAGGATATTTCAGTAAAGGCGCTGGCTAAGATCAATCTTGGGCTGGATGTGGTACGAAAAAGAGAGGATGGTTATCATGAGGTCCGCATGGTGATGCAGACCATTCATTTGTTTGACAGGCTGGAGATCTCGAAGAATACTTCCGGTGAGATCACGATGGAAACGAATCTTTCTTTTTTGCCGACGAATGAGAACAATCTTGTCTATAAAGCGGCAAAGCTTTTGCAGGATGAGTTTGCGATAAAAGATGGCGTGCATGTATGGCTGCACAAGTACATTCCGGTAGCTGCCGGGATGGCAGGGGGAAGCACGGACGCAGCGGCAGTGTTATATGGTATGAACCAGATTTTTGATCTGGGACTGACAAGGGAAGAACTGATGGAGCGCGGTGTGAAGATTGGTGCAGACGTTCCGTACTGCATTATGCGTGGAACAGCCCTTGCGGAGGGAATCGGTGAGAAGCTGAAGCGACTTCCGAAAGTTCCGGAATGCTATGTGCTGGTAGGAAAACCGGGAATCAATGTTTCCACAAAAACTGCCTACGAAAATCTGAATCTGGCGGGAATCGGGAAACATCCGGATATTGATGGCCTTATCAGGGATATTGAGTGCGGTGATCTTTATGCCATGGCATCAAAAATGGAGAATGTATTTGAGCCTGGAATTATCCGCCAGTACCCTGTAATTGGAAATATCAAAGAACTCATGGAAGAAAAGGGAGCGCTGAAAGCGATGATGAGCGGAAGCGGTCCAACGGTATTTGGTATTTTTGATAACAGAGATAAGATGGCGGCGGCAGCCAGAAGTCTCAGAAAGAGCGGACTGGCAAAAACAGTATTTGCCACGGATATTTACAACAGGGATGGAGGAGTTACAAATGACAAGTGATTTTTCTGTGGATATGAATGAATATCTGCCGCTTCGGGATGTTGTTTTTAACACCTTGAGGCAGGCAATTCTGAAAGGAGAACTGAAACCGGGGGAAAGACTTCTGGAGATCGCTCTTGCAGAGCGTCTGGGGGTCAGCAGAACACCGGTGCGTGAGGCAATGCGTAAGCTGGAGCAGGAAGGTCTTGTGGTAATGATTCCGCGCCGGGGAGCCCAGGTTGCAAGCATTACTGAAAAAGATCTGAATGATGTTCTTGAGGTGCGTATTGCACTTGAGAACGTAGCTATAGAAAAGGCATGCAAGCTGATTACAGAGGAGGAGCTTGGACGGCTCTGGGTGGCAGCCAAAGAATTCGAAAAAACAAAAGCAGAGGGAAATCTTGTTCGTCTTGCGGAAGCGGATGTGGCGTTCCATGAGATCATTTACCAGGCCTCCGATAACAAGCGCCTGAACCAGGTACTGAATAATCTCCGGGAACAGATGTACCGTTACCGCGTGGAATATCTGAAGGAAGAGCAGACCAGAAATCTTCTTGTCAGCGAACACGAAGAACTGGTAAAAGCGATTCGGGAGGGTGATGTGCAGAAAGCACAGGATATTTCTTTTCACCATCTGGAGAATCAGAGAATGGCAATTATCCGTACCATCCGCGCGGAGAATGCAGCCAGAGAATCCGAGAAAAAAGAATAAGAACCGGATATCCGGGGATATTAAGAGAGATGCCACTGGCATCTCTTTTTTTATTGGAAAAGGACGGTGAAACTGTGGAAGAAAAAAAGATTTCAGTATCTCTCCATGAAAATGAATCTTATATCCGGAAGCGCTGCGAAAACTGCGATGATATTCTGATACGGCCCATGCGCCTGGGAGAGGGTCATAAAGTGGACTGTCTGATGGTTTATATTGAAGTGGCAGTTTCCAACATGATGCTGGACGATTCTGCCATTGGAAAGATGATCAATCATTTCTGGGAAATCCCGGAAGAAAAGATTCGGGAATTTATCAGGAGAAACAGTCTCGGAATTGCGGATGTGGAAGAACTTTTTTCCATGGAAGAAGTCTTCGGGGCTGTTCTTTCCGGAAATGCGGTTTTCTTTATGGATGGTTATGATAGGGCCATGAAGATATCCAGCAAAGGCTATCCGGGGCTGGATGTATCAGAAGCGGAAACGGAAAAAGTGCTGCGGGGTTCCAAAGAAGGCTTCTGCGACAGCGTAAAAACCAATGCGGCCCTTGTGCGGAAGCGGATCCGGGATACCCGTCTTAAAGTAGAGCAGCAAAGCATCGGGGTGCGTTCCAATACAGTGGTGCAGCTTCTGTACGTGGAAGATCTGGTGCACGAAGAACTTCTGACCGCAGTGAAAGAACGGCTGGAATCTTTTACTGTGGACGGAATTCTGGATAGCGGAATGCTGGAACAGCTGACCGAAGAAGCATGGTATTCGCCGTTCCCTCAGTTTCAGACAACCGAACGTCCGGACCGGGCGGCACAGGAACTTCTCAATGGAAAAGCCGTTCTGCTCTGCGACAACTCACCGGTGGCACTGGTGATTCCAGGTGCATTTAACAGTTTTATGGAAAGCAGTGAGGACTGGTACAACCGTTTTGAAATGACTTCATTCCTGCGTGTGCTGCGGTATCTGGCTATGGCTGTGGCAACGTTGCTTCCGGGACTTTATCTGGCTGTGATACGGTTCCACACTCAGATTCTTCCGGCCAATCTGATTCTTTCTTTTGCACAGGCAAGGGAAGGCGTACCGTTTTCCAGCGTGGTGGAGCTGGTGTTCCTGGAGCTGTCTTTTGAGCTGATCCGGGAGGCGGGCGTGCGGATTCCCGGAGCTCTTGGAAATGCCATCGGGATTGTTGGAGGCCTGATTATTGGACAGGCAGCTGTGGAGGCTAATCTGGTAAGCCCCGTGGTGGTAATTATTGTGGCATTAACGGCGCTTGGATCTCTGGCGATCCCCAATGAGGAATTTGCGTCTGCGTTCCGGCTTCTGAAGTATGGATTTCTTTTTCTGGGAGGATATCTTGGCATCTTCGGAATTGTGCTGGGACTGTATCTGACAGCGGCACATCTGGCAGGACTTTTAAGTTTTGGTGTCCCATATCTGGTACCCTTTGTAGAAAAAAACGGCCAGGCGGAAACAGGAGGAAGAATTTTGCGCCAGCCATTCCGGAAACGGAAATTCCGGCCGTTGTATGCAAGAGATGACCAGAAGCGCAGACTGCGGACAAAGCCGTGGAGGCAGAAAGGAAAAGGATTATGAGATTTGCAGAAAACAACAGGATTTCCCACAGACAGCTTTTCCGGCAGATCATACTTGTGTTTCCGGCGCCTTTTCTTCTGTGCCTTTTTAAAAACGGAGAAATGCTGGGAGTGAATGCTATGGCAGGGACGATCCTGGCGGCGGTGCTTCTTTCATTTTATGTGATCTGGCTGATCCGTCTTGCTCCTGCTTATGGAGAACTTTCCAGAATGACAGGAAATATTACTGTACGGTTTATTGGACTGTTCTTTCTTTTATATGTAATCTTAAGTACGGCTTTTCTGGCGGATCTTCTTGCAAAAGTAATTCCACAGAGTCTGATCAGCGGGATTTCCGGGAAATGGCTGTCTCTGCTTGCTGTGGCAGCATGCAGTCTGGGAACGCACCGGGGAATGCAGAGAAGAGGAAGGATTGCGGAAATTTCCGGAGGGATTTTTCTGGCAGGGATTCTCCTTCTTATGATTTTGAGTGCAGGACAGGGAAAAGCGGAATATTTTCTGGAAACCGTGGAGGGTACCGGTAGCAGGTTTTCCGGGAAATGGATGATCCGGGATGTGTATGCATTTCTCTGTGTTTTTTCCGGAGTGGGGCTTCTGCCTTTTGGGCTTGAAAAAGTAGAAAAACAGGGAAGTGCCAGAAAGCCGGTGATCCTGGCCTTTCTTACCGTGTGTGGAATTGTCCTTGGTATGCAGGTTCTGCTTCCTGCTGTATTTGGAAAAAACAGGCTTCTGGCGGAAACATATCCGGTGCTGCCTCTTCTGGACGGGGCAGATCTTCCGGGAAATGTGCTGGCAAGATTTGATGTGATCTGGATGGGATTTCTGGTGTTCGGGCTTCTTTTTTCTCTGGGAAGTCTTTTCCATTACGGGAATCAGATTGCGGAGAAAACGAAGCTTGGAAGTGGACGGTACTGGATTCCGGCAGCAGGATGGATTCTTTCACTTTATGAAAAAAATGGCACCGGGATAGAAACGTATTATGGCTGGTATCTGGCATATATTTTTGTGCCGCTGCTTCTTGTGATCCAGATTTTTCTCAGTGTGGAAAATAGAGGCCGGTGGAAGAAAAAAATGGTGTCTGCGAGCCTGTTTTTCTTCATAAGCTTTATAGGAACCGGGTGTGCGGCAGTGGAACCGGAAAAAAGGATGTATCCACTGGCACTGGGCGCGGGTGTTTCGGAAGAAGGTTTTGTGCTGAAGTATGCCATGCCGGATATGAATGTAACCACCGGACAGGAGAAGCCGGAGGAAGATCCGGTTTCTGTACTGACTCTTGCAGGTGAAAACTTTCATGAGATTGAAAAAGTTTATAACCGGTCCCAGGAAAAATTTCTGGATCTGGGACACCTTCAGGTAGTAATTCTGGATGAAAGTATGATGACAGAAGAAAACAGAAAGATATTTCTTGAATACCTGAAGCAGGAAGAACATGTGGGAGAGGATGTGTATATGTTCCGGACAGGAATGCTGGGAGAGGTTTTTCGCTGGAAGGGAGCAGAGGAAAGTTCTGTGGGTGAATATCTTCAGGGAATACAGGAGAACCGTACTACCGGGCAGCAGAAAAAAGGAGTGACTTTAAGAGAGGTGTATCATCAGTTTTACCAGGACGGAACACTGCCGTGGATTCCGTCTGTATGGGTAAACGGGGATCTTCTGGAGGTGGATTACGGGAACCGTGAATAAACAAAGGTCCGGTTGTTAATAATCCTGATATCCATCAAAAAGATATCAGGAGGGTTTGATTATGAATGCGATAAAAACAGGAAAGTATATATTAAAAAGAACATGGGGGATTTTTCTTCTGGCAGCCATAATCATTGCCGGCGGCACCTGGGAAAAAAGAATTACGGATTTTGAAAACCCGAAGGTTTATGCATGGTGGGGAACCATCTACCCGGAATTCTGCTTTGAAAAAGTGGAGGATAACGGGGAAAATAAGCCGGTGAAGATCTCCTTCTGGCTTGCGAAAGCGCTGGATTGGTGATACAATATTCCAACGAGTAATTATAGCGCTCGATTAATTATTTCAGGAGAATAAGATCAATGAATATAGACAGAAACGCACCGGTTGGTGTGTTTGATTCCGGTATCGGAGGATTGACCGTAGCCCGGGAAATCATGCGGAATCTTCCCTCGGAAAAAATCGTATATTTCGGAGACACAGCCCGGGTTCCATATGGAAGCAAATCCAAAGAAACGGTTATCCGTTACTCCCGCCAGATCATTCATTTTCTGCAGGAACAGAAGGTGAAGGCCATTGTTGTAGCCTGTAATACAGCCAGTGCTTTTGCTCTGGATGAGGTGAAAGATGAGCTGGATATTCCTATTCTGGGAGTGATCGAGGCCGGTGCCAGAGTGGCAGCCCAGGAAACCAGAAACAAGCGTGTTGGTATCATCGGTACGGTAGGTACCGTAGGAAGCGGCATCCATGCTTCTTATCTGAAAGAACTGGATCCGGAGATTACAGTCATCGGAAAGGCGTGCCCCTTATTTGTACCGCTGGTGGAAGAAGGATGGTATCACGATCCGGTTACAGAGGAAGTAGCCAGAAGATACTTAAAGGAGCTGCAGGATCAGGAGATCGATACGCTGATCCTTGGCTGTACCCATTATCCGCTTCTGCGATCTACGATCCGGAAGATTATGGGTGAGGAGGTCCGCCTTGTAAACCCGGCATATGAAACGGCGCTGGAACTGAAGAAGCTTCTGGCCGGGATGGATCTTGCCAGTGATGAAGCTGCACAGGAAGAATTTCCATACCGCTTTTATGTAAGTGACCTTGCCGAGAAATTCAAGGATTTTGCCAATTCCATTCTTCCATATAATGTAGAAAAGACACAGAAGATCGATATTGAGAAATATTAGGAGAAAAAAATGCAAAAAGAAGTTTTGATCCATGTAAGAGGGCTTCAGATGATGGACTCACAGGGAGACCAGGAGCCGATCGAGATCGTTGTGCCGGGACAGTATTATTTCCGCAACGGTTCCCATTATCTCAGATATGAGGAACTTTTGGATGAAACTGCCGAACCCACAATCAATTACATAAAAATGTCAGAAAAAGGCCTGGAAGTAAGCAAAAAAGGCCTGGTAAATGTCCATATGGTATTTGAACAGGGAAAGAAAAACATGACCTATTATACTACTCCATATGGAACACTTCAGATGGGAATTGCAGCTACAAGCCTGGAGCTTAAAGAAAGCGAAGAGAATCTTCAGATGAAAGCAGATTATGCGCTGGATATGAATGAGGAACATGTGGCAGACTGCTACCTGGCAATTCAGGTGCAGCCAAGAGACTGTAAGGATTTTGTCTTATAATACCAGCATCATAAAAAATAACCGCCGTACATCAGGAAAATCCTGAGAGCACGGCGGTTGTTTTGTATTCGGATTATTTACGGAATCTTGCGAGGAAGCCTTTTTTCTTCTTCTGTGGTGTTTCAAGAGAACCACGGATTCCTTTTACGCCAACGATGTAAAGACCGCTGACTTCAGCTTTGATCTCTTTCTTAACCGGGATCAGATCAAAGACTTTCTCATCTGCAATGAGGATGCTGATCTTCGGACCAACTTTAGCTTTTACGATCGGAAGTTTGGAACGACGCATAAGCTTCGGTGTCTGGTCAATGACCATCTGTGGAAGTCCGGAATCTTTCAGTGGCATCCGCTTTTTATCGATGATCAGCATGGAAACTGTCTGCTTGTTGGCCTGGATCTGAGCCTGCTGTTCGTCCTGTTTTTTCTGAGCCTTCTTTCCGAAGAAGTAGAGTGCGACTAATGCTGCGATCAGAATAACGAGGATGACCAGAAGAACAATGGTAACTGTACTCATTTGAGAATCCCCCTGTATGTATATTTGTTTCGCAATCGGTTACATTACGTACAAAACATTTTAGCATTGTTTTCCCAAAAAGGCAAGATAAAAGAAAAGTGAAAAAGACAGGAGGAATGGTGGAAATTTCAGCGTTTACAAGGTATAATGATTATGCTGTGGTCCACAATATATACCAGATGGATTGCAGAAACAGGGTGATCTTTGTTTATACGTAAGAAACGAAAGAAGACCAGAGATGGAGGAAATTGGTATGGAAGAGAACAGGCCCCGGAGATCCAGACCAGAAATGGGAACTCCGGAGTATGAAGAATGGCGTAAATGTATGCTGGAACGCCGCAGGAAGCGCCTGCAGCGGGAACGCAGAAATCGTCTGATCGCTATAGGAGCAGTAATTTTGCTTGTCGCCGGAGGCATATCCGCCGGTGTGACAGCTTTTAAAGAAAAAAATACAGCAGTCTCTCAGCAGAAAAAAAGCGCATCTGCTACAAAAGAATCAAACAAAACAGAAAATCAGAAAAATTCGCAGGATGAAAGTTCCAAGCAGAACGTTCTGACAGAAGCTGCCGCATCAGAAGAAACCGTATCCGGTGATACTCTTGCAAAGGCAGATTTTCTGGCACAGCAGTATAATTATGATAAGGCAATAGATCTTCTGAAAAACGATCCGGATTACGGTTCCAGCCAGAAGATGCAGAATGCAGTAAAAAAATATGAAGAAACAAAAGCAACATGTACGGCATGGCCACTTGAAGAAGTGACGCATGTCTTTTATCATATTCTGATAAAAGATACATCCAAAGCTTTTGACGGAGATTATAAAGAAGCAGATTATAATCAGGTTATGACTACCATTGATGAGTTTAATAAGATTACGCAGACCATGTACGATAAGGGCTATGTCATGGTAAGCATTAAAGACATGGCAAAGGTGGATGAAAACGGCAATATCACAGAAGGAGAAATTCTTCTCCCACCGGGGAAAACACCGTTTGTCCTTTCGCAGGATGATGTATGTTATTATCATTATATGGATGGAGATGGTTTTGCCACAAAACTGATTGTGGATGAAGAGGGGAAAATCCGCAACGAATATGTGGAAGATGATGGCAGCGTATCAGTAGGAGATTACGATATGGTACCATTGATTGACCGTTTTGTGGAGCAGCATCCGGATTTTTCCTACCGGGGAGCCAAGGGAATCGTGGCACTTACCGGGTACAATGGAATTCTGGGATACCGTACAGACGAAAGTTATGAAACACGTCCTGCAGATCTGGATGCAAATAAAGTACAGTGGCTGGACGAACATCCGGATTTCAGTCTGGAGGAAGAACGGGCAGCCGCAAAAAAAGTTGCTGATGCTATGAAGGCAGAAGGCTGGGAATTTGCGAGCCATACCTGGGGACATCAGAATGTAGGACAGATTTCCCTGGAGAAACTGCAGTCCGATACCGAAAAATTCAAAAAAAATGTGGATCCGCTGATTGGGGGAACGGATATCATTATTTTTGCTTTTGGAACAGATCTTACAAATGCAGCAGATTATTCCGGTGATAAATTCGAATATCTGAAGGGACAGGGCTATAATTATTACTGTAATGTAGATTCCAGTCAATATTTTGTACAGATCCGTGACCGCTATTTCCGACAGGGAAGAAGAAATCTGGATGGATATCGTATGTATTATAATCCGGATATGCTCAGTGATCTGTTTGATGTATCTGAAGTATGGGATTCTTCCAGGCCGACACCGGTTCCTGAAATGTAAAAAAGTAATTCAGATTTTACAGGGAAACATAAAAAAAGACTATAATAATCCACAGTTGAATATAGAGTTTGAATCGGAATATAAATATCCGTTTTATTTGATGAAGGGAGTAAGATATGAAGAAAAAGACATATCTCGTTATTCTTGCACTGTGTGCAGCTATGGCAATGACAGCCTGTGGCACATCTGCAGGTCAGAAAGAAGAAACAAAATCCACAGCGGAATCACAGGATACAGCTGATGAAAAAGATTCCAAAGCAGCAGATTCCGCAGAATCAGATTCAGATAAAGAAAGTACAGGCACAGTTTCCGGAGATACAAGACTGGTATCTGTGGATGATGTCAGCAAATATGTGACAATCGGACAGTATAAGGGGCTGTCTCTTGATAAAACTGTAGAAGCGGTAACCGATGATATGGTTGACGGAAGAATTAAGGAAGAATTACAGAATAAGGCCGAGGAAGTAACCGAAGGAAGCGTCCAGAACGGTGACGTGGTTACGATCAATTATGTAGGAACCAAAGATGGTGTGGCATTTGATGGAGGAACAGCCAACAATTATGAACTGACCATTGGTTCCGGAACTTTTATTGACGGTTTTGAAGATGGAATTATCGGAATGAAAAAAGGCCAGACAAAAGATCTCGATCTTACATTCCCGGAAGAGTATTCATCTGAAGAGCTGGCAGGACAGGAAGTTGTATTCAAAGTTACCCTGCAGAGCTTCAAACGTGCACCGGAGCTTACCGATGACTGGGCAGCCAAGAATACAGACTGCAAAACAGCAGAAGAATACAGAAAAGAGATCCTCACCACACTGGAGGATGAGGCAAAAACAAGCGCACAGAATACACTCCGTGAGACTGCATGGAATACAGTACTTTCTGCTTCCGAAGTAAAAGAATATCCTCAGGATGATCTGGATACAGCAAAAACAGAATTTAAGACACTGTACGAAAATTACGCAAAACAGGGTGATATGACTCTGGAGGATTTTGTAAAAGCCCAGGGAATTTCCATGGATGATTTTGAGGAACAGAGCAGTCAGTATGCGGAATATAAGGTGAAACAGAACCTGATCGTGCAGGGAATTATGGATGCGGAGAATATGACACTTGAGGATGAAAAATCTCTCAGCATTCAGGATGAACTGATCAAGGCATATAATGTCAAAGATCTGGCAGCGCTGGTAGATAAATATGGACAGGCTGCAGTAGATGAATCCATCGGACTTCTCAGGGTAGAAGATTTTATACTGGATAATGCTACAGTGGAAGAAAAAGTTACTGCCGGTGATACCGAAGGCGTAAACGGAGACGATCCGTCAGAAGACGGAAGCAGCGCTGAGGGAACGGTTGATGAAGAACTGGAAGCAGCATTCCAGCCCAATACCAAAGCGGTATTCGGTGAGACAATAGCCAATCCTGCACTGGTAGTGTTCGATATTGAGAGATTTGCCAAGGCAGCACATGCTCATGGAGTACCACTTATTGTAGATAATACATTTGCAACACCTATTAATTGCCGGCCTTTTGAGTGGGGAGCAGATATTGTGACTCATTCAACAACGAAATATATGGATGGGCATGATGCGTCTCTGGGTGGATGTATTGTAGATTCCGGTAAGTTTGACTGGTTTGCCCATGCAGATAAGTTCCCGGGACTGACAACTCCTGATGAATCCTATCATGGTGTAACCTATGCAGAGAAATTTGGTCTGGGCGGAGCTTTTATCACCAAAGCGACAGCACAGCTTATGAGAGATCTGGGTGCAATACAGTCTCCTATGAATGCGTATTTCCTGAATCTGGGACTGGAGTCCTTGCATGTGCGTATGCCAAGACACTGTGAAAATGCACAGAAAGTAGCAGAATTCCTGCAGGCAGATGAGAATGTATCCTGGGTAAATTATCCGGGACTTCCAGGCAATAAATACTATGAAAGGGCAAAGAAGTACATGCCGGATGGCACCTGTGGCGTTGTA
>OGUO01002078.1_pt1 | contig 12528 bp, 7 predicted proteins | sample 1553641 | NCBI WGS metagenome assembly OGUO01 (sample SAMEA2579980, study PRJEB22360) | human gut metagenome | biome: human gut; feature: human-associated habitat; material: faeces | place: Denmark | collected 2008/2010 | reverse complement strand
CACCAAGGCCCAGTATGGCGAGCCTCAGGGCCGCATGACCATCATCCCGCCGGAGAAGACGGATGACGGCAAGATCACCATCGGCGGTCTGGACGCCAACGTCTGGATGACCAAGTACGGCAACGTCTACACCGACTGCAAGGCCGAGGACTTCATGGGCAAGCTGGGCTTTGCCTGGGGCGATCTGGTGACGGTCAAGTTCCTGGATAAGCCCCTGCCCCTGCCGGTGGTGCAGGCGTTGTTCCCCTACCTGGCGGGTACCAAAATGCAGACAAACTTTATGGGTATGACCATTACCGAAGTATTTTACGGCGGTGCCCTGGTCAGCCTGCCGCTGCTGTGGGCCTTTGCGGCCCTGCCTTTGCTGCGCCGCCGTATGGCAAGGCAGAAAGACCTGCGCGCCATGGTGCTGCTGCCCGTGCTGCTGGCTGTTATTCTGGCTGCGTTGGACTGCCAGATGGCCGGTGTGCTCTACCGCTATCTCAGCGACTATTTAACCCCGTTGCTGTTCGCCGCCGCATTGGTCTGGCTGTGGGCCGAAAGCGCCCTTGCCCCGCGCGTGCAGGCCGCCGCATCGGGCAGCATCCTGCATACCGTGCAGCACATGCTGCAAGGGGCGATGCTGGCAGCTGTTGCCGTGGGGATCTGTTACAGCTTCTGTGTCTAATTTGCTGCGGAACCAGGCCTTCTGGGCCAGAATCCCGCGCTGTACCAGAATGTCAGCCGTCTGGTGCAGTTCTGGCTGTAAAATCAGGGCGAAAACAAAATTCAGCAAAATTCAAATTAGGGCAGCACCGCACAATTCCCGCCTGACGGCTTAAGCACCGCTCCGGCGGCTGCGGCACTTAGAATTGTGCGGTATTGCCTAAAATCTCCGCTCTGCGCGTTTTCTTTGTAAAATAACGGTGCCCCCGCCCTATGCAGTTCATTTACCGCACGGGCGGGGGTGTTTTGTTGTAATTCCGTAGAGGCGCACACCATGCACCCATCCGTTTTATATCATCACACTACAGCGCTTTCTCACAAAGCACACCATGTAATAGCGCCATTTTATGGCCAGCCGTTACCCCTTTGTAGGGGCCGCTGCTTACCTCTTTCCGAAAAACGCAATAAAAATGCTGTCTTTCTCCACATCAGGGAAAGGCAGCATTCTTCTTTATCCGTTCAGATCTTCGCCGTTGCTGGCAATCACATTTTTATACCACCCAAAGGACTTTTTCCTGTACCGTGCCGCCGCCCTGTTCGAGTACCGGGAAAAGCACCAGTGATCCTGCCGGACTTTATTTTGCCTGTGCGCCCTCTGGGAAGATGATCTTGTTCACAAAGAAGAAGATCACCATGGAAATGCCGCCATTGAGCACGGTGGTGCCAATGTTGTAGATGAAATCCGGCACCAGCAGGCCCGCAACCGCCACCCACACGCAGTTGATGGAGTTGACGATGCAGGTGATCAAGCAGAACGCCACCACATACCAGGCGATCTGCTTGGCCAGGTTGCCCTTGCTGCGGAACACAAAGTTGCGCTGGATGGGAAAGTTTATGCATTCTCCCACCACCATGGCAACCATGTAGGCGCAAAAGTACGGCAGACCGCCATGGGCGGAATCATACCCCAGGATGTTCCACTGGAAGGTTTCGCCAAACAGCGTGACCGGGATGCCCGGCCAGCCAAAATCCACTACCGGCAGGCTGCTGAACGCCGCCGGCAAAAATTGCAGCAGCAGGTATTTGAACACCGTAACCAGGTTGGATACGATCACAAACAGTCCGCCTTCGCGCACCCACTTGGCTGCGGCGGGGTGTTTAGCCGCAAAATTATTCCAAAACTGCATAATGCAACCTCCATCAAGCGCCGCGCAGACGCTTTTCCATCTGCGCATTCAACACCACATTCTTAATCGCTTCATAAATCACCCGCACAAGACCCAGGATCCAGAAGCCCTGCAATTCCATGACAATGCCGTTCACCATGCCCATGCTGATGGCGCCGTTCGTCATCTTTGCCAGGGCGCGAAGGGGCATATTGTACTGGAACAAGATGTTCAGGTCCGGCTTGCCGCGTTTATAGCTGACATCCAACAGGATCGTCAGCACAAGCCAGACAAGCCAGCCCAGCGGGCTGCGTGCGTGGTTCAGTTCGCCCAAGGTCAGATTGCGGTCAATTTTGGTTTTGCCTTTCGGGATGGGATGCCCCAACAGCTTTTCAAAGTCTACATCGGAAACGTGCAGCACATCGCCCTTATAATAGCAATCCAAGTCCACATCTTCATACGGATGCACGGTAGCCGTTCCATGCACGGAGATTTTCTCGCACAGCCGGATGTCCTCCACGCTTGCGCCGACAAGCAGCTCGTACTCGCCGCCCTCGATTTCCCAGCGGTTAGCCTTGACATTCCAGAAACGGAACGCCTTATCGTCCAGCATGATGGTGATGCGCTGTTTCTCACCGGGGGCAAGCGTTACGCGGGCAAAGCCTTTCAGTTCCTTTGCAGGGCGGAAAAGCTCACTGTTCTTTTTAGCAATATACAGCTGCACAATTTCCGTTCCTGCCACACTGCCGGTGTTCGTTACGGTAAGGCTGCCCCCCTGTTCATCGCCAGCCATATCGCTGTACGCAAACGTCGTGTAGCTCATGCCATAGCCAAACGGGAAGCGCACAGCTTTTTCCGCCGTGGTAAAGTAGCGGTAGCCGATGTACAGCCCCTCGCGGTACTCCACAGTCTTGCGGCGGGTGGCAAAGTCGGCGGCGCTGGGGACGTCGGCGTAGGCCAACGGCCATGTTTCTGCCAGCTTGCCGCAGGGATTGACCTTGCCGGTCAGCGCATCCGCAACGGCGCCCGCCCCCGCCTGACCGCCTAAGGCGGCGTACAACAGGGCTTGGCAGTTGTCCAGCCACGGCGTTTCGACTACACTGCCGCTGTACAATACCACGGCAATTTTCGGGTTGACGGCCGCCACAGCCTGCAGCAGATCCACCTGATTTTTCGCAAGGCGCAGATTGCTGCGGTCAAGACCCTCACTCTCGGCGATTTCATCCAGACCCATGCACAAAATAACTGTATCCGCCTGTGTCGCCAGTTCGCAGGCGGATTTTTGCAAAGCAGCATCCGGCTTACCGTGGCGGTCAAAGCCCTGCTGATACCCGATGACGTTCAACTCGGAGTCGATCAGCTTATCCAGCAGCACATCCACCTGTGTCGAGTTCACCATGCTGGAGCCTGCGCCCTGGTAGCGCGGATTTTTGGCAAAGTCGCCGATGACAGCCACCTTGCTACCCGCCGCCAACGGCAGCAAAGAGCCCTCGTTTTTCAGCAGCACAAGGCTTTCCTCGGCGGCGCGGCGGGCAAGCGCATGATGGGCTGCCGCATCAAACTCACGCGGGGCAGCGTCCAGCGCAGCCTTGGTATCAAACACCAGCGGCAGCAGCTCTGACAAGCGGGCGTCGATGTCGGATTCAGAGATTTTCCCGCTTTCCACCGCCGCCAGCAGTTCGCGCACGCTGTCCCCGCCGGGCGCAGGCATTTCCAGCGTGGAGCCGTTTTTCACACCCAGCGCGTGGTCGTTGCTTCCGCCCCAGTCGGTGATGACCGCGCCGTCAAAGCCCCACTCACCGCGCAAGATCTCCATGAGCAGGTGCTTATTCTCGTTGGCGTACGTACCGTTCACAAGATTGTAGGACGACATAATGCTGCGGGGATGCCCCTCTTTGACGGCAATTTCAAACCCGGTCAGGTAAATTTCCCGCAGGGTGCGCTCGTCCACGATGGAATCCGAAGCCATACGCCGCGTTTCCTGACTGTTGACGGCAAAGTGCTTCGGGCAGGCGGCTACGCCCTTGGACTGGATGCCGCGAATATATCCCGCCGCCAGCTTGCCCGCGAGATACGGGTCCTCGGAGAAATACTCAAAGCTGCGCCCGCACAGCGGGTTGCGCTTCATATTAAGCCCCGGGCCCAACACCACCGACACTTCCTGCGCGGCGGCTTCCTCGCCCAAGGCTGCGCCGATTTCCTCGCCCAGCGCGGCATCCCAGCTGTTCGCAACAGCCGACGCCGTGGGGAAACAGGTAGCAGGCACGCTGGGATTCAGCCCCAAGTGGTCGCTCTCCCCCGCCTGCTTGCGCAAGCCGTGGGGACCGTCCGACAGCCAGATCTGCGGGATGCCGTGTTGGGGCATACCCCGCGTTTTGAAGGTTTCCGCGCCGGAAAGCAGCGCGCATTTTTCTTCCAAGGTCAATTCTTTCAGCAAAAGTTCTGTATTTTGCATATGGTTTTCCCTTCTCATAAAAAAAGCCGCATCCAACGCCTGCAAGCAGACATCAGACGCGGCTTTTATTCAGCAAATACCGTTGTTAGAGCAAAGAATGCTTACTCTGCCGCCAGCGTGACCACAGCCTCGTTGATGGAGTAGGTGGTGCTGGAGCCCCAGCCGGAGACGATTTCGTCGTGGGCGGGGATGGTCAGCTGCTTGCTGCCGTCCTCACCCTCGGTGATGGGCACCGTCAGGGCATCGCTGCCGTTCAGGGTCATGGTAAGGGCATCGTCCTGCACATCCACCAGCGTGCCGGTGATGGAGGCAGAGCCGTCGGCGGCAGTCAGCGTGCAGACCTTGTGGGAGTAATCCACCAGCAGCACGGCATCCGTTGCGGTGGGCGTTTCGCCCTGCACCAGCTCATAGCTGCCGGTGTACTGCTCGGTGACCAGATCCTCGACCTGCACTTCAAACGTAGCGGTCGCACCCAGGAAGGAGGCCGTCACGGTCTTGGTGCCTGCGGTGTCGCTGTCGTAACCGGTGAAGGTCAAGCGACCGCCCCAGATGGACTCCTCCGCACCGTTGGCGCGGGTAGCCGTCACAACCAGCTCGCCGGGGTTGAAGATGTCGCCCGTGTAGAAGGTTCGCAGGTTGGAGGCATCGATCGTCAGGCTCTTGGCAGGGGCATAGGGCTGACCGTAGATGTTGATGTTGCGGGTGAACATACCGCCCATAACGCCATAGCTCAGGCTGGCTTCCATGCTGTATGCGCCGTGGTCGGTGTCAAAGACGAAGACATCCGCATCTGCGCCACCATCCACATCGGTGGGGCGCACAGTGCCGTCGGCGTCCTGATTGCCCAGCAGATGAATGACGAAGTTCTTCTCGCCGTTTTCATCGTAGTTGTACCAGTAGCCGTAAACATGGGAGATAGAGTCGCCGCCCACGGAGGTGCTGGGACCGCTGAAGGAACCCCACATCGAACCGTCGGTGTAGCAGTACATATCAAGACACGCCGGATCCACGATGGTGCTGAAGCCCTCGGTGTACTGACCCTCGAAGAAGTAGGCGACTTCTCCGTTCGGCTCCTTGGCTTCCCAGGTTTCCTGCGGGATGGCAACAAGGTCATCCAGCGTCTTGGAGACATACTCGTTGTCGTTGTAGTTCATAACGGGACCATCGGCAGAAGTCTGCGCCGCATCGGGGGCAACCTCCGCATTGTCGGCCGAGGGCAGGCTGCTGCTCTGCAGGGAGAAACCGCCCACGCAGACCGCAGCGACCACGACCACCGCACCGGCGGCAGCAAACTGTTTTCCGGTGGCTTTTGCCTCGCCGGTTTTCGTCTGCTTGCAGAAGCAGGCGATCACGCTGAGCAGGCAGGCAACGAAGGTGCCGACCATATAAAACACGCACAGACCGGCGTTGCCGCCTGCAAAGGTGACATGGTTGATGACGTCGGCAAAGACGAAATACAACTGCACAACGACAAGATACAGGGCAATGTTATAAATGACCGCCTGAATCAGCGCGCTGAACGGAACGGAAACAAAGAAGAAAACGAGCGATGCGGCAGCGCCGACCAGCAGCACCACGCCGGGCATCGTGCCGGAGTGACCCAGAGGGGCGGCCGTGGCCTGTGTGAACAGGAATACAATGCCGGTGATCAGCGCGACCAGCGCTGCGGCAAGGCAGAACCAGCTGCCCAGCCCTTTATTTTTCAAGCCTTTATTCATCGGGTTCCACCTCCATCAATTCTTTTTGGCGGCACGATTCTTCCGCTTTTCCTCGGAGAAAACGTCCGTGTAGGTGTGCAGCACATACATCACGACAGCGGCAACGGCCAGTGCGCAGAACACAGCATCGAGAGCGCGCAGGGTCGTCTGCCACCACGGGGCTGCGTCGGAAACGACAACGTCCTCCGCGCCGGAGCCGCCCATAGAGGACTGCAGCATGATGTAGTACAGATAATGGTTGGAGTCAATGACCTTCTGCAGCAGGTCGCCGTCATCGGTGCTGGTGATCAGCTTCTCGATTTCGTTCGGGCGGGCGGTATCCAGGCAGAAGATGTTGTTGCCTGCCATCAGCATTTCGGGGGCGGAGGAATACTCGGACGCGGTCAGAGCATCGTCGATGATGTAGCCGCCGTAGTTCCACTCGTCGCGCAGGATGTGCTGAATGCCCTGGTTGGCAGCAGCGTACATAACGCCGATACGGTTGTAAGCGGTCATAACGCCGAGAGAATCGCCCTCAGCCAGAGAACCCTCAAAGGCGCGCATATAGATCTCGCGGATGGACTGCTCGTTCGCAAAGGTGGAAATGCCCTGACGACCAGCTTCCTGCTCGTTCAGGAAGAAGTGCTTGACCGTACCGATCAGACCCTTGTTGCGCATACCGCGGGAAACGGCCTTGGCAGCATAGTAGCTGAGAACGCCGTCCTCGGAGAAATACTCCGAGGTACGACCGGAGTAGGGAGAGCGCAGGGTGTCCGCGCCGGGCGCGTAGGCGATGGGGATGGACGCATACAGCGCATCCTCGCCGTACATCTCGCCAAAGCGGGTCTGTACATCGTGGTTCCAGGTTGCGCCGACGATGGGCAGCGTAGCCCAGCCGGTGCAGTTGCGGCGGTCGCCGTACTTAAACTGACCGTTCATGCCCTCGGGACCATCGACGATGGTGCAGCCGGGCTTGTTGACAGCCTTGACAGCCTTGATGCCCTTGGAGTCGCCCATGTTGATGAGCAGATCGCTCAGCGTCAGCTGAGAAAGGAAGTCGTTCCACTTCGGATCGTCGAAGGCGACGCCGATCATATCGCTGAAGTTGATCTTCTCATCCAGCTCCACGCCGAGGTTGAAGTCGGAAACGCTCTTAGCATCGGCTGCCTTGACGTAGGTCTGCATATTCAGACCGTTGTACAGCTTATCGTTGACCGTCAGAGTCTCCAGCGTGGTGGGGTAGGTCGTATCCCACGCACTGCGGGACAGGTAGGTGATTTTTTCGTCGTCGTTCGCCCAGTAATTCACATCAGCGTCGTCGAAGGTGTTCGTGACTTCCACATCGCTGTTGTAACGGGAGTTGCGGTACTTTTGGGTATCGACCTCGGTGTTGGGGGCGGTCCAGGTGGCCACGGCGGCGGTGTTGCCGGTGACGACATTGCCGTCCTGATCGATCAGCTTGCCCGCAACGGCGTCACCGCACTTGGCGGCCAGCACATTGTTCAGTGCCTCGTGTGCGCCGTTGCCGACGGCGAAGTAGTAATCGCCCGCATCGAGGATGTAGCCCTTCGCGCCGTTGGCGTCATAGGACGCGAGGAAGTAGCCGGGCACATCGACCGTGACAGTCTCGGATGCACCTGCGGCCACGTCGATTTTGTCATAGCCCAGCAGCTGGATCGAGGACTTTTCGACGTTGTTCTGCTTGTCGTAGTCGGTGTAGGGGGTCTGTGCGTACAGCTCCACCGTAGCCTTGCCGTCCCTGTCGCCGGTATTGCTCACCGTGACGGTCGCCGTAAAGGTGTCGGTGTCGCTGTTGTAGTCCAGTTTGTCAAGGTTGTACTCATAGGTCGTGTAGGACAGACCGTAGCCGAAGGGGAAGCAGACCTCCTCGGCGTAGTTCCAGCCGTCGGTCGAGGCTTTGGTGCCAACCGTGGAATCGGCATTGCCCTGACCGAGGATGGTGTCCTCATAGCGGGTCTCGTAGTAGCGGTAGCCGACGTAGATGCCTTCGTTATAGCTGACAAAGCTGTCGCCTGCCGCGCGGGGCGTTTTGCTGCCGTAGTTGTAGGCGTGCAGACCGAAGTTTTCGGCGCTGGGCGCGGACAGGGAGTTAGCGGCAAAGGTGGCGGTGGTGTGACCGGAGGGGTTGACCTCACCGGTCACAACGCGGATGGCGCCGGGCATACCGTAGAAGCCGGGGTTGCCGACCCACAGCACGGCGTCAACATTGTACTCGTCCAGCCAGTCCATCTCCATCGCAAAGACGGAGTTCAGCAGGACGACGGTTTTCTTGAATTTGCCGGAGTCCTTGATTTTCTGGAAGATTGCCTTCTCGTTGTCGTCCAGCTCCAGCATACGCTTGCCCTCGTCGTTGACCATCGCAAGGTCGTTGCCCTCGGTGGCAAAGCGGGACAGCGTCACAAACGCGACATCGCCGTAGGACGCAAACGAGTCGGTGACGCTGCCGGTGAACAGCGCCGGGTCATATTCGCCCACGCTGGAAACGCTTCTTTCTTTCGGCGCGGCGGCGGAAGCGTAGGCGTCCAGCACGGTTTGGTTCACGTTGAAGCCGGCATCCTGCAGGGCGTCAACGGGGGTTTTCTGGTAATCCGGGTTCGTGGAGGAACCGCCTGCGGTGCTGCGGAACACCGGGTCGATGCTGCCGCGGCCAAAGACCGTGACGTTGCGCTCAGACTCGGAAAGCGGCAGGGCATTGTTGCGGTTGTAGAGCAGCACGCTGCCCTCTTCTTCTTCCTGCTCACAGAACTGATAAGCGGCTTCGATGTACTTTTCGTAGCTTGCGTCAGACAGGGTGCCGTCAGCGGAGAACTCCGTGCCGCCGTAAGATGCGTCAGAGCCTTCGATGCCGAGTGCATGGTTGACTTCGCCTTCCTGCTGGAACGCAATAGTCGTTCCGGTCAGGACAAGGTTGGCCACCAGCACAGCCGCGCCGGACAAGCCCAGCCAACGGCGGGACTTGCTTGAGGTTTCCTTTTGTGCCATAGGTTTTTCTCCTTCCTAAACTGTCACAGATGAATGATCCGATGCGCTTGCTGCCAAGGGCTGCGCATTTCCCTTTTACAGAAGCCTTTCGTATCTTTTTCACAAAGCTATCATAAAGGGAAGCGTTGACCGGGTCAATGCAGTTGGCGTAAACGTCAAAAAACACGGCACAAATGACACAAAAGCAAAGCGACCGCCTTTCGGCAGTCGCTTTTGGGTTATGCAGCTTCTTTTTGGCTTTTCCCGCAGGGGAAGGTGACCACCAGGTAAAAAATCGAGTCCTCCACAAAGCAGTCTGCCGTGCCGCCGTACAGCTCGGCAATGCTTTTGATGCTTTTTATGCCGTAGCCATGCTCCTCGGTATCCTGCTTGGTTGTGACGATAGCGCCGTCCCGCAGCGTCGGCGGTGCGGGGGTGTAGTTCTGCACGCGGATGACCGCCATGTCACGGCAGCGGCTTATGTCCAGTGTGATGACCCGCTTAGACGCATCGCTTACCTGCGTCAGACACTCAATGGCATTGTCCAGCGCATTGCCCAGCAGGGAGTAAATGTGGTAGTGCTTCATATTCTCCAGACAGCTGCCGTCTGCCGAGCAGACCAGCTGAATACCTGCCTGCCCGCAGAGTGCCGATTTTTGGGTCAGTGTGATGTCCAGCGCCTTATTCCCGGTGAAATAGCGCAGGTTCAGGTTGTTCATCTCTTCTTCCAGACGGGCGCGTTCCTCATCTGTGGCGCGGGAATACTGCTGTTTCAGGTCATGGTAGCGGATGTTGATTTTTTCCATGTCTTTTTTTGCCTGCTCATACTGCTGCTTGTCACATTCCAGCAGCTGCGCCAGCATTTCATTCTCGTGTTCCAGACTCTTGATGCTGCAATTTGAAAATTCCAGCGCCAGAATCGTGATGGCAAACAGGATGCAGAACGCATTCAGCGCCAGATAGGCGGTCGGGTAGGACTCTGCGCTGCTGTCCAGGACATCCTCCAGCACAACACTCAGGTAGACCGCGGCAATCAGGAAAAAGCCGGAGTAAAGCACGGTCTTGACATTGTCAAACAGCAGGCACCCGCGCCGGATGCGCAGGGTGAACAGCAGGTAGATGACCAGGCAGACCACAAGGTTGCTGAAAAGCAGAATGACAAAGTCAACGCGCCTGTCCGTGCGCCCATGCTGAATCAGCAAAAAAATGGGCATATAGGCCAGCTTACTGGCAATGTGCTGCACCGCGTAGGCACAGGTTGTATAAAACAGAGCGTGCAGCGGGCTGCAGTCAAAGCTGAACCATATCAGGTCAAACAGCAGCGTCGTATACAGCAGCAATTTTGCCCAAAGCGGCAGGAATGCCAGGGTGTCCGTCAGCACAAGAAAGGCCCATACACCCGCCGCCAACCGCGGAACGAAGCAGCTGCGGCGCTGCCCCCACGGGACAAACAGGCCAGCGCACAGAATCATACCCAGCTGGATTTGCTGGTTCAGTATCCAATTTATGACCGGCACGGGTCTTCCCACTCCTTTTTTGCCATATATCGAGAGAATGCCTCGGTAAAGGCGTCCTTGTAGGTGCGCCCGATGGGCAGTGCCGCCCCGCCGATATAGACATTCATACGGCTTACCGCCGTGATACAGCGCAGGTTCACAAGATAACTGGCGCTGCATCGCACAAAGCCGTAGGGCGTCAGCTGCGCCGCGATTTCCTGCATCGAACCGCGGTTTTTGATGATCTCGGTCTTACCGTCCCCGCCGCACAGGTTGTACAGCAGGTCGTGCTGGCGCACCTCCACATAGGCGATTTCCGCTGCATCCAGCAGCCGCGTCACGGTGCCGTCCTTGACGACAATGTGCGGCGGCGCAGTCTTTTGACCGGCGCGCTTTTGCAGCACCTTCAGCGCCCGCGTCAGATACATATGGAAGGAGTACCACTGTATCGGCTTTACAATAAAGCCCAGCGCCCCGACACTGTACCCGTTCAGCGCGAATTGCTGCAAATTCGTGCAAAAAATGAGGATGACGTCTTGATCTGTCTCCCGGATTTTTTCGGCCAGTTCCATGCCGGACATCTGCGGCATATCAATGTCCAGATATAAAATGTCAAAATCACGGTCTTGCGCCGCCAGATAGACTGCCGCACAGTCGAACTCCTGTACGTTCAGTTCTGTGCCGTTCTCCGCGCCAAACCGCGCCAGTGCCTGTTTCAGTTGGTCTCTTTCTTGTTTTTCATCGTCCACAATGCCGATTCGGATCATCGTGCGTTCCTCCCTCCGCGCAAGGATCTATACAAATATGATATACCCCCGAACGCAGCCGCGTCAACCTTTTACGAGCGAATCGTCCAATTTTTCCAAGATATTTCAGGTGGCAGTTGCCGCAGTTGCAGCCGCCGTAGATCATACCGTCCTCCACGGCTTCGGGAATTTTGAACGCCCCGGTTTCGTACCCGTACAGCGTCCACAGGTGGTCTTTTTTGTTAAAGTAGGTCTGGCAGCCGGCGGCTTCATATTCCTTGAATTTTTTGTCGCAGTCAGCGAGCAGCTTGCGGTAACGCAACGGCTCGATGCCGACATCCTTTTCCTCGCTGGTGGGGCAATAGCGGGCAAAAGCAAAGACGTTCGCACCCGCTGCCACAACCGCGTCGATGATGCCGGGAACCTCGTCAATGTTCGTGCTGGAAACGGTGGTCATCACCACGGAGCGGATGCCCGCCCGATTGATGCAGCCGATTTTTTCCAGCGTAATGTCAAAGCTGCCGGGCTTGCGGAACCAGTCGTGGGTTTCACGCAAGCCGTCAATAGAAAGCTGATATTTTTCACAGCCGTATTCTTTTAAGCGGCGGCAAACCTCGTCGGTCAGGTGGAACGGATTGCCGAGGATGGTGAACGGAACACTGTGCTGCTTCATCAGCCCCAGCAGCTTCCAGAAGTCCGGGTGCAAAATCGGGTCGCCGCCAGTAATGTAAAAATACGGCAGGCGGTCATAGAACGCACAGAAGTCCAGGCAGTTATAAAAGGTGTCCTGCATTTGCTGCCAGGACATTGCATCCAACTTTTTATTGCAGTTCTCGGAGAAAATGTAGCAGTGCTTGCACCGCTGGTCGCATTCATCCGTGATATGCCACTGGAAAGAAAAATACTGTTTCATGGGATCCTCCTTGTTGTGGTGGGACGCATTTCCGAAAGTGAAACAGCCGTTGCCCTCTCGGAAATACGCCCCAAGGTTTTCTTGGGGTGTATTCCTTACACCTTACTGCTTGTCGCCGGCGCCACAGGCAGAACCGCAGGCGGCGGGCTTCTCGGCGGGGGTTGCGGGGGGGCCCCCCGCCGAAAAGCCAAGATCCCCCGCCGTTTCGCCATCCAGGTTCCACCCAAAGGCTCTCGCCGTGCCAAAATAGGCTAAGAACAGCAGTACCATCTGCGGCATGATGCGGATGAATTCCAGATACACCCGGAGGATGGCTTTCAGGATGGGATTTTTGAAGGTCATCAGCACGCCCAGCAGGATACCCAGCGGCAGGCTGATGAGGACAGACACAGCGCTGATCTTAAGCGCCACACCCAGACCGCCCAGCA
>OGUO01002077.1_pt1 | contig 12529 bp, 9 predicted proteins | sample 1553641 | NCBI WGS metagenome assembly OGUO01 (sample SAMEA2579980, study PRJEB22360) | human gut metagenome | biome: human gut; feature: human-associated habitat; material: faeces | place: Denmark | collected 2008/2010 | reverse complement strand
CGCTAACCTTTGTTTTTTCGTCTTGATTTTTGCCGCATTTTAACGTACCTTTTTCCGCTACAGGCAAAAAGGAACATTTCCATACTTAAATCAATACGTTAAAACAAAAAATCAAACTCTTTTCAAAGCATCGAGAAAGCCTTGCAGGATATAGGCCGCAGCCGAAGCGTCCAACACTTTTTTGCGTTTTGCGCGCGACAGATCAACCTCTTTGATCAGGAAGCTTTCCATGGCCGAAGACGAAAGCCGTTCGTCCCAAAAAGCGACCGGCAAAGCAAACGTTCTTTCCATTTTGGCGGCAAAGGCGCGGACTTCGGCAGCAATTTCCCCTTCCTCGCCGTTCATTTGCAGCGGCAAGCCGAACACCATGCCGCCCGCTTCCTTTTCCTCGATAATCCGGCGCAGGGCCGCCTCGTCTTTTGTCCAGTCCCGGCGATAGACAATGGTATAGGAAGAGGCAATCGTCAGTGAGAGGTCGGACACCGCCACCCCCAGCCGGCGGCTGCCGTAATCAAAGCCGATCAACGCTTTTTTGGCCGGCAGTTTCGCTTTAAAATCCGCAATTTCCATCTTCTGTCCTCATAAATTTTTTTGTCCGCTAATGAAATTTTAACGATGTTAACATATGTTATATCATAAGTAAAATTTTAAAATCCCAAGGTGTTAAAATGAAAATCATATATTACGCTGCCTTGGCGCTCGGATTCCTGATTTCACCCGTCCGCGCCGAGTTGAAAATTGACGTTAACGGTGCCATGCGCGAACCGATGCCGATCGCTTTTCCGCAAATGTCGGGCAGCGGCGAAGCCGCTTCTTACGGCGAACGGATTCGCGAAGTCGTGATCGCCGACCTGGAACGTTCCGGCCTTTTCCGCATTATTCCGGAAGACAGCTATATCCAGACTTTCACCTCGATTGACGAACTGCCGCGCTTTACCGACTGGAAAGCCCTTAACGCCGCCGCGCTCATCCAGAGCGCCATTTCCGAAATCGACGCCGCCAACCTGCGGGTAGAATTCCGTCTGTGGGACGTTTATTCCGAAGAACAGATGAAAGGCCAGTCGTTTACCACCACCAAAGACAACTGGCGGCGGGTAGCGCACGTAATCGCCGACGCCGTTTACGAACGCCTGACCGGAGAAAAAGGCTATTTTGACACCCGTATCGTCTACATTTCCGAAAGCGGCCCTGCCACCCGCCGCATCAAACGGCTGGCAATCATGGACCAGGACGGCGAAAATCACAAGTTTCTGACCAACGGCGCCTCCATGGCCCTCACCCCGCGTTTTTCGCCCAACCTGCAAAAAATCACCTATCTGTCCTATGCCGGCGCTACGCCGAAAGTCTATATGCTCGACATCGAAACCGGCGAGCAGAAACTGGTCGGCGAATTTAAGGGCATGACTTTTGCCCCCGTCTTTTCGCCCGACAGTTCCAAACTGCTTTTGAGCTACGCCAAAGGCAGCACCACCGACATTTACGAACTGGATTTGAAAACCGGCAAAAGCGTACAGCTCACTTCCGGCACTTCGATCAACACTTCGCCCAGCTACTCGCCGGACGGCAAACAGATCGTGTTTAACTCCGACCGCGGCGGCAACCAGCAGCTTTACGTCATGGACGCCGACGGCGGCAACGTCCGCCGCATCAGTTACGGCAACGGCCGCTATGCCACGCCGGTATGGTCGCCGCGCGGCGACTACATCGCCTTCACCAAAATGGCCGGCGGACAGTTTTATATCGGCGTCATGTACCCGGACGGCAGCGGCGAACGTCTGATCACCAGCGGCTATCTGGTGGAAGCGCCGGTTTGGGCGCCCAACGGCCGGGTGCTGATGTACTTCCGCCAGGACAAAGGCACTTCGCGCAGCAACGCGCCGGTCAAACTCTACACCATCGACCTCACCGGCTACAACGAACGGATGATCGTCACTCCGGCCGACGCTTCGGATCCGGCCTGGTCGCCGCTCCTGCCGTAACCGCAGCCGGATGTGCAATTTTGCAAAACAGACGCTTCGGCGTCTGTTTTATTATGATTCGAACGTCTGCGTAAGCAGGTAGATAGACATACCAGCCCAGCCGTAAAGCTTGCGTAGCTTCGGGCTGCGCGTTTGAGGTTCGGAATGCTTAATACCACTGGCGTTAGCCGGTGGAAGTTTATGCCTGCCGGATAAATCGTTCCGCTTCTTTAAGCCGTCCGATTCTCTTCATTTTAACGCAAGAACTTCCGGCACAAAAAAAGCTCCGCTTCCGCGGAGCCGATTTGAAAGGCATCAATTGATTAACCCTGACAAGCCTTGAACTTCGGGTTCTTCTTGTTAATAACGAAAATCCGGCCTTTACGACGAACGATTTTGCAGTCCTTATCGCGGTTTTTCTTGGTTTTTAAAGAACTATACAGTTTCATAACACATTCCTCATATCAGATGTTTTGCTGCAACTTATGCTAAAACTCGGCTTTTGTCAACCATATTTTTGGTAAAATGTGGTAAAAACCGAAGATTATTTTTGCATTGCAAAATATTTCCCCTATAATCGGCTTAAAGATTCAAACCAAGGAGCCATGATGAAAAAAACGTTTTTAATCATAACCGCCGCCCTGCTGCTTTCCGTCCCGGCACGCGCGCAGACCGTGGGATATATCGACGAGGTCAAAACGCTCGGCTACATTGCCGGCCAGGGCATGGCCTGCGGCGCTTCCAAATTCCAGACTTTCGAAATGCTGGCCCGCGCCATCCTCATCACCAAGGCGCCGAGTAACAAAATGCAGGCCAAAGCCATGTACGCCTACAACAACGCCAAGGCGGACGGCTATTTCGCCAAGCAGGCGGACGGTTTCTTTGAATGCGACGACATCAACCGTCGCTTTGACGACCAGCCGATCTATCAGGCGACGCTGTATGCCGACGGCAGCATCAAAATGCCCGACGGCAAAATTTTTACCCCGCGGCAGCCCTACGACGCCACCCTGCTCTACCAGGACAGGAACGACCGCATGAACGCGCAGAAAATATATGACCGCGGCAAAAAGGTAAAGGTCGGCAAAATAACCGTCGAAAACGATTCTTCCGCCGCCGGGACGTCCGCGGAAGCAACCGGCTACGGCCAGCCGCCGGCACCGGCCGAAGCCGCGATCGGACACATCCGGCGTCAATAAAAAAACAACTGATAAAGCAAACGACAATAAAGAGAGAAATAAGGAGAATATTTAAATGGCATCTTACCAGTATGTTTACGTCATGCAGAATTTAAGCAAGGTTTTTCCGGGAGGCAGAGAACTGTTTAAAGGCATCACGCTTTCCTTTTTGCCCGGTGCCAAAATCGGCGTGCTGGGCGTTAACGGCGCCGGCAAATCCACCCTGCTGAAAATCATGGCCGGCGTCGACAGGGAATTTAACGGCGAAGCCTGGGCGGCCGACGGTGTCAGGGTCGGCTATCTTGAACAGGAACCGAAACTGGACCCCGCCAAAAACGTGATCGAAAACATCATGGACGGCCTCGGCGAAACTCGCGACCTGCTGAAAAGATTCGAAGAAGTCTCCGCCCGTTTTGCCGAACCGATGAGCGACGAGGAAATGAACAACCTGATCATTGAACAGGCCGAGCTGCAGGAAAAAATCGACGCCTGCAACGGCTGGGACTTTGAACGCGGCATCCAGATCGCGATGGACGCCCTGCGCTGTCCGCCGGCCGACGCCGACGTTACCAAGCTTTCGGGCGGAGAAAAACGCCGGGTCGCCCTCTGCCGTCTGCTGCTGCAAAAGCCCGACATGCTGCTGTTGGATGAACCGACCAACCATTTGGACGCCGAATCGGTCGCCTGGCTGGAGAAACATCTGCAAAGCTATGCCGGCACGGTGGTAATGGTCACCCACGACCGCTATTTCCTCGACAACGTTACCGGCTGGATCCTGGAACTCGACCGCGGACAGGGCATTCCTTATGAAGGCAACTACTCCTCCTGGCTGGAACAGAAACGCAAACGCCTGGAGCAGGAAGAAAAAGAGGAAACCGCCCGTCAGCGCACGCTGGCCAGCGAACTGGAATGGATCAGAAAAAATCCGAAAGCCCGGCAGGCCAAGTCCAAAGCCCGCATTAACGCCTATGACGAATTGCTGCAGGCGGCTGCCAAAGACAAAATTACCACCGCCAACATCAATATTCCGATGACCGAGCGGCTGGGCGACCTGGTTATTGAAGCCGAACACATCACCAAAGGCTACGGTGACCGCATCCTGATCGACGACCTGTCGTTTAAGATTCCGAAGGGCGCCATCGTCGGCATCATCGGCCCCAACGGCGCAGGCAAAACCACCCTCTTCCGCATGATCACCGGGCAGGAAAAGCCGGATTCCGGCACCATCCGCATCGGCGACACCGTTGACCTCGGTTACGTTGACCAAAGCCGCGACGAGCTTAACCCCGACAAAAACGTCTGGGAAGAAATTTCCGACGGTCTGGACATGATCACCCTGGGCAAAAAAGAGTTTCCGTCCCGCGCCTACGTCGGCCAGTTCAATTTCAAAGGCGGCGACCAGCAGAAAAAGGTCGGCCAGCTGTCGGGCGGCGAACGCAACCGCGTTCATCTGGCGAAAATGCTGCGCAAGGGCGCCAACGTCATTTTGCTCGACGAACCGACCAACGATCTTGACGTCGATACCCTGCGCTCGCTGGAAGAAGGCATCATGAACTACCCCGGCTGCGTGCTGGTCACTTCGCACGACCGCTGGTTCCTGGATCGTCTGGCCACCCATATCCTTGCCTACGAGGGCAACGGCCACGTCGAATGGTTTGAAGGCAACTTCGAGGAATACGAAAAGGACAAAATCCGCCGTCTGGGCGAAGACGCCTGCAACCCGCACGCCATGAAATACAAACCTCTGGAAAGATAAGGCGGAAGTTTCCGGCAAACAAAAAAAACACCTTCCCTTTACGGAAGGTGTTTTTTTAAAAACAGGAAAAGACAAACGCGTTTATTCGTAAAAATAAAACTTGCCGCTGTATTTTCCTTTCGCCGTCAGACTGCCGATCGGAAGCGAAACTTCAAGATTCAGACGATAGCTCTCATAACTTGCCGTTTCGTTCTCAAGGTTCCAGTCTTCGGCCGCAATCGATGCCGAAGCGGGGTCATATTCACAGCATGCCATTTCTTCAATCAGCACGCCGTTGTCAAACAAAGCGCCGTAACGATAAAACGGAATCTCCAGATCAAACGCGTTATAATGAACAACGCAGTTTTCGCTTATGCGTTTCAGCGTTATATGCTTGCCATATTCCTCCCAGGATACGGAAACCGGTTCCAGCGTCATATTCAGACGACGAACGTCCGCATACGCACAGTCCGGTTCGCACGCACGGGCATAGTTCGATTCGCCGCCGACGGGAAGTTCCGCGGAATAAGTTTCCTCCCGTTCTTCTCCCGTCGACATCAGCGACCTGACCGTAATCGTCGACAGAAAACCGTCGCCTTCGCTTTTGGCCGTCACCGATTTTTCCGTAACTTCGCTCCTGACGACATAAGACGCACCGGCTGCCCCCAAAGCCCGCCTCAGCGTCACTTCGGCTTTCACCTCGTAAGTTTCGCCGCCGAACTCGACGGAAATCGAATGCCTGAAGATTCTGCGCGCATACGCATAATCTCCGTCAACATAAGAATCCGCCGCTTCCGTCACGCCGCCGTTGTCACGGATGTTGCCGAAATAATGATAAGGCATCACCTGACGGGTTACGCCGTCGTCATAAACGCCGACCTCATAATGCAGACGATACGAAAATTCAAATTCTTCCGTAATCACCGTATACACCAAAACGGAATCGGTTACGGTCACAAAACCTTCGGTTCTGCTTTCTCCGGCTTCCCGGGTTTGAACAATACGGGACGTTCCGAAATCCCAGACGGCAACGTCTCTGACCTCCGTCACGTTCGGCATTGAAGCGTTTAACGTGACCGATACGCGGTTGTCAAAAGCGCCTTTTGTCACGCCTCTGACCATCATCCACGATTCGTAACTTAATGATTGTCCGTCCGAAGTCGACGTTACCGTAACTTCTTCCGCGCTGCCGTTATCATAGACTTCGCTTTCTATAACTTCCGGAAGCAGCGGCTCTTTTTCGCAGGAACTCATCAATACCACTCCGCAAATTACGGCAGCTGCTGCCAAAATTTGCACAAATCTGTTTGCTTTCATATAATAAGTATTTAAATGTGAAACTTTACTTTTTATGTCTTTCAAGCTTTTTTATGGCATTTTTACAAACCGCATACCGGCGTTCTCGGCCTGTTTAATGATAAACTTAATAGTTGCGGATAATAATTTTGTTTGAAACTTCGCCGTTTTCCGTCCGGCAGACGCCCTAAGGCTCGGCTCTGGGTTTTGTTTTTGAGCTCAACTTTCGCCGTTTCTCTGTGCTTTCCTTTTTCGCCTTTTCTTTCCTCTCTCTGCTCTCCTGCCGTTCTCTTCCTTTCCTTTTTTCTCTTCTTTTTCTTGCCCTTTCACTCCATCTTCTCACTTACTCTCTTTGCTCTTCTTCTCCGTTTTTTCTCTTCCTTTTTCTCTATCCTCTTCACCCTCCTCTCCGCTTTTTTCTCTTCCTTTTTCCCTGTCCTCTTTGCTTTCCTTCTCTGTTCTTTTTCTCTCCCTTTTTCATTCCTCAAAATCCCCAAGCTCGCCCTCTGCTTGCGCTTACCGGATGCCGTCAGGGAGAAAAAGAGAATAACGGCAGACGTCGATCCGGGATCCGCGGGAAGGAAAGCTTCAAACTCCGGGCTTTCCTCCCTGCCCCGTATTTAAGAGGGCCCCGCCCTAAAGGGGATTTGTATCACCCGAACTTATCCGGGCAACGGGCGGGGACAATTTAACTGCAGATCAGCATCTGAGCACACTCTATAGCTTCTGTCCAACATTTGTTCTTATTACGACAATCATGATTCCACAATTTTATCTTGCATGCACGAGACAAATATTCGGTAGGAGCATCATGCGAATTGACAGAGCAAGCCCACCCGCTCTTAGCAGCCAACCGTCCCGTATTAGTCAACCATTGATCTACATTCGCTGTTTCTACAGAATAGCTATCTAGCAACGTTGCTGTTCCATCTGCATTGATCTTACAAGCAAAATTACTTAACTGCCCTGTCTCTCCCGGATCGTCATCGCGAAATTTCTTACTTTCCGCCCTAGGAGAACAATACAAAGCTGGTTGATTACACTCAGTTCCCCACCTATGATCAACGGGACGTGTATAATATTCCGCAAAAGAACATGTTCTCCACGTTACACTATCTTTGGGCTTAATCTGCGCCTGAACCCCGTTCTGTTCTTCTGTCTTAACTGAACTTCCTACAGTTAATGAAAGTTTATACGTCTTTTCTCCGTAAAGTTTCCAATTCACATTACCTTGCAAAGAAATTTTTAATCCTTTTGCTCTGCTCTTAGAAGACGGATTTACACCCACATAAGCATCACTGTAAATATTGGCAGATATTCCCGATTCCGGACCGTTGATAAACACTCCGGCACTCATGGTGTTTCCCAATTCTGGATACACACTAATCAGCCCGCCCTTCATTTCGCCGCCGGAAGGCAGGTTGATTACGGCAACGTCACTTACCGAAGAAATCGGGACGGCAAAATTCAACGCTTTATACTCAAAGTTATATCCGTCGGCCGTCAATTTTGACTTAAACGTGTAACTGCTCTTTTCGTCACCGAAAACAACTTTCGGCTCGTTCCCCGCCAAGGTAACTGCTTTTTCAAAAGCAACATTGCTTCCGGTCAGATTGGCATTCTCCAACCTGAGCGGCCTTCTTACCGAAACCGCTTTGGCAAAAGCAATATTTACGTCAACAAAAGTCAACTCCCCGCTTTCGCTTTTGTTTCTCGGGAAATTCGTCCCGGAAAAATTCCCCGTCGGTTTATCCTCTTTCTCGCAGGAAGCGACAACACCTTCTCCGTCCCGCCCTTCACTCTTTCCGAAATACAATCCGGACCACAGAGTAGTTATTTTTGACGCTCCCAGCCCGGTCGCGTTGGCATTGCTTTCTATGGTTACGTCATCAAGCAAAATACCGACCTCCGCATCCGGCAGCACGACCTCGGCACCGACGGCATAAGTCTGCTCCGCTACCGGCAGTTTCGCCTTTTCTTCTTCCGTCAGCTTTTTATAAGTAACAACGTTCTTGCCGTTGAAAACACCCATATTCTTATCCGTCATTTCTGACAGGTAAAGCTTTACCGCGTCCGCGCAGGGGATACGTTCACAACCGTCACCCTTCTGAGTCGGCTGCCAGCCTTTTTCACACTGGGTAATAAATACCCGGTTTTTACCGGTCGGACACGGGCACGGATTCCAATCTGTTGCCTTATCATAATTTTCTCCGCCGCTTACCGCTTTGCCGTCCCTCAATTCCACCGGATAAGCCTCGCACGAACAGCAGTCTTCCGCAAAAGTGACGCCGCCCTCGACGCAGGTCTTACCCTCACCGCCGTAATCACAATCGGCAACCTGCACCTTATATTTGCCTTTGTCACACACGCAGGTGTCCGTATATTCCGCTCCCGAACTGTCCTTGCACAGGTTTTGCGTTTTGTCGCACTTTTCTTTGGGCTGAGTATACGTTCCCCGGTCACATAAACAGGCAGAATATAAAATTTCCTTTACCGTTTTGGCCTGCAAATTTTCCCCCTCGCCGGAAGAAACCGAAGACACCTGGGTACAGCTTGCCCCGGCCGGATAAGCATTGTCGCTTTCACACTGCTCTTCCGTATATTTGTAAATGTTCGGATCGCAGGAACAGGAATATTTATTGCCGCATTTCCCGGTCATGATATGAGGATAAGTGCAGGAATCATAAATATATTCCTTGCCGCAGCACATAACATAGCTGCTGTTGTAAGGGCAATAAGCGACAACATGCTTTTCTCCCGCACATTCGCTTTTCAAAATATACCCCTCGGCCTCGCACAGTTTGCCGTCCTCACCCGGATCTTTATAATCCTCGAAACTGCCGCCGCCGGTACAGTTTTCCTCGCCGACAAAGCAGACCTTGGCCGAAGCCGGCGCCGCACACAACAGGCACAGGCACGCGGACAAAAGTCCCAATCCCATGGTTTTATACAATATTTTCATGACCTTTCCCCTTTATCCATAATATTTCGTTCAGGTGATGTAAAATATTGTACGATAAATGGTTATATTACTTTTCCCCGCTTTCCCTTGATTTTTCGTCTTGATTTCCGCCGCATTTTATCGTACCTTTTTTTGCTACAGGCAAAAGGGATACAAAAACAAACAAAAATCAAAAAGATAACAAAAAAACACCGCTTTTTGCGAGCGATGTTTTTTTTATTTTCTGTTTCAAGACATTATTCCAGATAAACAATCACCTGGAACTCATCAGAAACCTGATGTTGCGCCTGACCGAACTCACCGACAATTTCCTGTTTGAGGAAATACTCGTTGAATCTGCGGCCTTCCGCATTTTCTTCTTCGCCGACAAAACGGAGTTCATATACGGTATGAAGAATACCGTATTCCAGTTTCGGAAAATCGAACTTGATAATTCCGTCATCATAAGACGCCTCATACTGATTTACCGGACATGAAAACGAAAAATAATTATACATTGTTTCGTATGTCCGCCGGAAATTGCGAACAATCACCGGACCGTCGGTATAAACCGTATCCCTGACAGCATCTCCGACAAACCCGCTGCTTTCAAGCTTTAACCCATTGTCAGGAAAAATCTTGTAAGACTGCGTTTCATACTCCAGACTGCCCGTCAATTCGGCCGAATATCTCCGGTTTCCCTTAGTACCGTCGGAATAGGCATGCGCTACCTCGGCCCAAACCGTATAAGAGGTCGACCAGACTTCGTCATTAACCTCGGAAATACCGCTTTCAACCAGCCGGCTTTCAACCGGACAAGGGTGATTGCCGACATATTTTCTCAGTACAATGTCCGCCGTCAGCAAATAATCCCGACCATTGAAATCAACGCTGATTGAATGACTGAAACGTTTGCGCAGATAAACCAGCTGCTGGTCATGTTCATCCGTTTCAATCTCAAACTCCATATCGGACAAAACATAGCCGTTGTCCGTAATGGCACCGATTCGATGATAAGGCATCTCCTGCCGGGTATAACCGTCATCATATACGGCCGTTTCGAACAAGAGTTCATAATCAAACGAAAACTGATCGAAAGACACCGTATAGGCCATTATCGAATCGCTGACCTGAACAAAGTCTTCCTGCCGTTCTCCGCGTTTTTTGTAACTGACGGAGGTGCGATAACCGCTCAGTTCAAAACTGCCGACGTTAACGGTACTGTCCACGCAGTTGAAAACATCAGTCAGCGTCACCGTCACCTTATCGTCAAAAAACGCACGCGTTTCCCCTTTCACCCTGATCCAGGACTGATAAGAAAGCTCAACGCCATTTGTTCCCGACACGCCTTCAACCGGTTTGGACACGACCTGGTCATCCAGTCCGCTGTCCAGAACTTCGCTTTCGATAACTTCGGGAAGAGGTTCGTCTTCATTGCTGCACGATGCAAACACCGCGACGGTAAACAGGGCAGCTGCTGCCCGGAAAAACCGTTTTACGTTTACTGTTCTCATAAAACTTAAATATTTAAAATTTAACAAATAAACTCCGGCCAACGCCCGCTTTGATCTGCGAACCGTTTAATAATATTCCGGATAAAATAATTCTCACAAAAATTTCAGATAAAATTCTTTCGCAAAACAGGGGGGAGAAAAAACTTCTCCCCCGTCCCGCAACAGAGGGCCCCGCCCATAAAGGGGATTTGTGTCACCCGCCGAAACAGGTTACCGGGCGGGGAAAAGCGGTTAACCGCCGTAGCCGTGTCCGTCGGTGCGGATATAATACCGTTTGTTGTCATTATCGTTGTCAGCAAACTGACAATCGTCGTGATATTTACAGCTGTCTCCGGGACTGCCATATTTTTTATGCGGCTTTCCGTTATAATCCACATAACAGACAAAATTTCTCGGCTGTTTTTTGCTGCGGCTTGATTTTCCGCCGATTTCCATCCACCCGCCGATCTGAGTGGTATCACCGCCGTCAAAATCCCAGACATAACCGGTATATTCCACAGCACGGTAGGAACCGTCTTGATCAATGGATCCGTAAGCCGTCCCCCAGCCGCCTTTATGATGCAGGCTGCCCATGTAAAGATTGCTCAGCGTCTTGTTGGCAAACCTGATTCTTCCGGTTTCCGGCATTGATCCGCCCTCTTTGGTTGACTGCCCGATCTTGGTGGAAGTGGACATGTAAAGTTCGCCGCCGTTGGCAATATTGTAAGTCGTATCATACAAATTAAGAGACGATGAAGTTTCCCGCCGCCTGATATCGCTGCTTTCATCAAAATAAACAGAACTGGAAACCGAATAGCTGCAATCAATGCCGAGGCATGTCCGTTTTACCGTCGCATCGACATAACGCATCATGGCAAACCCCTTTACCCAAACGGTATTTGCCTTAAAAACCGCACGTTCGCCGGCGCTTTTTCCCCTGATGATAACCTTGTAACCGTTATATCTGTTGGTAATGCCCATGGTACCGACATTAAAATCATATCCCACCGACGAAAAATTCTTAGTCAGGGTAAGAGAACCGCTGACATTCACATACATGTTTTCACGATTGGGCATACTATTGTTATACAGAAGATTGATAGGGTTCCCCGAATTGGACATCCAGGACGCCTCAATGGAACAGTTTGTACAATTGAAACTGCCTGAGGTGGTTATATCATAGGCGGAAATACGAACCGACGTCAGATAAACCGGCCCGTAAACCGTACCCGAAAGACTGATCGTCGGCGCCGACGTACATTTTTGCTTCATCAACCGGGACAAAACATCTTCCCCCGACAAACCTTGGGCATAAGCCGCCGCAGACATAACATTTTTATTCTTAAATTTCGACCAGGTCGCATTGACGTCTTCCGCTACGATCAGATTGCCGGCACTCGGTGAAGAACCGGATTTATAAACCGCATAAGCCGTAATTTTCTTATCGGCGATATAATCGTCTACCAATTCATTACAGTCTTTGACCACGCATTTGCCGCTGACGACCTTGTATCCTTTTTTGCAGGAAGTCGCCCGATAACGGCTGCCTCTGGTACACCCCTTTTCCTTCTCGCAGCTGGCATACGAAGCGACCGGACTGTCTGAGGCTTCAACATCCTCAATATCGTCGTAAGGATAGGTGTTAACATTACAGTCGCAGCACTTTTTGGCTTTTAACACATCAGCCTGCTGACACATAGGCTCGTTAATGTTAATACCGTATTCGCATTCGCTGGCAATAACCTTATAGTCATCACCGCAAATGCAAGCCGTATAATATTTGTTGCCGTTGCTGTCCGTACAGGCTTTTTCCGATACGGATGCGCCGTCCGTTGAACACTCTTCTTCGGTCTTGGGATAAATACCGCGGTCGCACAGACATTCGGTGAAATAGGCGTTGATCGACGTCTGTCCGTTGGCAAAACCGG
>OGUO01002069.1_pt1 | contig 12557 bp, 10 predicted proteins | sample 1553641 | NCBI WGS metagenome assembly OGUO01 (sample SAMEA2579980, study PRJEB22360) | human gut metagenome | biome: human gut; feature: human-associated habitat; material: faeces | place: Denmark | collected 2008/2010 | reverse complement strand
ACCGGAGCTGGTTGTTGTTCCCGGTTATCGCTTGGTATGATATAATCAGCCTTTTGTTGTTGGAAGTTGGAAACGTGTTGTTGTTCCCGGTTATCGCTTGGTATGATATAATTAAAGGCTCATTTAAGATTAGCCTTTTGTGGTTGTTGTTCCCGGTTATCGCTTGGTATGATATAATGCAATCTGTAACAATCATACACTAGTCATGTTGTTGTTCCCGGTTATCGCTTGGTATGATATAATACCGAACACAACACACATAAATTGGGAAAGTTGTTGTTCCCGGTTATCGCTTGGTATGATATAATAGAGAAGTTTTATTGAGATTTTCGACGCATGTTGTTGTTCCCGGTTATCGCTTGGTATGATATAATCAGAGTTTGAGAGTTCGGAAAGCTGAGAGGGTTGTTGTTCCCGGTTATCGCTTGGTATGATATAATCAGACTGCTTGTCTTGTCCTTGACGCAATGGTTGTTGTTCCCGGTTATCGCTTGGTATGATATAATAAAGAGGTGAGAAAATGACAATAGCAGTTGGTTGTTGTTCCCGGTTATCGCTTGGTATGATATAATTTTGGCTTTTCACAAAAAGAAAAGTCATAGTTGTTGTTCCCGGTTATCGCTTGGTATGATATAATCTATTAAGGTTAACAATCGTTTAATAGTGAGTTGTTGTTCCCGGTTATCGCTTGGTATGATATAATTCGTGATGGTAGATCTATATATACGCGATGTTGTTGTTCCCGGTTATCGCTTGGTATGATATAATTGTCCATTGTCTGTCCCACAATCTCTACTGGTTGTTGTTCCCGGTTATCGCTTGGTATGATATAATAGAGAAGTCGCTCTTCTTGGTCTTTCCGAGGTTGTTGTTCCCGGTTATCGCTTGGTATGATATAATCTTCGAGAATGTTCACGGCAACGGTGGTCGGTTGTTGTTCCCGGTTATCGCTTGGTATGATATAATTTGATGGACGTGAGTTTACTGATGACGCTTGTTGTTGTTCCCGGTTATCGCTTGGTATGATATAATCTGAACCAGATAGCAAAGAAGCTGAATGGTTGTTGTTCCCGGTTATCGCTTGGTATGATATAATCAAATTTCCGCATATCTGCGGTCATTTCAGTTGTTGTTCCCGGTTATCGCTTGGTATGATATAATCTTAATAGTAATACAATACCATTGTCCCAGTTGTTGTTCCCGGTTATCGCTTGGTATGATATAATTTTGTACCTTTTCGCCATGTTTCGATATACGTTGTTGTTCCCGGTTATCGCTTGGTATGATATAATTGCAACCCGCAACAATCAGACACTTCGCATGTTGTTGTTCCCGGTTATCGCTTGGTATGATATAATAGCTGTTCTCTCCAATCAGCAGGAGCCGAGTTGTTGTTCCCGGTTATCGCTTGGTATGATATAATCATTTGCACCTCGACTATATCCCAGTAGCGTTGTTGTTCCCGGTTATCGCTTGGTATGATATAATAATCAATGAAAAATCCACGTAGGCGGTTGGTTGTTGTTCCCGGTTATCGCTTGGTATGATATAATCAGCGGTATATCTGTACCGCCCAACAAGCGGTTGTTGTTCCCGGTTATCGCTTGGTATGATATAATAACAGGACAGCGAAAAATGCAAGGTGGCTGGTTGTTGTTCCCGGTTATCGCTTGGTATGATATAATAGGGAACGAAAAATCCCCGTGTTTATATATGTTCACGGGGATTTTTCATCTAAAAAAATCTTAGAAAATTGCACTCTATCTCTCTTATAATACTCTTTTTTCAAAAAATATTTATCAAGTCCGTCGATTCATCCAAATCATGAAATGTTGATGTCCCTAATAGAATATCTATAGAGGAATATTGTTTTTCAGACAATATAAGGCAACGAACCGAACCTTTTTGAGGAAGATTTTGTTTAAGACGTTGCTTATGTGTCTCTATTGAATCCGAACCATTGCAAAGTCTTGAGTACACCGACCATTGCACCATTACATAGCCATCTTTTAATAGGAATCTGCGAAATTTAGCTGCTGCTTTTCTATCTCTATCCTTCACAACCGGCAAGTCAAAAAATACCATAAGTCTCATAAATTTATTCATAGCTATGCACCTGCAAAGGTATTAATTCAGGAAGTTCTAAGTCCGTTCTGTTGCCTTGAATCGCTCCATTGTAACTATAAACAAGTATATCAATACAATTGCTTATGATGCGCTTCTCTCCTTTCAGTGACATATCATAGTTAATTATATTAAACAAATCTCTTTTTATCTGCGGTGTTAAATCTGCATCCACCTCAGACATATCAAAATAACTTGCAACATATAAATCAACCAATGGTCTAAACACTTCAATAAGGTCATCCGCCAGATTAAAGCTATTCAACTCGCTATGATGAAACATTCCAATCGACGGTTCTAAACCATAGCACACAATCGACCTTGCAATCAGCCCCCTTATTATGGCGTAAGCATAATTCATTGCAGAATTAACAATACATTCATCTGCTCTTGTAAAGCCTTCGCCGTACAAAATACGGAAATAATATGCCGCCGCCTTTGCCTCAACATGTGTCTTATCTCCCGATTGCACCTCTTTTGTCATGGAAAGTAATTTTTCATATTCAGAGGAAAAGCCTATGTTTTTAAGACATAACGCCTGATTTTTTATCTTGAATATAATAATTTGCTGCCAAAGCCGCTTAATCAGCGGCTTTCCGACTTCCATCTGTTTTGTGAGCATTTTGAAATGTCTGCTGTGCTTAACCATAGGCAAAAGCACAGCATTAGGTAGATGTCTTTCATCACACACATACAGTGCAATCCCTTGGCTTGCGAATTTTTGAAGCATATATGCGGATACCGCGACAGATTGATTTTCTATCAAAACACAATTGATATCCTCAAGCGGAAAACTGATTTCTTTATCACCTATAACTAACTGGTCATTTTTAATGTGTAAACCTACAGAACTATCAATCTTTATGTTGCGATATCCCATACATCCTCCCTTGGATTAATTAAATAGCATGCGCTTTTCTTTGTGTACAAATGAAATATTGCCTAATACATCAACTTGACATTTTTCAAGTTTTCTTAATCCTTGAATACCTAAACTATCAAAATATGCTTTCTTATCATGACATTCTCCATCAATAGAAGCCTTACTTATATTAGCACCTGTGTAATATGCAAAAACAGAATTTTCACTATACACATTTTTATTTATATCGTGAAGCGGGACACCTTTATCACTTTCAATATAAATCAAGTCTTTTGAATACAAGCTAAAAATAAAATTTTCTTCCCTCATCTCTCGCCATTCTGACTGTATTTTAGCCTGTGTTGCCGCTCTATTAGGCATCCTTTTTTTCACCACATCTGATACATAAATAGGAACAAAGTAATATTTCTTCTTACCTTTATTCTCCTCACAGAATACATCAATTCTTACCATATCACCATTAGATGCTATTCCATTTTCTCCAACCGGCACTCCCGATGTCTGCTTTTCACACACTTTAATTTTCTTAACTACCGGTCCTGAAGTTCCGTCTGCCTTTGGCTTATAGAATGGCTCCAAAAAAGCCTCTTTAGCATTACCGTTGAATTGTTCAAGTCGTGAAATTAATGCATTATAAAGCAATCTATCACTATCTGGATTAAAATATACTGCATTTTTATCATAAATTATCTCACCATTTATATATTTTATATCTTGAATAGGTACCTTATATACCACATATCCCTTATCTAAAACACCTCCCCCTTCTTTATAATATTTCGCTGAACGTATAGTCTCCTTGTGTGCCTGTCCGCTTACCTTATGATTAGGCATTCTTGAAACAAATATTCCGTCAAGCACTCCCCTTCGTCCAGGTCTGCCCTTGACAAACATCCACTCAGGATAGTTAATACGATTACTGACATCCGTATATGCCATAAGATATTCTAATGGTGATGTTTTAAAATCTATTGCACCTACCGCTCCATTATAACGCGCCATACGAATATCCAGCTCCTCCTTAAAATTCTGCCATGGCAGTGGAAATTTCTTACCAGATTGCTTATCATATTGTTCTCTGGTAACAACAATGTCCTCAAATTTCTCCTTGGACTCATCTTTTACATGTCTATTAATTCTTTCAAGCTTTGATTCCCTATATTTAAAGTACTCCGAAATAGAATTAATCATTCCCTGTGTTGTACATGCGATAACAACTGCATCCTGTGCATGATGAATATGTGTTCTTCTGTCCTTTTTCTCAAGTCCCCATCCTCTACTTAAAAAACTGGTGATTGAACCATTTAACGCCATCACCTGCTGTGTCTTTTTCTTTGTAGAATTCTGATATGGCTTTAGATAAAGATTTTTACGTATTAAATTATATATAAATGTTGTGGCATACTGCGTATCCTGCAAATTACGTCTTTTAAATTCATTTGTATCTTCATCTGTAATAGTTTTCTTTAATAATTTCTGTCTTTTTTTATAATCATTTATACAGTGTTCAACTCTGATAGTAAATTCTTCCCAATCTTTCTCTCCACCATGTGATATTAAATACTCATACGGAGTTCTGTTTCCTTTAAGCCTATTCGCCTCAGACCTCACAAGAACTTTATTGCGATAGCTGTCATCAAAAGTTTTACTATACGGAAGAATATGGTCAATATCATACCCTCCATCACCGGAAAATAGTTCATATGCCGATATTTTTTTACCTGTATACAGACATATTTCCCTCTGTTCCTTCCAGAGCCGATACTTAACAATATCTTTGCCTGTAGGAATTGCTTTAAATTCCCTTATTTCATCAAGGATTTTAGCATTTTCCGCGCACCTCTTTTCCATATCTTTGTCTATCTTATCACGTTCTTTCTTATTCTTTGCCATTTCCCTTGATAATTCAATGCTAACAGCCTGCGGGCTGCCATATTCAATGATAATAGCATTTATTACTTTAATAGTTTGCGACACAGCACGTCTTACTACCGGATTAGTGATTTCATTTAAAGTTTCTTTAATTTTCTGCCCTTCATCATCCCTTAACAATATTGATTTTCCCGTACAATTGTCACCCACAAAATCACCATAACCAGCCAGCTTACACGCCTCACTATATACTCTACCTTCAAGTAGAAAAGGAATTATCTTGTTCATCGCCACCAGAGATAATCCCTGTGCTTTATTGCATGACAATTTAAGTAAATCATTACATTCTGCCTCTCCTATCCCCAAAGCTCTTAATTCTTTTAACCTGCTATCATCATTTTTATATCTGGCAAGATTATATGCTATTTTATCATATAAATCTGCGCGATTATCGTCCAATATTTCACCAGTGCATTTCTCTTTCAATGCTTTTGCCATGTTATGATAATTTGTCATTTTAATAAATATGCTTTGCTCACTATCTTTTTTCTTCCCTTTACTATATGTAAGATTATAAAACTTTTCATTTTCCGTAAGAGCAAGCTCTTTTCTAACTTCGGAATACTTTACATAGTTTTGAATATGAAACAATTGAATAATTTTCTTACGCTCCAACTCTGTAAAAGCTCTTTTATTTCCATCGGTATCTACAATTTTTGTATGATTCATAGTCTGCAAAGCAACAAACAATTCAGATGTATATGCTGCTTTCGGTGCACGTCTCTCCCCATTTTTTTCTTCAAAAGGACACTTTCCAAAATCAAATCCATCCAATGCATACTTACTAGGATATCCCGGACCTTGATCAAATGAACGCTGACTTAAAAATATATCTAAATATTTTTTCTCCAATTTATCAGATGCCGATTCATTTCCGTATTTTCTTTGAGATTCAAATATTTTATGAACCTCATCTACCAACACGTCTCTAAGTATGATTACTTTATATTCCCCCCTCTTATTTCTAGGACAGAATATATATCCATTTGTATTCCAATCACAGTCTATTTTAAATTTTTCGTCAAGATACAGCATTTCACCAACTGTTCTGTACCCTTTTTCTTCCATAATCCTTTTATTAGCGCTTATACTTTCTTTTATCGCTCCAATTTCCTTTTTCTTTGTAGCATCACTATCATTTTCAGTTTCTTCTGCCTTGCTGTTTGACTTAAACCCTCTATGCTTTGCAATATGTAACAGAACCTGAGCCAGCTCATCATCTGTAAGTACCCTGTCTAGTCCTTCATATCTAAGCCTGTATACATCAGGAAGCCCTGCCTTTTTATAACGCGTCTCAAACTCTTCAATATCTATAAGCCCTTCTGTCTCAAAAAGCTTCTTAATACGCTCTAATCTATGTCCGCGCCTTCTGGTTCTTCTCCTAGTTGAACGAGCCTCACGACGTTTAGCCGAAAGTAATTCACCTGAATTATCCGGAGCATCGAAGATTCTTACACCCAAATCAATGATTCTGAACGGTTCATCATGGCTATCATTTTCAAGCACAGCCCACCCAACGGACGCAATACCTATATCAAGTCCTATTCTATAATTCAAGTCTGTAGGCTTAGGTACATCTGTTTTTCTGTTTAACTGCTTAATCTCTTCCATAAGTACCCCCTTCAACATAAAATAGATAATCCCACCTAAAGTATTCACTTTAAGTGGGATTAGAGCTTTGAGGTACACCGCCAGTGGCGGGACCTTATTGTTGTAACCGTTTACCGCTTGGTACGATATAACGTAAGTTTATTATACCCCACATATCTAAAAAAGTAAAGAAAAATTTTGTGATTTTTATTATTTTTTCAGTTTTAAGCTTCTTTTTTATAAATATTCAACAACAGTTTAAGTATCCAACAACATTTTAAGTAACAATCGCAAGCTAATCATTTTTGTTAAAACCCTAACAATACCAATAATATTAACGATTACCAAAGTCATATTCTATTCTTCCTTCGGCATTAATCTGTCATACAGTGCCATGAGATTCGCTGTCCTGTCATCATAGAATCTGTCCTCGGAGTCGCGCTTTCTGATAACCAGCCTTTCATACAACTCCTCCACACCGCCTCTCACATAATCGTTGAAGGTTCCAAAAAGCCTGTCATACTCTTCCTTGCTCTGAACTCCCCTAAATGCCTCGCGCACCCTGTCCTCATCAGTTGCACCGGAATCAGAATCAAGCATTATCATCATCTGCATTATAAAATCCAAATCCTCCTTCGCATTGATCATCTGCTCAGGGAAAATGCTTTTAGTCTCGACAGGCGAATAGTCCTCTCTAGCCTTCCTGTCAAGGCGTATGCCTATTATCGCCGCGAATATGTACACGTCAATAACTCTTTTAAAAAATGTATGTTCAAAATCATTGGCAACGCACAATTCCGTCACCATCCGCGAATGTTTGCCCTTGAATTCAAACTGCTTTTTAAAAAATTCAAAATCAGCCATTTATCATCTGTCCACCTTTCTTATCGAAGCAAAGCTCTCATCAGGATTTTTGTCAATTGAGTACTCTGCGCCTACATACTTGTCAAGTCCTGTGTACGCCCAGTCCTTCCTGAGCATGAACACAATTACCTGCTCAGATACCTGTGGAAGAACGCCCGCCACCAACGATATATTCTCCGCGCCAAGCTTGGAAAACGGTCCATCAAGGACGATTGGCAGAGTGTCATTGCCCTCCTCAAAGTCTGTGGCTTCGCTGCTGCCGTCAGCTCTGCTATATTCCAGCTTCTTCCGCCTGCTGTAATCCATTATTGTCACGATAAACGCAAAATTTCTGGCAACCTTTTCACCTTCGGACAGATTCTTTTCCTCCTGATAACCCAAATCTGTCTTATAGCACATCTGTATCTCATAATTTTCCGATAAACGTATTTTTTTATCCTTTGCATTGAACATGTGATAAAAATTAACCTGAATTTCATCGTTTAATTCGCTAAAAATCTTCTTCTCCCTCTCGGAAAAATCCGCAAACAATTTTTCATATACCGCCTCGGCAAGCCCTAAACGCTTTCTCCACTTTTCATTTTCCGCATTTTTTGCTTCCTGATTTTTCATCTGCACTTCTATGCTCTGGATTCTGCTACGGTATGAGGCTATAAGTCCCTTTATCTCCCCCTTCCTTTCGGCTGCCTTGGCGGCTTCATCCTTATATCTTTTAAGCTGAGCCCTCTTCTCTGCGAAATCTATGTTATCATTCATCCTGTTCTCCATTTTCTGAAGCTGTATACAGGTCTCATCGCAATCTCTGGCACTATCATCCACCCGCGCAGCGTCCGAAGAAAGCTCATCCTCTACCCTGTTCCAGCGGTTAGCTGTCTTTTCAAACTCGCCAAGCAGCGAACCGATATCAGCAGGCGGCAGATAATTTCTCTGTTCAAGCAGGCATTCAAGGGCATAGGAATCCTTCGTTACAGGGGTTCCACATATACACCTGCCGCTTCTGATTATATAATCTATGCTCGCCTGCCTCATGTGTGGTATATCGCGGCGCTCGCCTGCCACTGATTTGACCATCTTTAATGAAGCTTCAATAAGCGGCTTTGCAAACAGTCTGAACGCAGAAGAATTGTAATCTGAAATGAAAGCTTTATAATTCGCCAGATAACGCTCCCCCTGTGCCCTCAACATTCTCTGTGTCTGCCTGTACTCCATCTGAAGCTGTTCGGTATTCTTATTTTCCTCAAGATAATTTTCTATTTCCTCACATTTTTTGTTGCAGAGGTTGATACTCGCGTCAAGGCTCTCTATCTGCTTCTGGCACTTTTCCACTTCGCGCTCAAGCCTTGTCTGGTCGCGCTCGTAATCATCATAGACATTGCCTTTTCCCTGAATATTCTTCTTGAATTTTTTTATTACCGAATTATCCCCCATATCCTTGAGATGGTACATCGCCGATTTATATGCGGAAAGTCCGGTCAATATGTGCACAGATTCCTTTATATTCTCGCGAACGCCGTTTATTGCAAAATCGCTCCACCTTTCTCCGTCAAACAGGAAATAATGTGATAGATTTCGCGGAAAAAGCTCATTTATAAGCTCATTTATCTTGTTATAGTTCGGCCCCGGCTCAACTTCACGCTTTATGTCTGGACTGTCGATGTCTGCGACAAACATTTTTACGGTTTTATAGGATTCTTTCGCGATAAACTTAGGGTAGGCTCGCATATACTCAACCTCCCTGTGGATAGTATACACATGCTCGCTATCCACCGCCATTATCTCAACGAAAACAGGAGCCCTGCCGTTGGCATCCATTTTTGAAAGAACATCATTATTCAATAGCTGGTAGTCTGTATCCTTCTTGCCGCGTTCAACCATGATTGCGCCGTACAAGCACCACCTGAACGCCTGCGCTATCGTGGTTTTTCCCACAGTGTTATCCCCCAATACCACCGTGACATTATGCTCCTCGTCACAGCTAAAATTAATCTCATTCAGACCCTTGTATCGCATGAAATTCTTCATTCTCAGTGTTTTAAATTTCATCTGTACCTTCCCCGCCTCCTGTTATTTGCTAAGCTTACTGCTCTCCGATATAATCTTCCCAATCTCATCCGCCATCTTTAAATCCGTGAAAGCCTTGCTTCTAAGGTTCTTTCGTTCAATGTGAAGGATTTCGAATATAACGGATTTTATTTGTTTTTCATTGTACTGGTTCATGCCATTTACCCCCAAATCTATAATCTAAATATCCGGAATTTCCACGCTGTCATCGCCAAGTCTCTTGTTTAAAATTGCCTTGAAATAAGTGATTAGCCTCTGTTTTCTCCTGTTAAAAAACTCTTCGTTCGGAACTCTGTAAATCTTGTTGTCTATATTTCTGTTCGTTCCACAGCTATCTTCCTCAAACACATCATGGATTTCCCTTATCAGCCAATGTTCTCCCATTTTATCATATATCTTGAGTGCGTCCTGAAGCGGCAGTGTACTTTTATCAACATTGCTGTCCGCATCCATAATCATAAAGTTGCCAAGGCTGTCCGTATAATCCTCCCTTGCGTTCTTAGAAGAAGGCTCAAAATATTTTTCCATGGCAGTTGAATTAATTTTATCCGGCTCTAAATGGTCAAGCTGGATATTATCTGTCGGAAATTTTGTTCCGGTCTTGTTGAAAATAAGCTTATTTTCAACTCTGTTGGTATAAAAAAGATTTATAAACAATACCTTCACCTTAAGCTGCGACTTTTCATTACCATATTTCCATGCATTTATCCACCGTCTGAACTCCTCATTCAACATGTCTATGTCCTGACTATCCACCTTCAACACATAATCCGTGCTAAATGAATTATTCTTAAGAATATAATCCTTTGCAATGCCTCTGACTCTGTCCGAGTTCTGTGCCAGCAGTGCATAACGCCAGAAGTTATATGAAACATTGTGGATATCAATATATTCTGCATTATTATTCGCACTATCCTTTATTATCCCCTGGACAAATTCCCTGAACTTCATTATCTGCGCGTCTCCGCTACATTCATCAAATGGGTGCTTGTCCAGAAATTTCTTGATTATCACATTGGTTATAGCCGGAATTACACCGTACAATGTGAGTGCGTTTAACAAATTTAATGCTTTGTAGGTTATGGATTTTGCGCTCTCCCTCTCCGCCTTTATTACATTCTCAGCTTTCTTCTGATACCGGAAATCAAATTCATCCAGTATTATTCCAAGCATTTCATAAATACGGATATCATTCAATAAATCTTCGCCCTCATATACGTTTTTCTTATTCAGATATTCTTTTTCAATCACTTCCCTGTATTTTTCATTATCGTTATATTTTAATCTGCTGTCGGCTGTGAAATACTGTGCCGCAAGATACGAAATAAGCTTGGAACGCTCCTTTCCTTTGGTTGATATAGGGAATATTTCCTCCACCCATTTTTTATCCGCCTTCTCAATATAATAATCTGCACCGGCATCGTCCTCATTGTGCTTACAATACCATTTATAAAACAGGTTCTTGATAAGCTCCAAATCCTCAACCGGAAAATTCCTGTCATTCAAGACCTCAAAAAGTGTGTACGCGTCCTTCTCTTTTCCAGTCACAACTACGCAGAAATTAATGTTATTCAATATTTTTTTCATAGCGCTGTCGGTTGCCTTTATGTACTCAATCGGCTTTTCCTGTCCGCTGATATATGAATCAACAATACCATCATAAATATATTTTGCCGCATTTATATATTGCTCTGTAACCGGATTTTTTGCTTCTGAATTTTTATCGAATGACAGCGTTTCAAAACAGGGATTGCTTGATTCGGGCATAATTATCATAATTCTGCTGAGTGCTTCTTTGAGCTTTTCATTATAACCGTTTCTACTATATCTTAGAGCCAGACTGACATTTGAGAGCAGCTTTCTGTTCAGGTTAAAATACTCTTTCTTATAAATATCCATGTTAGAAAAATTCTTCTTTGGAAGCCACATATTAGACTGATAATATTCAAGCATATCATCCCACGTATTATCTATATCATCCGAACTCTGCTCTTCAACCGAGCTTATAAAATTATCAACTCCCTCCTTGACATTTTTGAATTGTTCAACCTTATCCCTGTCAAAAATATTCACCGCCGTATCAATCAATTCATTCATAAGAATAGGAATTTTAGAAATTCTTTTCATGTTTATCATTAATTCTATATAGCTTCTGACAAGCACAAATCTCAAATAATTCGTTAGAAAAAGTGTTGTTATTCTCTGCTGTCCGTCAACGACCTCAAATTCCCCATTACGCCCCTCAACCATAACCACCGAACCGGCAAAATATCCCTCACCCTCTTCATCCTCTCCTTCTTCGTTGTTATGAAAATCGGTAATCAGATTGCCTATTCTTGTACTGTCCCATTTATACGGTCTTTGATAATATGGGATAACTACATTAAGCGGAACATTCTCCTTCTTATTGCCTTTATTTTCTATATTGCACAATTGTCCCAGATTTCTTATCTCAGCAAATCTTAAATCCATAATTCTTCCTCCTAAATCTCCCCCAACGCCCCACAAAGCGCGTCAATCTCATCCGTTGTTGTAAACATGCTTATGCTCACCCTGACAACTCCAAGGTATTCTTTGTCGTCAAGATATTCATGTATGAGCGGTGCGCAGTGGTAGCCTGTGCGCACCGCGATGTCATAATCGGCATCAAGAATCATTCCGACATCGGATGACTGATAACCTTTTACATTCAATGCCACTATTCCAACATGCCTGTCCGCCGGGGGCAGATACAGCTTCACATTGTATAGCCGGCGTAATTTATCAACCATGTAGCGCGTGAGCGACATTTCCTTGTCAAGCCGCCTTTTTATCTCCTCACCATCGACATCCTTTATTGCGGCCAGAAGCCCTGCTGCCGCAATGATATTCGGGCTTGCCGGCTCGTATCGGCTGTTGCCGGTTTCAGGCATGTGGACATTGAGCGAATCGCTTCCGGTTCCTCCTGCGATAAATGTATCAAGCCTCACACCGTTTCTGATAAAAAATCCGCCTATTCCGAATGGCCCATATGGTGTCTTATGTCCCGCAAAGATGTAGAAATCAACAAGAGACTGCGACATGTCAAACGGCACAAGTCCAAGCGCCTGCGAGCCATCGACAG
>OGUO01002067.1_pt1 | contig 12575 bp, 13 predicted proteins | sample 1553641 | NCBI WGS metagenome assembly OGUO01 (sample SAMEA2579980, study PRJEB22360) | human gut metagenome | biome: human gut; feature: human-associated habitat; material: faeces | place: Denmark | collected 2008/2010 | reverse complement strand
GTGCAGCAGCAGCGGCAGGTCAAACAGGTCTTCGCTTCTGTGGTAAGCGGAGACGAGCAGATCGGGGCGGCGGTGCAGAATCGTCTCGCGGGAGCCGAGCAGCGCTTCACGTTCCGCACCCTCTACATCGTATTTGATGTAGTCGGCGGGCGCGCCGAGGCTGTCCACGGTGTCGAGCAGTACGATGTCGCCGCCGCCCGCCTTGGTTGCGGAATTGCGGTTGCCCTCGGCAGAGAACGTCGTATCCCCTTTTTCGCTCCATGCGCAGAAGCGGAAGGGCAGCACCTTGGCTGCGGTTTCTCCCTCAGCATAAGCGGTGAGTTTTTTGTAGCTGCGCCTGTCCGGCTCAATGGCATAGATCGTTTTCGCATGCGGGCATGCGGCGATGAATTTGCGCGCCGTGTCGCCGTTGTACGCACCTGCATCCACCATGATCTCATAGTGTGCAAAGTCGAGGATCGAAGCCTCGCAGTCCGGCGCGCTTGTCGCCGCGCGCAGGTATTCAAGTTTTCCGGTCAGCTTGTAGCGGACAAGCTCACCGAAGATGCGTTTCGATTCTTCATCGCAGAGCAGGTCATATGCCGCGCGGAATTTGTCGTAATTCTCCCTGTAAAACTGCCTTGTGAACAGCGCGTCGCCCTCTGTCACCGGCACGTCCGGTGCGTAGACTTCGCGCGCGGCGTCCAGCGCGTCAAACCGTGCCAGCACCTCCGGCAGGGAAGAGCCGAAGGACAAAAGCACGATGAAATCTTCGTATTTTGCCGCGACCTCGGCATAGGTCAGCACGGTCTTACCGTGAAAGGCGTGCCCGCGCACAAAGCCGTCGCTGGCAAAGACGTCTGCCGCTTCGACGCCGTGCCGCTCCAGCGCGGCAAGGATCTTGTCCGCGCCGTTGCCCATGCCGTACAGCACGACAGGCTTGTCCGTATGCGCAAGCCGCTCCCACAGGTCGGCGGAGACGGCGTCGGGCGCGGGAAGAAAATCGTTCACCCGTGAGTCCTCCCTTGATTTTTGGTGCTTCCTGTGCTATACTTTAGAAAAAGCAGTTTGAAAGGAAGTTTTGAATATGGATTGTCTGTTTTGCAAGATCGCCGCGGGCGAGATCCCGTCGACGAAGGTCTATGAGGATGAAACGGTGTATGCCTTCCGCGACATCAACCCGCAGGCGCCCGTACATGTTGTCATTATTCCGAAAAAGCATATTGCATCCTCGGCGGATGAGATCACTGCGGCAAACAGCGGCACGATCGCCGCGCTGTTTGAGGCGATTCCGAAGGTTGCCAAGGCGGCGGGGCTGACAGGCGGCTACCGCATCGTCAACAACTGCGGACCGGATGCCTGCCAGTCGGTGCAGCACATTCATTTTCATCTGCTCGGCGGCAAGCAGCTTGCCGATTCGATGGCATAAAGGAAAGAAAAAGTCGAGAAGCCTTCCCACATGGGAAGGCTTTTCGCTTATCTGATAAATTCGTCGTAGATGGCTTTAACCGTCTTCTCGTAGTCGGCTTCTTCCACGCCGATGATGATGTTCAGCTCGCTCGAACCCTGGTCGATGGTGCGGATGTTGATGCCCGCGCGACTGACGGCGTTGAAGATGCGCGCTGCCGTACCTTTGGAACGCGCCATGCCGCGACCCACGATGGCGATCAGCGCAAGACCGTCCTCGATGCCGACGGCGTCCGGCGTGGTCTTGAGGCAGATGCCGCGCACGATCTGGTCGCGGATCTTGTCGATATAGGCGGTGTTGACCACCACGCTCATCGTGTCGATGCCGGAGGGCAGATGCTCAAACGGAATGTTGAAGTCTTCAAGCACGGACAGCACCTTGCGTCCGAAGCCGATCTCCGCGTTCATCAGATCCTTTTCGATGTTGATGACCGAGAAGCCCTTCTTGCCAGCGATGCCGGTGACGACATCGTCCGAGGAAAACTCCGATGTGGTGGCGACGATCATCGTGCCGCGGTCGGTGGGCGCATTGGTGTTCTTGATATTGATCGGAATCCCCGCAAAACGAACCGGGAAGATCGCCTCTTCGTGCAGCACGGTCGCACCCATGTAGGAGAGCTCGCGCAGCTCACGGTAGGTGATGGTCTCGATGGTCTTCGGATTGTCCACGATGCGGGGATCTGCCATCAGAAAGCCCGAGACGTCCGTCCAGTTTTCGTAGACGTCGGCATGGACGGCGCGCGCCACGATGGAGCCGGTCACGTCCGAGCCGCCGCGCGAGAAGGTCTTGATCGTGCCGTTCGGCATCGAACCGTAGAAACCGGGGATGACCGCCTGCTTGTGGTTGCGCAGGATCGCGGAGAGCGTCACATTGGTGCGGTCGGCATCAAATGTGCCGTTGTCTTGAAAATAGATCACGGTTGCGGCGTCGATGAAGTCGAAACCGAGGTAATTGGCGAGGATGATGCCGTTTAAGTATTCACCGCGGCTTGCCGCATAGTCACGACCGGGCTGGTGCATGAACGCGCCCTTGATGCGGTCGTATTCCTTTGTCAGGTCCAGCGACAGACCGAGGTCTTTGATAATCGCCTCATAGCGCTCGATGATGCGGTCAAAATCCGCGTCGAATTCCTCGCCGCGCATTGCCTTTTCAAAGCAGGCGTAGAGCATGTCGGTGACTTTGGTGTCGTCTTTCGTGCGCTTGCCGGGGGCAGAGGGGACAACGTATCGTCTGGCGGGGTCTTCATGAATGATCTCGGCTACTTTGCGGAAATGTTCCGCATCGGCGAGCGAAGAACCGCCGAATTTGATGACTTTTACTTGCATTTCAGTCTCCTTGCAGGGAAAATAGGTCTACATTCAATATTATATGTAGGAAGAAAGCGGGTGTCAAGCCGCAAATTCAACAGTTTTCGAGGTACTTCTCGGCTTGCAGTGTAAAGAGTTTATAATACGCGCCGCCTTTTTCCATCAGCGTCTTGTGATCGCCCTCCTCGATGATCCTGCCGCGCTGCATGACAATGATGTCGTCGGCGTCTGTTGCGGAGGAGAGACGGTGCGAGACGAAGACGGTGGTCTTGCCCGCGCGCAGGGTGTCAAACTGGCGGAAGATCTCCGCCTCCGCCATCGGGTCGAGCGAAGCGGTCGGCTCGTCGAGGATCAGAATCTCCGCATCCTTGTAGAAGGCGCGCGCGATCGAAACCTTCTGCCATTGCCCGATCGAGAGATCTACGGCATCGTCCTCAAAGAAACGCATCAGCGGGGTGTCGTACCCGCGCGGCAGCCGCTCGATAAACTCATCCGCGCAGCTCTGCTTGGCTGCGTATTCGAGACGCGCCTCGTCCACGGGGCGGGTCGCGTCGCCGAAAGTGATGTTCTCCCGCAGCGAAACGGCGTATTTGGCAAAGTCCTGAAAGACGATGCCGAAGAGGTCGTACAGCTCGCCCACATCGTATTCTTTGATATTTACCCCGTCGAGCAGGATCTCGCCCTCGGTCGGGTCGTAAAGTCTTGTCATCAGCTTGATGAGCGTGGTTTTGCCCGCGCCGTTCAGCCCGACGAGCACATAGGATTTGCCGCCCTCCAGCTTAAAGCTGACGCGGTCGATCACGCGGGTCTCGGTGCCCGGATAGGCAAAGCTGACGTTGCAAAATTCGATCGTGTGCGGAATACCGTTCTCCGGCTTCCGAGGCGGATCAACCGACGGGACGACGGTCGGCTCGACCTTGAGATAGTCGATCATGTTGTCAATGAAGAGCGTGCCCTCGTAGATAGTGGAGGAGTTGTTGACCAGGGCGGCAATGCCGCTGAGGATGGAGGTCAGCGCGCCGGTGTAGATGGTGTAGTCACCGACCGGCATGTTGTCAAAGCAGACCTTGTATGCGATGAACAGGAAGAAAGCGCAGTTCACCAGCGTGGACGCAATGTGCACGAGAATATGCAGCAGATCCTCACGCAGAAAAATCTTCTTGATCCCGGTGTAATATGCCTTGAACAGCGTCTTGTAGCGGTCGATAAAAATATCGTGCAGGCGCAGGAGTTTGACTTCCTTGACCTGATCCTTGTTGGTCAGAATGTTTGCGCAGTAGTTCATTCGCCGCCGCTCGTTGGTGTGCGCCTTGATGTACTTGTAGGAGATCTTCTTGTATTTGAAGTTGATCACGGCGGAGGGCAGACTGAGGATGACAATGCCGAGCGGGATCAGCGGGCTGACCGCGCCGAGCAGCACCGTGAAGCTGACCGTGCTGATCAGCTTGCTGCAGAAGGACAGCATCGCATTGATGATGGAGACCGGGCGCGAGGATGCCTCGGCGCGTGCATTCTCCAGCTTTTCGTAGAAGGAGGGAAGATCGAAGTTGGCGAGGTCGACTTCCTTGGCTTTCTTGGCAAGCACGGTCTTGATGTGCCCGGTGACCAGCAGACCCGCAAGGTGCGTCATGGTTCCGCTGAGGCGCGACGTGACGCGCGACAGGATCATGTAGGCAAGTTGCAGAACCAGCAGAAAGACAATACGCCCGAGATTCTCCACGGAATGCGTCCCCGCAATCTCCACAAGGATATTGATGAGATTGCCGGCGATAAACGCCTGCGCCAACGGGAACACGCCGTCCAGCACGCTGAGCGCAACCATTCCGCAGAGCAGGGCGGGGTTGGCATCCCAGACCAGTCTGACGATAAACAGCAGATGTCCTGCGGCGGATCGGATCTTTTTCGGCAGCGGTTCGGTGCGGATGCGTTCTTCATTGATGCTGGAGTCGCGACGATCGGAATAACCCATGCGGACATACCTCGGCATTTCAAGATTAACTACCATTATATCATAAATACCGAATAAAAACAAGATTTTTCGGAAGACCTTGCAATCCGCGCGTATTTCCGCTACAATAGAGAAAAACGGTTTTTCGAGGTGCGGACATGAAAAAGATGTGCTTTGGCAAGGCGGATGTTCTTCTGCCGGATTTTATCGGAGATGCGGCGGCGTGTCGGAAGTGGGCTGTGATCGCCTGCGACCAGTTTACCGGTGAGCCGGCATACTGGCACGAAGTTGAGCGCATCGTCGGCGATGCGCCCAGCACGCTGAAAATGATTCTTCCGGAGGCATATCTCGGCGGGGACAACACGGCACGGCTCGGCAGCATTGCCGAAACCATGCGGGACTATCGAAAGAATCTGCTCCGTCCGTATCCGGATGCGCTGATCTATGTGCGCCGCACGCAGTCGGACGGCAAGGTGCGCCGCGGTATTGTCGGCGCGGTTGATCTTGAGTGCTACGATTATGCGGCGGGGTCAACCTCGCCGGTGCGCGCCACCGAGGGTACTGTGCTGGAGCGCATTCCGCCCCGCGTTGCCGTGCGCCGTGCCGCCTCTCTGGAAGCGCCGCATGTCATGCTGCTCCTCGACGACCCGAAGGATACGGTGATTGGTGCACTCGAAGAAACGCACGGAAGCCTGCATAAGCTCTATGACTTCGAGCTGATGCTGGGCGGCGGCAGACTGGAGGGCTATCTGCTCTCCGCTGCGGCGGCGGACGCCGCGCTCGACCGGATGCGGACGCTTTTTGCGGAAAGCGGGACGGATCTCGAGTTGGCAGTCGGCGACGGCAACCATTCGCTTGCCAGCGCCAAGGCACGCTATGAAGAACTCAAGGCGCAGATCGGCGAAGCGGCGGCACGGCAGCACCCGCTGCGCTATGCGCTCTGCGAGGCGGTCAATCTGCACGACAGCGCGCTTGTGTTTGAGCCGATCTATCGTCTTGTGAAGACCGATGCGCCGGAGGATCTGCTGAACGCGCTGCGCGCATACGGCGCAGCTGCGGCGCCGGGTACGCAGACCGTCGAATGCGTCGGTGCGCGGCAGTGCTGCCGCATTCCGCTCGGCGCAGGCACGCATCCGCTCACGGTCGGCACATTGCAGCGCTTTCTGGACGACTATGCCGCAGCACACCCCGGTGTGACGATCGACTACATTCACGGCAGGGATGCGCTCATGCGGCTTGCGGCGGCGCCCGACCATGTCGGATTCCTTTTTGACGGCATGGGCAAGGCAGAGCTCTTCCCGGCGGTCGCGCGCTCCGGCGCGCTGCCGCGCAAGACCTTCTCCATGGGGCATGCCGAGGATAAACGCTACTACATGGAGTGCCGGGAAATCGCACGGTAAAACAGGCAATGACGAAAAGCGAACGGGAATATTCCCGTTCGCTTTTTCATATGCTTTTCTTACAAAATAATCGTGCAGAAGGCGACAGCGTTTTGCCCTCGTGCGGCGTACAATAACACCGTGAGGTGATCGTATGGTTCGTGTGATCTACGGGGACGTTCTTCTGCTTGTGGATTTCTGCATGAATTGCTTTGCGCTCTACATAACGGCGTATTTGATCCGGCGGCATGTGAAGACGCTGTGTCTTGTCGGTGCGGCGCTCGTCGGCGGCATCTATAACGTGGCTGCGGTGTATCTGAACACCGACAACCTGCTTGCAAAGCTGACCGCCGCCGCAGTCGGGCTTTTGATGTGCTATATCGCGTTCGGCGGGTATCATTTTGTGCGCACGGCGCTGACCTTTTTTGCCGTGTCGGCGCTGATCGGCGGATTGATGTACGGGGTGTACTTCCTGTTCGGCAGTTATCATACCGATCTGTTCGGCAATACCCGCGGTTATGCGTACACGCATATTCCGCTCTGGATGTTTGCGGCGCTTGCCGGCGTCAGTTTTATCCTTGCGGTGATCTTTTCACGCCTCGGGCGCGACGTCACCGACCGCCGCGAAGCTACCGTCACCGTGACGACTGCAAACGGGTGCAAAGTGCTGCATCTGCTTTTGGACAGCGGCAATCTCGTCCGCGAGCCGATCAGCGGCAAATATGTGCTCATCGTCGGGCTGGATGCCGCCGCACCGCTGCTCACGGATGCGGAGCGGCGCGCGATCGCGGACGGGGATGCGGATGCACTTCTGCGCCGCCGTTTCCGTCTGATCTGCGCGCGCGGCATGGACGGTACGCCGCGCACGCTTTACGGCTTTGTGCCGGACAGCATTGTTTACACGGACGGCAAAAAGTCGGTGAAGCTGGACGCCTATCTCGCGCCCACGCCGACCGAAACCGGTTTTTGCGGCTTTGAAGGGATCGCGCACCCCTCGGCTATTGCATAAGGAGGCACGCAGTGAAGAATTTTCTGATTCGACTGAAACTGTTTTTTATCCGGCTGAAGCTGAAGATCGTTCATTCCTACGATTCGACGTTCTATGTCAACGGCGCGGACACGCTGCCGCCGCCGCTTGCGGCAGAGGAGGAGAGTGAGGCGCTGCGCACGGCACCGCACAGCAGCCGCAGCCGCAGTTTGCTCATCGAGCACAATCTGCGCCTGGTCGTCTACATCGCCAAAAAATTCGAGAGCACCGGCATCGGTATTGAAGACCTGGTCTCCATCGGCACGATCGGGCTGATCAAGGCGATCAATACCTTCAAGGCAGAGAAAAACAACAAGCTGGCGACCTATGCGTCGCGCTGTATCGAGAACGAGATCCTGATGTACATCCGCAAAAACAGCGCGCGCCGCTGCGAGATCTCGATCGAGGAGCCGCTGAGCGTGGACTGGGACGGCAACGAGCTTCTGCTCTCGGATGTGTTGGGCAGCGATGAGGATATGGTCTACCGCAACCTGGAGAGCAGTGAGGAAAAGCGCGTGCTGCGCACGGCGGTCGAAGGACTTTGCCCGCGCGAGCGGCTGATCGTTGAGCTGCGCTACGGACTCGGCGGCGGCGGTGAAAAAACGCAGAAAGAAGTCGCCGATATGCTCGGTATTTCCCAGTCCTACATATCCAGACTGGAGAAAAAGATCATTTCCCGCCTGAAAGGCGAGGTTGTCGGTAAGATTTAGCGAAAAAAGTTTTCAAAAACACTTGATTTTTTGAAAAAGCTGTGGTATCATAGGACATACTGTGATTACGAGTGTAATGAGGTGAGAAAAATGAAACAGGGTATTCATCCGGAATATAATGTTGTTACCGTAAAGTGCGCGTGCGGCGCAGAGTACACCACGCGTTCCACCAAGAACGATGTTAAGGTTGAAATCTGCTCCAAGTGCCATCCTTTCTTCACGGGCAAGCAGAAGTTCGTTGATGCCGGCGGACGCGTTGATAAGTTCAAGAAGCGTCTCAGCATGGTGAAGTAATCGACAAATCGGCTTGAAACGGGTAAGTGAACGCTTTGCGGTCATTTACCCTTTTGTTTTTGCACGGAGGTTCTATGAACGAACAAATCATTTCGGACGCGGTTCTCGTCGGCGTGGCGAAGAAGGGCAGCGACGGCGGGGAGTGCGAACGCAGCCTCGACGAGCTTGCGCGCTTGCTCGACACGGCGGGCGGCAGAACCTTTGCAAAGATGATCCAGTCCAAGGAAAACGAAGATCCGCGAACCTGTATCGGCAGCGGCAAGCTGGAGGAACTGAAGAATCTTTGCAGCGACAACGACATTCATCTGGTTGTGTTTGATACCGAGCTGTCGCCATCCCAGATCCGCAACATTGAGGATGCGCTCGACGAGGTGGACGTCATCGACCGCAGCATGCTGATCCTGGATATTTTCGCCCTGCATGCCACGACTGCGGAGGGCAAGCTCCAGGTCGAGCTTGCACAGCTCCGCTATACCGCGCCGCGTCTCATCGGCAAGGGCAAACAGCTCTCGCGCCAGGAGGGACGCATCGGTACGCGCGGACCCGGCGAGTCCAAGCTCGAGACCGACCGCCGCCACATCCACAGAAAGATCGACAAGCTGAAGGCGGACCTTGAAGAGGTGCGCCGCGTGCGCGCCACGCAGCGCGACCGCCGCAGCAAGAATGAAATTCCCGTCGTCGCCATCGTCGGCTACACGAACGCGGGCAAGTCGACGCTTTTGAACGCGCTGACCGGCGCGGGCATTCCCGCGAATAACCGCCTGTTTGACACGCTGGACACGACGACGCGCCTTCTCACGGTGTCCGACACGCTGGATGTCGTGATCTCCGACACGGTCGGCTTTATCCGCAAGCTGCCGCACCAGCTGGTCGAGGCCTTCAAGGCAACGCTCGAGGAACTCGAATACGCCGATCTTCTTCTGCACGTCATCGACATTTCCGACCCGCACTGGCTCGAGCAGGCGCAGATCGTGGACGAGCTGATCGAAGAGCTCGGCGCGCAGCAAATTCCCTGCCTGCGCGTTTACAACAAGTCCGACCTCTACTTCGGCGATATCCGCCCGCACGGGGAGGACAGCGTCAACATCAGCGCCAAGACCGGCGAGGGCGTGGATGAGCTGCTTGCGAGCATCGACAAGCTCCTCGACAAGGGCACGCGCCGCGTGACGATCCACCTGCCCTATGACAAGGGCGGGCTTCTCGATATGCTCTACCGCGAGGCGAAGGTCGAATCCGTCGAATATGGCGAGACCATCGACATCGTGGCCACCTGCGTGCCGCGCGTCATCGGCCAGGTCAAGGACTATATCGAGGGCTACCGCGAGCCGAAGGAGGACTGGGAGGAATGACGTTTGAAACGACGCGCCTTCTCCTGCGTCCGTGGTGCGAGAGCGACGCGGAGAGCTGCTATCGATACGCGAGGGATCCGTTTGTCGGCCCCGCCGCAGGCTGGCCGGCGCATACGAGCGTGGAGAACTCCCGCGAGATCATCCGAACCGTCCTCTCGGAGCCGGACACGTTTGCAGTCATTTTGAAGGAACGGCCAGACGAGCCTGTCGGCTCCATCGGCGTGTTTCCGACGGAAGCGCCAGAAATCGGGAGTGAGCCGGAAATCGGCTATTGGATCGGCCGCCCGTTCTGGGGTCAGGGGCTTATCCCCGAAGCCGTGCGAGAGCTGCTGAGGTACTGCTTTGAGGATAAAGGCGCACAGCGGGTCTGGTGTTCGCACTATGCCGGCAATGAAAAGTCAAAGCGCGTGATCGAAAAGTGTGGCTTTTCTTATCAGCTGACCTGTGAAAGGCCGGCGCTTGTGGACGATGCGCTGCGGCCGACGCTTTTTTACGCTCTTACGAAAGAAAAGTGGGAGAAAACCCGCTGAAAGGAACCTTGAAACCATGACAGAGTACCTTGTCCCATACGAGAGCGCGGAGAGCGAGTTTGAAGAAAAGCGCTCGCGCTTCATCAGCCACGTTTTCCTTGTGGAGAGCGAGGCGGAGGCCCGCGCGCGCATCGACGAGATGAAGAAGAAATACTACGACGCGCGCCACAACTGCTGGTGCTACGTCCTGCACGAGGGCGGCGTGGTGCGCTACGGCGACGACGGCGAGCCGCAGGGCACCGCCGGTCAGCCGATGCTGAACGTCTTTCAGCGCGAGGGCGTGGAGAACGTCGTCTGCGTCGTGACGCGCTATTTCGGCGGCGTGCTGCTCGGCGCGGGCGGACTGACGCGCGCCTACGCAAAGTCCGCGAAGGACGCGCTTGACGCGGCGGGAAAGGCGAGGATGCGCCTGTGGTCTGCCGTGACGGTGGACTGCCCCTATCCGATGCTCGAGCGCCTGAAGCTGCTCGCCGCCGCCCACGGCGGCACGGTGGAGGGCACGGACTTCGGCGCGGCGGGGAGCGTCCGCATCCTGCTGCCGCAGGAGAATGCGGCGGGCTTTGACGCCGCGCTCACCGAGCTGTCCGCCGGCACCATGACCGCGCGGCGCGAGGGAGAGCGCTTTCTGCCCGGACCGCGCGAATAGAAACAAGAAAAAGCAAGGAGGAACGACCGATGAAGGAACCCGTTGCCCGCTCCGACCTGCGCCTCGCTCTCGGCGGGGCCTACTATGGGACTCTGCGCAAGCTCCTGTGGATCAAGGAGCGAAGCTCCTTCACACGCGAGCGCTGTGAGGCGATCCTGCCTTACAGCGCGGCGAGCCACAAAACGCCCCTGATGCGCAGGCTGCGGGACGTGGATATGTGGATGCAGGAGAACAAGGTGACAAATCTCCGCCTTGCCTCCGTGCGGGTGAACGGCATCGTGCTCCGCCCGGGGCAGACCTTCAGCTACTGGTATCTCATCGGCCGCCCGACGGCGAGGAAGGGCTATCTGCCCGGTATGCTGCTGCGTAACGGCAGAGCCGTTGCGGGCGTCGGCGGGGGACTGTGCCAGCTTTCAAACCTCATTTTCTGGATGACGCTCCACACGCCGCTGACCGTCACCGAGCGCCACCGCCACGGCTACGATGTCTTTCCCGATTCGGACCGCACGCAGCCCTTCGGCAGCGGCGCGACCTGCTTTTATCCCTACGGCGACCTGATGATCCGCAACGACACGGCGGACGATTATCAGCTCCTCGTCGCCGTCGGCGAGCACGACCTCATCGGTGAGTGGCGCTGCTCCATCGCGCCGGAGTGCCGCTATGAGATCGTCGAGCGCGATCATGAGATGCGCGCGGAGTATTGGGGCGGCTACACGCGCCACAACGTGCTCTGGCAGCAGCGCTTCGATGCGGACGGTGTGCTGCTCGAGGAGAAGCCTGTTGTGCGCAACGACGCCATCATGATGTATTCGCCCTACCTCGAAGAGGGAGGCGCGAACGAATAAACGAAAGCATCTGCCTTGCGGCAGATGCTCAGCTCGTCGAAAAAGTCCATCAAATGCTGGGCTTTTTCTGATAGATATGGTAGAATGGGCAAGGGTGATGAAAAGATGCTGGAACGCGGGAAAATGGATCGAGATCTGGTAGAGTTCGTAGTCATAGACCAACTGGTGCCGAAGGAGCATTTGCTGCGAAAGATAGATGCAGCGGTGGACTTCACACAGCTGTATGAAATGGTGGAGCCGCTCTATTGTGAGGATAATGGGCGCCCCAGCATCGATCCGGTGGTGTTGTTCAAGATGGTGCTGATCCAGCATCTGTACGGCCTTCCCTCACTGCGGCGGACAGCGGAAGAAGTCAGCGCAAACAATTGCTATCGCTGGTTTCTCGGTTATCCCTTGCAGGAGGAAACGCCGCATTTTTCCACGGTGAGCTATAACTTCCGGCATCGCTTTACAGAGGAAACAGTAGACAAGGTCTTTGCATGGATACTGAGCGAAGCAGCACAAGGACATCTGCGGACGTCCGGATGTGGAGGATGACGAGCACGACGTGACCATCACGGACGACGAAATCATCATTCACGACGGGCTGGATACCATCCGTTGGAAGGTGGGCGAGGCTACGCCGGAAGTTCCGGTGTAAAACGCGGACTTGCGATTTAGACGCGGACATGTTATCCTATACAAACTGAGTCAGCAAATCAGGAGGAAGAACCATGAAAAAACAGAAAACAAGAGAAGACGCTTTCAACTGGATTCTTGAGAATTTTTCCGTCGACGGTGCCGCGGGCAGAATCATCAGCAACATTCTGGAATATGCGGATGACCTCTCTGAAGAAGAGCAGGTCGAGTTTATGAACAAAATGCTGGATGGAACCATCGGCCTGACCGAGGATGAAATCGAGAACCTCTGTTGGAATGCGTAAAAAAGAAAGAAAAAGCCGCAGCCCCATAGTGGGACTGCCGCTTCAGTCTGTCGAAAAAGTCCGGCTGGAGCTGGGCTTTTTCTGATAGATATGGTAGAATGGGCAAGGGTGATGCAAGATGCTGGAACGCGGGAAAATGGATCGAGATCTGGTAGAGTTCGTAGTCATAG
>OGUO01002065.1_pt1 | contig 12582 bp, 8 predicted proteins | sample 1553641 | NCBI WGS metagenome assembly OGUO01 (sample SAMEA2579980, study PRJEB22360) | human gut metagenome | biome: human gut; feature: human-associated habitat; material: faeces | place: Denmark | collected 2008/2010 | reverse complement strand
CAGCCTGCCCAAGACGCTGGACAACATCGTGGACATGTACAGCTGTGAGGCACCCATGCAGTACATCGGCCAGCAGATGCAGACTACCAAAGCCATCCGCGCCCGGCTGGACAAGCTGACCAGCCAGCACGTTGAGTACATCTTCGATGTGATGTCCAACACCACCCAGCCCATCAAGAACATCATGGCCTATCTGCGCACCACCATCCTGAACGCCCCCACCACGATGGAGCACTACTATCAGGCGCAGGGTAACTGGCTGACCGCGCAGAGCCGGAAGGAGTGAACACCGTTTTCCACAAAGGCCATAACACACGTTGAAAATGCAAAGGAGAATTTCCATGAAGAACACGAACGCCGTCCGCACCGAGATCCATTACGCACAGGTTGGGGAGTATCAGCTGCCCCTGCTCACCCTGCCGCAGACCGATGATACCGAACCGCTGGGCAAATATGGCCGGATGCGGCTGGCCTACCTCAAAACCCAGCGCCCCATGCTGTACAACCAGATGCTGTTGAACGGTACGCTCTGGCCGCATTTGCAGGATGTCCAGAAAACGGCCTGCGCGTGGCTGGAACGCACGATGACCACTCTGTTAGACAAGTAACCCCGCGCCGGACAAAGAGCGCGCACAGCTTCTCTGGGTGGCGCACATGAACGGGCTGAAAGCGCAGGCGGAGGAGGTGGTGGTGAGGGAAGTCGTGTATGCAGAATGATTTCTGATAGCATCCGAACGGTATCAAAAGCCGGCACTTTTGATTTTATTCTTGATTTTTGCGGAATATTTGCAAATTCCAAAATCAAAATTTGACTTTCTGCCCAGAATAGAGTACACTAGATTCAGAAAATCATCTGGGAGGAATCGCGATGCTGCTTCAATTTTCAGTCACCAACCACCGCTCCATCAAGGATACGGCTATTATCAGCTTGAAAGCATCTACGGATAAAAGTCTGTCTGATTGCCTGATTTCGCCGGACGAGAAGAAACAGCTTGTGCCTGTGCTGGCACTGTACGGCGCAAATGCAGCCGGGAAGAGCAATGTTCTCCATGCTCTCCTGCTCATGCGGGAAATGGTCTGTGGCCGATATGCCAAGCTGCTGAAGGGCGAGTCCCTTCCGCAGGAGCCGTTTGCTTTCACTGACCAGCCCACACAGCCGACCAGCTTTGAAGCCATCTATTTTTATGGCGGCATCAAGTATGCCTATGGGTTCTCGTTTGACAAGTCCAAAGTCCTGACCGAATACCTCTATCACTGGCCGAATGGCCGGGAAGCCTTGATTTTTTCCAGAGAGGGAAACGGCTACCAATTTCGTGAAAACATCCAAGAACAGCTTACGCTTTCTGGACGAACTGCCGAAAATCGCCTTTATCTGTCCAGCTCGAACGAGTGGAACTGCCCCCAGACCGAAAAAGCGTATCTGTGGTTCTTTGAAAAGCTGACAGGCTTTATGGGAACCGAAATGCGGCTGGATGCTACATTGTCTGCCATTCGGCAGGGCGGCTCTGAAAAGAGCCGTATCCTGCATGAAATGCTGTATGCAGACCTCGGTATCAAAGACATCCGCATTACAGGCTCCAAGGAAGAACCTATCATTTCCGCACTGCACACCCTCGATGCCGAAGATGGCACTTCTAAGGGTTTCTGGCTCCCGTTGGGGCAAGAATCCGTTGGAACACAGCGTTTCTTCTCTCGCATCGGTATGTGGCTTGCGGCACTAGAAGCAGGCTCTGTTTTGGTAGTAGACGAGATAGAATCCAGTATGCACCCGCTGCTGACAAGGCATCTGATCGAGATGGTGCAGGATGCCGCTATCAATACAAACCATGCACAACTCATCTTCACTACGCACGATACCGGACTTCTTGACTTAACTTTGCTGCGGCGAGATCAAATTTGGTTCGCAGAGAAAAATGAAAAGACTATGCAGACCGATATTTACGCCCTGACCGAGTTCTCTCCCCGAAAAGGTGAGAATATCTCCAAGGGCTATCTGCAAGGCCGCTACGGTGCAATTCCATTCATTAAAAAGTGAAGTAGATTTACCTTGTTTACCCGTTTGAACATGGTATAATGGAGCAAAGGAGCGTGATACCATGAGCCCGATTGAAATTCCTTCAAGTATTCAGCTAATTGAGAAGCAAGAAACACGGACAAGTCGTGGAGTTCTCTCAAAGGGCTGGTATTGCATCGAAGGCAAGACTTTTATGGTTAAGGGAAACTCTATTACAGAAGCCGGAACAGCAGGATATGAACCATATTCGGAGGCAATGGCATCGCTGATTGCACAGGTATTAAAGCTGCCTCATGTAAAATACACACTGATGCCCGCCCAATTTTTTCCTGACATCAAGACATATTCCTGTGATGTAGTTAGTGTCTGTCCTAGATTTACAACAGATAATGAACGACTTTATCATTTTGCTGATGTCGCTGATTCCTATTGTTTTTCTCATGGCCTAACAGCCTCGAAAGAAAACCGATTCCAATATGCAATCAAGCTTTATGGTAAAAAATGGCTTTATCAAATGCTGGTATTTGATGCTTTTATCGGGAATGCTGACCGTCACGAGAACAATTTTGACATTGTCATTCAAAACCGTCAAACAGATGCTCCATTGATTTATGCTCCTCCCATCTATGATAATGGCGGAAGTCTACTCGCATGGGCGATGGACGAAGAATTGATTGATACAAAACTCCACTATCAGTTTGATGATGCCAAGCCATTCCGCAGTCGCCATGCCCAGCAAATCAAGCTGATTGACGAACCAGTGATTCCTGTGCGTGACTTGGACGAGTTGTATAGTGAAATCATTCAGGCCATCTCACCTATTCTTGCATTGTTGAGCGAAAAGCGAGCAGCTGCGATTCGTCAATATCTGAAATACCGTCTGCACTACCTGAAAGCCGCCATGGGGTGATAAAATGGCCTATCTGAAATTGATGATGGATGAAAAAGAAATCGCACACCTAAGCGAAGATGGGCAGTCTCTTTGCGCAAATGAGGGTGTTGCACAGTATGATCTTCCTCTGAACCTTTTCATTGGCGGCGAGCGCAAAGTTCCATTGGTCGATGTGGTCGTTTGGGCAAAGAAGCGAATCTTCCCGAAAAATCGGATGGATTGCAAAGAGATTTTGAAATTGATGGGACTGCCGGACTACAATGCGTGGGAAATTGTTAAGCGTACCAACGCCTGCCTGATGGAAGACCCCTATTGGCTGCGATTCAGCGAGGATGAAACCTTTGAGGACACCACGCGCGGACGAGCCAGAAGAATTATGAACGAAAATCAAAAGAGCAGCTGATACCAAAAAGCCAAACCTCACCGTACATCCTGTACAGCTTGAGGTTTGGCTTTTCTCTTATCATCCTTCACCAGCGCGAGCGATGGTTGATTATTTTATCAGCTTAATCCAGAGAGTGACCGCATTACAAGGTCGATATCCTGATTTTCAAGTTCCTGAATGATATGCAGGTAGGTTTTCTGCGTGGTTGTCATGCTGGAATGCCCCAGCCTCCTTGCTACGCTTGCAATGGATACCCCTGCAAACAAAAGCACCGAAGCGTGGGTATGCCGCAGACCATGTACCGAGATGACCGGGATCTTGGCCCGGTCGCAGTGCCGTTCCAGAACATCATTAACAGTGGAATTGTAGGCGTGTTCCTTGAACACGAAAATCGGCTTATCTTCAGGAACGTCTTTTACCAGTGCTGCGAACTGAATCACCGTCTGCCAGTCAATTTGAATTTTACGTACAGACGATTTATTTTTTGTTGGCAGAAATCCGCCGTTTCCTTTATAATCCCACGTTTTGTTGATGGACAGCATCTGATGGGCAAAATCAAAATCCGCAGGAGTGATCGCCAATGCTTCGGAAAAGCGGATGCCGGTTTTGGCAATCAGCAAAATCATCCAGTCCCAGTTGAGTTTTCCCTGTAGATCCAAGTCGCTCAACAAAAGATGCAGTTCAAACTGGTTCAGGTATTTCACCTTTTTAGGCACCGGGGGCTTGCCTTTGATGATCGCTTTTCGGGTTGGGTCTTTCACGATCAGTCCATCATCCACAGCATCCATGATGGCGCCTTTCAGTTGATGGTGGAAGTCCATCGTGGTCTGACGCTCGTGGCCTACGGCATAATCGTTCAAAAGCTGCTGATAGGTCACTCTGGAAACCTCACAGAGTTTCAAAGTAGGAGCGAGTTTTTTTACCCAAGAAAGGGTCATTTTGTACTTATCCAATGTAACCGGGCGAACTGCACCCTCTTTGTATACAGCAACCCACTGCTCATAATAATCGCAGAACAGGTTGTTTTCATTCATTTCGTTTAACACGTTTTACCTCCAAAATCGGTTTTATATGCTCACGCTGATGAAGGGTGATAAGGGTATCCAACTCTTCGAGAATTGTTCCAATTTTTTCTTGTTCGGATTGAGATGGAACGTCAACCACCATATTTTTGAACTTTGCATGTGCAAGAACTTTTTGACCGGTACCTTCTGCCGCCATTGAAAGCTGCTTTTTTATTCCGTGATTCAAGCGCCTTAGAAGAAAGTTTGAATCACAAGATTTAGGAGCAAAGACCGGATAGTAATAGCTAATAATCCCCTTGTCTACGATGTTATTTCGGTTGAAAACAAATACATCCGTATCGCTTCTGCTTCGATAAGTAAAATAGCCCTTAGGTAGTACATAGTAGCCAACATTATTATCCGTTGTTACCTGTCGATCTGCAAAATAATCTTCTTGAAGGACAATTCCCTGTTGCTGGGATGATGTCAAAACCGGATATTGATTCTGAGTCACAGTTTTTTCAGTATAATCTTCAATCAGCGTTCCGACCTTACGCTGTTCCCAAGTAGGTGTGTTTTGGGATTTTGGCGCGAAAAAAGAGCCGAGGACGCGCCTCGGCTCTTGGTCAGCAGGGTGATTTTGCACCCATTTTATGATTCTTTCGGCATTTTTAGGTCAAATCCGCCACTTACGATGAACTCGCGCAAGAGTTTATCATACTTGACAGGCACTTTGGGAGGAATGAGTTTTGTCCCCTCAATTGCCTCAAAATATGCCTTTGCTTTTGCCTTGTCCACAGTGGCTTTCAAGTCATCAAAACGTCCGAACTCGTTGATGTTGGCTTCGGTGATGTTTGCACGCATGAATGCCCGCAGCTTCTTTTCGTCCAAGCCGAAAACTTCAGCTACTTTGTGGATCTGGTCGTTCTGCTTTTGGGCGATGTACTCGGCAATGTACTCCCGCAAGGTCTTTCCCGGCTGCGGAACCACTGCGCCGCTTTGAATGTCGTGCAGGAAAATATTCGCATATTTCTGTTCTTCCTGCGAGAGGGTGGCAAAGGTCTTGTGCAGCTCCGTTTCGGCCTGATGGATGGCTTCTGCTTCTGCACCCTCCTGATAGAAAATTTTCAGGTACTTTTCAAAGCGGGAGTTCATGTAATCCGTGTCGATGTCAGCAGTATCAATGGTGGTCAGATAGCTGTTCACCGCATAGGGAACGTCATCGTCCGGGTCATTTTCACTGCCATCCGGATTCGGCGTGAACAGCTCTTTATAGCGGAGTGCCAGCACTTTGAACGTTCTCTCGTCAAAGTCCGCATGAAGTTCCGTTTTCTCATCTGCATCCTCGTTGATGATCACAATGGGCTTATCCCACTCGAAGCCCTGCACCTTGGCTGCTTCCAGATTTTCGTTGAAGGACTGGAACAGGTCGGCAAACTTTTTGCGCTCTGCCATATCCACAGGGATCTGCGAAAACTCTTCAATGCCTGCCGACACAAACAGATCTTTGATCTCCGCATAGAGGGCATTCAGTTTTTCCACGTTCTTGTCCAGTTTATCTACAAACAGGCCAAACGGTTTATCGCCGGAATACTCTTTTACCGCATCTGCGATATTTTTCTCCATCGTATGCGGACGGCGGTAATACTTGATGGTGCCAAACTGTTTGTCATCGCCAAACAGTCGGTTGGTGCGGGAGAACGCCTGAATCAGATTTTCGTATTGCAGCATTTTATCCAGATACAGGGTGTTGATCCACTTGGAGTCAAAGCCTGTCAGCATCTGATCCACCACGATCAGCAGATCAAGCTGTTTTTCCGGGGTGCGCTCGATGCGCTGGTAGGGCAATTTGTGCGCCAGCCGTGCCGCAATGTCCTTTTTCATCTTGGCAAAGGTCGGAATGCTGAAGTCCTGTCCATAGCGGGCGTTATAGTCTTCTACGATCTCTTTTAGCCCTTCTTCTTTGGTGATGCCTTTGCCGTTGTTGTCAATGTTGGGGTCAAATAGTGCGGTGACTTTCAGCCATGGTGCGGCTTCTCTGAACCTCTTGTAATATTGGATGGCTTCCGGGATGCTGGAGGTTGCAAAAATGGCATGAAATTTGCTGTTGCGGCTCTGGGTCTGCCAGTTCTCGCAAATGTCCTCCACCACGGCTTTCTGGTGTTCTTCGCCCTCATACTGGGTGTTGGGAATATAATCCTCGATGCCCTTTATCTCCTCACCGAGCGCATCTTTTCCGCCTGCCATCGGCAGATTCAGATACTTATAAAACACCTTGCTCTTCTGTGGGTCGGCCAGAGCTTCGTCCACAGAATATGCCTTTGCTTTTTCCAGTGCGACCGCTTTCCGCAAGTCGCTGTCCTTGAAGGTCAGCACCTTGTAAGGGTCAAAGCCCAGCACGTTGTGATCCCGGATGCCGTCTGCAATGCTGTACCGATGCAGTTCGTTGCCGAAAACGGTGGCGGTGGTGCTCATTTTCTTCTGGTTTTCGCCTTGGATCGGCGTACCGGTAAAACCAAAGAACGGTGCTTTCGGGAATGTATGCTTGATGGTCTGCATCATATCGCCAAAGGTGGAACGGTGGCACTCGTCCACGATAAAAACCAACCGCTTTGCGTTGATCAGCGCAATGTCGTTGGGGTTCAGCTTGTTTTGTGCATCATCCTTGATGTTGCTCATCTTCTGGATGGAAGTCACGATGAGCGTATCGGACGGCGAAGTACTTTTCAGCTTGTCCACAAGAACATCCGTGTTCTCGGTAGCCTGCACCTCCTCGTTTTCCTCTGCAAAGTTGCGGTATTCTTTCAGGCTCTGAGTGCCCAACTCGATTCGGTCCATCAGAAAAATCACTTTGTCCGCATCCTTGGAAGATGCAATCAGTTGAGCGGACTTGAAAGAAGTCATGGTCTTGCCGGAACCTGTGGTGTGCCAGATGTAGCCGCCGCGCTGCTGGTCATTCTCCCATTTCGCCTTGGAAACGGCATCCGAAATTTTGCTGGCAGCGTAGTACTGATAGCTGCGCATCACCTTCAAAATGCCATCGGAACCATCGGCAACGGTATAAAAGCCCACCAACATATGCGCCATCGGGATAGACAAAAGTGCCGTTGTAACGTCTTTCCAGTCGTTCATCGGCTCGTTGTAGAAGTCCGCCCAATGGAAATAGTAGCTGGGGTTGAATTGTCCTTCCGGGCCGGGATTGGCAAAGTAGACCGTTTCTTCCGGGTTCATGGCCACAAAAATCTGCACCAGCGAGAACAGTCCCGTAAAAATGCCCTCTGCCGCGTATTTTTCAATCTGGTTGCAAGCCTGTTTGATGGAAACACCGCTCTTTTTCAGTTCCATGTGAATGACCGGCATACCATTGATGAGCAGCATCAAATCGCCACGGCGGTCATTCAAAATTTTGGACTTGGTGGGGAACTTTGGCTGCTCTGCGATCTGGTAGCGGCTAAGTCCAGCTGCAATTTCCAGACGGTCATAGATTTTCAGGGACACTTCTTTGCCGAAATTCAGCTTATCGTCAGGATTGTCACGCTTGATAAGCACACTTTTGCCGTTGATAAATTTATTCAGCTTCATCGGCGTTTTCGCGTTCGTGACCTGTTCCATGATCTGCTGCATCTCGCCATCCGTCAGCGGATAATCGTTCAGTCGGTCAATGCCGCGGTTGTTCTCAAAAAGGATGTTCGCCCAGTTCTGGATCAGCTGCTGTTCGGTGTAGTTTTTCAGCACACCATCTTTCCAGCCGCGTTCTATCAGGAGCTTTACCACCGCTTCTTCAAAATCGGCTTCTTTTGTAAACGCCATAACGAACTCCTTTCGACTTTGCAAAAAGCACCTCTCTGCGAAGGCTTTTCTAATTTGTACAAGCTTTTTCAGCTTACGCTGATGAAGGGTGATAAGGGTATCCAGTTTTTCAAGAACCTCTCCAATTTTTTCTTGCTCTATTTTGCTGGATGGAATTGGAACATTAAATTGCGCCAGATTACCTCTGCTTATTCTTTGTCGTGTTCCTCCTGCAAGACAAGTATTTACCGCATCAAAATACGCCTGTGATGACAGATATTGCAATAAAAACCGCGTGCTTGTCACTGCGTTGGGTCGCACGATTGTACAGTCTACCGCTGTTATCATTTTTGTGCCTAGGTTCGGCATAATACATGCTCTTCCGGCTGGCTCTGGCAATCGAGAAATTAATATATCTCCCGGATAAACTTCTTCACAGTGAAGCTGTTCAAACGTCTCGAATGATATCCATTTTTTATTGTTAGGTTTGTCAAGATATTCGGTTACTCCAACATTTCCAGTTTGAACTAACCTCACACCAGAATCACTTTGATCCTTTGCTTCAATCCAATCACCGTCTGTGAATTTTTCGCACAAATTCGTCAGCTTACGCTGTTCCCAAGGGTCAGTGAAGCCCTTGAACCGGAGGGCAGGTTTCTTCTCGTTATCCTGCATAATCATTCACCTCCCAGCAACTTTTTGAGTTCTGCAATGCCCTTCATGTCAAATTCATTTCCCTGCAAATCGTCCAGCAGCCCCAGCAATTCGTGCTCGGTGCTGGCGATCTGGCTCTCTACGTCCTCAAAGGTGGTTTCATATTTCTTGCAGACGACATCCAGCTGCTTTACAAAATCGTCCAGAACAGCATCCGGCAGGCTGTTCAGATTTTCCATCAGGGGCAAGATCCACTTGCGGTGCAGTAGGTCACGCACTTCTTCATCGGTCAGGTGCTCGATCACGCTCTTGGTGCGCTGGCGGAGTGCCGCACTGTCGTCCTTGACCTGCTTTTTCAGGATCTTTTCCTCGGCAAACAGCGCGTCCACATCTTTCAGGATGCTCATGGTGGCAGGTTCTACCTCCCGCGCCTTGATGGCTTTTTTGACCTCAGCGGCAACAAAGGCGTCCTTTGCGTCATTCACAAAGTTCTGCTCCTTGTCCTCCTCGCTCAGTTCGTCCAGATGGCTTTCATATTCTCCGGCAATCTCGGAAAGTCTGGTTTCCTTTGCCCGCAGTGCTGCTACTTCCTCGTGCATTTTAACGCTCTGCACCAGCTCAAAGGGCAGCACATGACCCACCCAGCCGTCCTGTACCTCGGCATCCTTTTTCAGCACCATGTTGGGGTCTACCTGCTTGGTTGCGGCAAAACCCTCGGTCTGGATAATTTCAAGGTCAATGGCAATTTTCTTCCAGTCATCGTCCAAAAGCTGGTATGCTGCATAGCGGTCAACCAGCGGAATTCCTGCCAGCCGTGCAAAGATCTCCCGGCTCAGGCGTTCTTCCTCGCCGGCAGCATTCAGCTGCGTCATGCCGTCGATGAGTGCGGACTTCAAGTAGGCATCAAAGTCACCGAAAGCATTCTGGAAAGCGGTCTTGAACGCCACCACATCCGGGTGGGACAGAACAGCGTTCTTCAAATCGGCCACATTCAGACGGCAATAGGCTTCGTTGTCCGGGCTGAACAGAGCCGCTTTCAGGTGCGGGAATGCTGTCCAGTAGGCAGACAGGTCTTGCAGTTCGGCCTCGGGAATGCCGCCAAACATAGAAGCGTAAATGTCCCAGCTCTCAGCCTTTTCGGAAGAGTCCACATAGCGGGGAATGTTCAGGTTGTAATCGTTCTGAATGATCTCCGCACGGGATACTCTGCGTGCGAACTTTTCGATTTTCTCCGGGCGTTCCTTGTAAGCATCCACAATGCGTTTGATGTCACAGGCACGCAGCTTGTTGTTTTTGCCGTCCTTCTCAAAGCCCTTAGACGCATCAATAATCAGAACGTCCGAATCCTTTTTATTCTTCCGCAGCACCATGATGATGGTGGGAATGCCTGTGCCGAAGAAAATATTGGCGGGCAGACCGATGATTGCATCAATGTTGTTGTGGTCAATCAGATTTTTGCGAATTGTACCTTCTTCACCGCCACGGAATAGAACACCGTGGGGCAGAACGATGGTCACAATGCCGTCATTGCGGATGTGATACAGGTCGTGCAGCAAAAAGGCGTAGTCTGCCTTGCCTTTGGGGGCAAGGCCGTAATCCGAAAAGCGCGGGTTGTTCTCTTTGTCGTTCGGATTCCACGCCTGCGAATATGGGGGATTTGATACCACCGCATCCACAAACAGCGGGTCGTAGGTGTTGACCGGGTCGTTTTCTTCAAAGTACGGCCAATCTTCCTCCAGCGTATCGCCGTTGCGCGTTACAATGTTGTCGGGCAGAATGCCGCGCATGACAAGGTTCATGCGGGTCAGGTTGTAGGTGTTTTCCTTCAACTCCTGTGCGTAGTATTTGATGTTGTTGCCATTGCCCATATACCGTGCGGCACACTGACCAATGTTGATCAGCAGCGAGCCGGAACCGCTGGTGGGGTCGTAAATTTTGATTTCTTCCCGGTCTTTCAGGTGGTACGCCACGATTTCAGACATGAGCAGCGAAACTTCGTGCGGCGTGTAGAACTCGCCGGCCTTCTTGCCTGCGTTTGCTGCAAAGTTGCTGATCAGATATTCGTAGATAAAGCCGAGAACATCATAATCCTGCTTGCCGTCCATGGGAATGTCTTTGATGAGATAGATCAGGTCGCGAATGGCCTTTGTCCGCGCACCGGAGCTTTCACCCAGTTTGGACAGGCCGGTTTGCAGCGTAGCAAAGACACCGTCAAACACCTTTTTGTGGTGCGGGTCGATTAGTCGACTGAATGCCTGTAATGCCACCGTTACGTCGTCAGCCTTGAAGTCGCTGCCTTTGCTGATCCATGTGGAAAACAGATTTTCATAGGCGATAAAATAGCCGACATTCTTCCGAACGGTATCCAGCGTTTCGGCATCGTCTTCGGTCAAATCCGGCAGATATTCGTCTGTCCAGTCATTCTCTTTCAGCCATTTGACTTCCTTGTCCGACAGAAATTTATAAAACATGAAGCCCAGAATGTAATCCTTGTACTCGTTGGCTTCGATTTTAGAGCGCATCTTGTTGGCAGATTCCCAGATTTTCGATGCGAGTTGCTGCTTGTTCATGCTATTCCTCCCAGTGGCCTGCAATAGCGCATTTTTAGATTTTTTAATCGGACAGCCCCTCCGATTTTATGCGTGTGTTCATTGAACCAATTATACAAAAGTGCCACCCGGTTTGCAATGCGAATGAAAAGTTTCTCAATCGCATTCGCAGAACCATAACCGTGGCGAGCAGAGCCTTTGTGCGCACAAAGGCTAAATTCGCACGCAGAATTAAAATTCTGCTGTGTTCATTCACTTGTTGGGATGCAATCCCAATCCCTGTAATCATCACAATTCCGTGATGGCTGCGCATTCCTGCGGTGTGCTGAAAGAGCGTTTTGCAAAAAACGCGTAGCCTGCATCCATCGGATGTAGTTCAAGGGTTTGGGATTTCCCAACAAGCATTTTGCAACGCAAAATGGTCTTTGTATATACGAAGACACTGCTTGCTACGGCTATGAACGCCTTTTGAATTGCAAAATGATTTTTCAGTTGCTATACTGGGCTTATCAAAGTTTTTTCGGGAGGACGTCGCAGTGACCGCACAGACAATGCAAATCGGGAGCAGACCTTGCCGCATTTACGGCGAAGCCCATGCAGAATACCTACTGCTCCAAATGACCGGCGAACACGAGCTGCAAAGCATGGAAAGCGAGGTTACCGCTATTGCACAAAGCAGCCGGAATTTTCTGTTTGCGGCCATCCCGGTGGAGAGCTGGAACGATGCACTTTCTCCGTGGGAAGCCCCTGCCGTGTGGGGGAAGCAGGGTTTCGGCGGCAATGCTGCGGACACCCTGCGCTTTCTGACAGAACAGGTCATCCCCACGCTGAAACAACAGTTTGAACTCTCGGAGAACGTCAAAATCATTCTGGGCGGCTACTCGCTGGCGGGATTGTTTGCTTTGTGGGCCTCCACCCAGACCGATTTGTTCTACGGTGTCGCCGCCGCTTCTCCCTCGGTGTGGTTCCCGGGCTGGATGGAGTTTGAACAGCGGCACCCGATGCAAACTCAACGCGTTTATCTGAGCCTTGGTGACAAGGAAGAGCGCACAAAAAACACCATCATGGCTGCGGTGGGCAATAACATCCGCACCCTGCACAGCCGGCTTGTAGAGCGCGGCGCAGACTGCACCCTTGAATGGAACAGCGGCGGACACTTCAAAGACGCCGATTTGCGCACGGCGAAAGCCTTTCGGTGGGTGATGGCGGAACACACATGACCATTTTGATTGATGCCGATTCTCCCGCGGGCTAAGCAACAGCCCGCAGGGCTGGTTGCTTGCGGTCTGCGGACC